>CEUN01119602.1_pt1 | contig 13035 bp, 15 predicted proteins | sample 361501 | NCBI WGS metagenome assembly CEUN01 (sample SAMEA2622801, study PRJEB7988) | marine metagenome | biome: marine biome (ENVO:00000447); feature: marine epipelagic mixed layer (ENVO:xxxxxxxxx); material: "saline water (ENVO:00002010), including plankton (ENVO:xxxxxxxx)" | depth 120 m | reverse complement strand
GCCGGCCAGCACAGCCACCGTTCCGTTTTCGATGGCTCCACGGTGGGCGGCGGTGTCGATGCCGCGGGCCAGCCCGGATGTCACGACGAAGCCGGCTTCGCCCAGATCTCGCGTCAGCGTTTCGGCAAACCGTCGGCCTGACGCCGAGGCGTTTCGCGAGCGGACAATCGCGATCTGCTGTTCCTTCGAGAGGTCTGCGTTGCCGTGGACCGCAATGACCGAAGGCGGGTCATAGATTTATGCGAGGTCTGGCGGATAGCCGGGTTCACGCAACACCAGACATCGGGCGCCCAGCCGTTCCAGTTCGTCCAGCTCGGCCTAGATGGGTCCAGATTGAGGGATCACCACATCCTTCAGGCGTCCGCCACGAGCGGCTAGCTCGGGCAGGGCATTGAGCACAGCCTCGGCGGAACCGAAGCGGCGGATCAGGGTCTGATAGGTTCGGGGGCCGACGGTCTCGGCACGGGCAAGGCGCAGATGCGCGATGAGGCCCGCTGTCATGCCTTCTCGCCGATCTTCGATTCCTCGCCGCGTGCCAGCCTCACCATGTTGGAGCGATGGGCAAACAGTGTCAGCACGGCGAGGATCGCAACAGTCTGAACGTATTGGATATCATGTGTAAAATACCAAACATAAATAATTGAAAATAAAGATGAAATTATACTTCCTAATGACACGTAACGTGTCGCCAGGACGATCGCAAACCATGTCGCGAACCCGGCCAGACCGACAGGCCAGGCGATGCTCAAAAGGGCGCCGAGACCAGTCGCAATACCCTTGCCGCCCTTGAAGCGTAGCCACACCGGGAACATGTGGCCGACCAGCACGACAACCGAAGCGATAACAACAAAGTCGGGGCCGCCGAACTCATGGGCCAGCAGGACGGCGAGCGCGCCCTTGCCCGCGTCGAGGAGCAGCGTGAGGGCGGCGAGATCCTTGCGCCCGGTACGCAGGACGTTGGTTGCGCCGGTGCTGCCGGACCCGATGGTGCGGATGTCACCCTGGCCTGCCAGCCGGGTCAGGACCAGGCCGAATGGGATCGAACCGATCAGATAGGCTGCCAATGCGCATGCTGCGTAGGGCCACAGGAAGGGCAGGGCGTCGAGGGTGATGATGCGATCATCGAACACGAGCGGGGTTCCGGTCAGCCAACGAGAGCCATGGTGTCACGGGGACGCCTGGTTAGGAAAGATGGAAGACGGTGCGGCCGCTCACGACGGTGCGCGTAGCACGTCCCTGAAGGGGACGGCCCTCGAAGGGTGAGTTCTTGGACTTGCTCTGGAAGGCTTTGATGTCGACACGCCAGGGTTTGTCCATGTCGAACAGCACGAGATCGGCCGGGGCGTCTTTTTCCAGGCGTCCCGCTTCGAGGCCCAGAAGGTCAGCGGGGGCCGAGGTCACGGTCGCCAGTGCACGGGTCAGGGACATATGGCCGTTGTGCACCATCTCCAGCACCAGAGGCAGCATGGTCTCCAAACCGACGATCCCGAAGGCCGCCTGCACGAAGGGCTGGCGCTTGCTGTCCTGATCGTGGGGCGCATGGTCGGAAACGATGGCGTCGACCGTACCGTCCTTCACCGCCTCGACAAGCGCCTGCCTGTCGTCTTCGGCGCGCAGAGGTGGGCGGACCTTGGCGAAAGTCAGGTAATCGCCCACCGCGTTTTCGTTGAGCGCCAGGTAGTGCGGTGCGGTGTCAGCGGTGACCTTGAGGCCGCGAGCCTTGGCGTCACGGACCAGCCCGATACTCTCGATTGTCGTGATGTGCGCGAGATGGAGCCGTCCGCCGGTCATCTCGGCGAGCCGGATGTCACGCGCGACCATGATGGCCTCGCTTTCGGCCGGCATGCCGGGCAGTCCCAGACGGGTCGAAACCTCACCACTGTTCATGGCACCTGAGCCCGAAAGGTTCATCTCCTCGGCATGATGAATGAACAGGGCGTTGAAAATCGTGCCGTAGGACAGGGCCCTGCGCAGCACGTTGGCGTTCATGATGGTGTGCAGGCCATCGGAGAAGGCCACGGCGCCAGCCTCGGAGAGAAGGCCGATCTCGGTGAGTTGCTCGCCCTTGCGGTCCTTGGTGATCGCTGCGATGGGGTGGACGCGCACCAGCGAGGTCTCGCGGGCGCGGCGCTCGATGAAATGGACCAGCGAAACATCATCGATCGTGGGGTCGGTGCTGGGCATACAGGCAATTGTGGTGATGCCGCCCACGGCTGCAGACCGGCTGCCGGTATGGATCGTTTCCTGATGCTCGAAGCCCGGCTCCCGCAGGTGTGCGCGCATGTCGACGAGTCCCGGGGCCAGCACCTGGCCCGCCGCATCAATCACCTCGATGTCGTTAGCGAGGCCATCGGTGGTGATGTGGCTGCCGAGATCGGCGATGCGTTCGCCGTCGGTCAGCAGCCCGCCTGTTTCATCGCGCGTACTGGCCGGATCGACCAGCCGTGCGTTCACATAGGCAACGCGACCGGCCTTCTGTTTTTTGACCGAAAGATCCGCGATCACCGGGGTCACTGGTTGTGCTCCGGGTCATCGAGATTGTTGGCCAGAACCTCCATGCAGGCCTGACGAACCGCCACGCCCATCTCGACCTGATCGAGGATGACGCTGCGGTTGATGTCGTCGGCCACTTCGCTGTCGATCTCGATGCCGCGGTTCATCGGGCCCGGATGCATGATCAGGGCATCGGGCTTGGCGACCGCCAGCTTGTCGTAGTCGAGGCCGTAGAACTGGAAGTACTCGCGTTCGCTCGGCACAAAACTGCCCTGCATCCGCTCAGTCTGAAGACGCAGCATCATGACGATGTCGACGTCCTTCAGGCCTTCACGCATGTCATGATGGACTTCAACGCCGTAGCGGTCGGCCTTGGTCGGCAACAGGGTCGGCGGGGCAACCAGCCGCACCCGCACACCCATTGTGTTGAAGAGCAGAATGTTCGACCGCGCGACCCGGCTGTGGGCGATATCCCCGCAAATGGCGACGGTGAGGCCCGAAAGTCGGCCGAGGCGGCGGCGGATGGTCAGAGCGTCGAGCAGGGCCTGAGTCGGGTGTTCATGGCTGCCGTCGCCGGCGTTGATGACGGCCGCGTTGACCGCGTTGGCCAGAAGCTTCACCGCGCCACTGTCGGGATGACGCACCACCAGGACATCCGGGTGCATCGCGTTGAGCGTCGCAGCGGTGTCGATCAGGGTCTCGCCCTTTTTGATCGCGCTGGTCGTGGGCGACATGTTGATGACATCGGCACCCAGACGTTTCCCGGCCAGCTCGAAGGACGTGCGTGTCCGGGTTGAGCTTTCGAAGAACATATTAATCTGGGTGCGGCCGCGCAGGGTGTTCTGTTTCTTCTCAGCACGCCGGTTCAGCGAGACGTAGCCATCGGCCAAATCGAGCAGATGCTTGATGTCATCGGGGAATAAATCCTCGATGCCAAGCAGGTGGCGATGGGTGAAATCGGAGGGCGAAGGATCAGCGGTCATGCTGAAGCCGAGTTCTTAAACGAGGTATGTCGATCCGTCACGCCAAAATCGCCAGCATGACCGGCATGGTGAGGATGGCTGCCGCCGTCGTGCCAGTGATGATGCCTGCCATCAACTCTGCGTTTCCGCCCAGTTGACGGGCCAGAACGTAGGCCGCGGGCGAACAGGGCAGGGCGGCGAAGAGCACCACGACACCCTGTGCATAACCTTCGACCCCGAACAGGGTGCAAAGCACGGCGGAGAGAACCGGCAGCAATAGCAGCTTGATCACGCTGGCACCTGTGATGATGCGCCGACCAAGACGCAGGCTCTCAAGATGCAACGCTGCACCGACTGAAATAAGACCGAAACCGAGGGCCGCATCGCCCAGGATGGTGAGCGTGTTGTCGAGCACCAGGGGCAGGCGCAGGCCGAGTAGATTGAGGCTGATACCACCGACACAGGCCACGATGATCGGGTTGGTGATCACCGCGCGGAGGACGGACGCCAGCGGTGCGGCATCCTGACCCGCGTAGCGAGCGAGAACGCCGGTGCTGATGACGTTTACTGTGGGAATGTAGACCGCGAGGAGAAGGGCAAAGAGCGCGAGGCCGTCGGCGCCATAGAGGGCATAGGCGGCCGCAAGTCCGGCATAGCTGTTAAAACGGATCGACCCCATCAGAAAGGACGGGAAGTCCGGCCCCTTCATCGCAAGCCGGGTACGCAGGGCGATCAGAACGAGTGCCATGACGACAGCGGGAATGACGAGAGCCAGGATCGCGCTGGTCACCTCGTTGCCGGGCAGGTCCGTCGTCATCAGGCGGTGGACCAGCAGGGAGGGGAACAGCACAAAGTAGGTTAGCCGTTCGACCGTGCGCCAAAAGCTGACATCCCGCGCCAGCCAGTGACGCAGGCCGATGCCGAGCGCGATCACGAGAAAGATGGGCGTGAGGGCCGAGAACGTCGCCAGCATCGATGTCAGCCGCCCTGCCGGGCCAGATCGAGGACGTTCTGCAGGATGATAGCGGCGGCCATGCTGTCGACCTTGGGGGCCTGCTGTTTTTTGGTCAGCCCCCGTTCCTGCATCATGGTTTCGGCTTCGAAGCTGCTGAGGCGTTCGTCCCACAGCAGGACCGGAAGCCCGAGCGCACGGATCAGGTTGTTGCCCATTTGGCGTGCCGCCTGGGCGCGCGGTCCTTCGCTGTCATCCATATTGAGCGGGTAACCCAACACGATGCCGGTGATGGTGCGTTCTTCGGCGATGGCTTGCAGGCGTTCGGCATCCCGGCTCCACTTTGTACGCCTGATGGTTTCGAGTGGGGTGGTAATCAGGCGCGTGGTATCGCTGGTGGCGACGCCGATAGTGCGGGTTCCCGGGTCGAGTCCGAGCAGACTTCCTGAGGGAGAAAGACGCAACAGGTCTTCCAGCACCCGGACAGGCTTGTCGCCCTTTGGGGCCGGTGTTAGGTTCGCGCGCTCCGGGTCACTCTCGGTCACAATTTTCCAAGCCGTTTCAATGAGTTGCGGCAGGGGACATTGTCATATGTCGCTCGATAAAGCCACTGTTGCGCGCATCTCACGCCTTGCGCGCATCGCCACCACGGATGAAGAGCAGGACCGCCTGGCGGGTGAGCTCTCCGGTATCCTCGATTGGGTCGAACAACTGGGCGAGGTCGACACCGACAACGTCGAGCCGATGACCAGTGTTGTCGAGGTGATTCTGAAGTCCCGAGAGGATGTCGTCACAGACGGCGGCCGCGCCGATGACATTGTCAGGAACGCGCCGAAATCCGCCCAGAACTTCTTTGTCGTGCCGAAGGTGGTGGAATGAGCGCGCTCACCGATCTCACGATTGCCGAGGCGCGCGACCTGCTTGCTAGCGGCGAAACCTCGTCAAAGGAGCTGACCGAAGCCCAGATCGGCGCGGTGGAATCGCATCGGGAACTCAACGCCTACATCACCGAGACGCCGGAAGCGGCGCTGGAGATGGCCACGGCATCCGATGTGCGCCGCGCCTCGGGTGAGGCAGGCAAGCTCGAGGGCATCCCAGTTGCCATCAAGGACTTGTTCTGTACGAAAGATGTGCTGACCACGGCGGGCTCGCACGTCCTGGACGGCTTCCACCCGTTCTATGAGTCGACGGTCACCACCAACATGTTCGCCGAAGGTGCGGTCATGTTGGGCAAGACGAACCTCGACGAGTTCGCCATGGGTTCGGCCAACCTCACGAGCTACTACGGCGGCGCAATCAACCCCTGGCGTGCGAAGGACGACAACCGTCGTCTGGTGCCCGGCGGATCATCCGGCGGATCGGCTTCTGCCGTTGCAGGGCGGCTGGCGCTCGGGGCAACGGGAACGGACACCGGCGGCTCAATCCGCCAGCCTGCGGCCTTCACGGGTATTGTCGGCCTGAAGCCGACCTACGGGCGCTGCTCCCGCTGGGGCATCGTGGCCTTTGCCTCGTCACTCGATCAGGCGGGACCGATGACACGCTCGGTGCGTGATGCCGCGATCATGCTGGGCGCAATGTCCGGTCATGATCCCAAGGACTCGACCTCGGCCGATGTCACCGTGCCCGATTTCGAAGAGGGCCTCGATGCGGGCGTCAAAGGCATGACGATTGGCATTCCGAAGGAGTACCGGGTCGACAGCATGCCTGATGAGATCGAGGCCCTGTGGCAGCAGGGCATTCGCTGGCTCGAAGAGCAGGGTGTGAAGACTATCGAAATCAGCCTGCCGCACACGAAGTATGCGCTGCCGGTGTATTATGTGGTTGCGCCCGCTGAGGCGTCGTCGAACCTGGCCCGCTATGACGGCGTGAAGTTCGGCCTGCGCGTCGATGGCGATGACCTCACCGAGATGTATGAACAGACCCGATCCCAGGGCTTCGGCGCGGAGGTCAAGCGCCGTGTGCTAATCGGCACCTATGTGCTGTCGGCCGGTTACTACGATGCCTATTATCTGAAGGCCCAGAAAGTGCGCACAAGAATCGCCGATGATTTCCGGGAAGCCTGGCAGTCGGTCGATGCAATCCTGACGCCCGCGACCCCGTCCGCGGCGTTCAGTGCTGATGACCCGCCGACCGATCCCGTGGCGATGTATCTCAACGACGTCTTCACCGTGCCGGTGAACCTAGCCGGGCTTCCCGGGCTTTCCGTGCCTGCCGGCCTAACGGCCGACGGGCTGCCGCTTGGTCTGCAGATTATAGGCAAGGCGTTCGATGAACAGACCGTCCTGCGTGTCGGCCGCGCCCTGGAAGAGGCTGCCGGTTTTGACGCCCGTCCGGAGGGGTACTGAGCCATGGCAGCCACGATTGAAGGAGTAACCGGTACCTGGGAATACGTCATCGGTCTTGAGGTTCACGCCCAGATCATTTCGAACTCAAAGCTGTTTTCTGGCGCATCGGCTGCCTTCGGTGCCGAACCCAATGCCCACGTTTCGTCGGTCGACGCCGGCATGCCGGGCATGCTGCCGGTGATCAACCTGGCCTGTATCGAGCAGGCTGTGAAGACCGGTCTGGCGATCAACGGCACGGTCAACACATACTCCGTGTTCGACCGGAAGAACTACTTCTATCCCGATCTGCCGCAGGGCTATCAGATCTCGCAGTATCTGCAGCCCGTCGTGTCCGGCGGCTTCATCGATATCGATCTCGAAGACGGTGAGACCAAGCGGATCGGGATCGAGCGCCTGCACGTCGAGCAGGATGCCGGCAAGAGCATGCACGACCAGGACCCTTTGAGCTCCTATGTCGATCTCAACCGTTCGGGTGTGGGGCTGATGGAAATCGTGTCCCAGCCCGACATGCGTTCGCCCGAGGAAGCGGCCGATTACGTGCGCAAGCTGCGCACCATCGTGCGTTACGCCGGCACCTGTGACGGCAACATGCAGGAAGGCTCGATGCGGGTGGATGCCAACGTCTCCGTGCGCAAGCCCGGCGGCGAGCTGGGCACCCGCTGCGAGATCAAGAACCTCAATTCCGTGCGCTTCCTGCAGCGGGCGATCGAGTTCGAGGCCACGCGCCAGATCGACATTCTCGAAGCCGGTGGCTCGATCGATCAGGAAACCCGCCTGTTCGACGTCGGGCGTAACGAGACTCGCAGCATGCGCAGCAAGGAAGAGGCGCATGATTATCGCTACTTCCCCGACCCGGACCTGCTGCCGTTGCGGATCGAGCAGAGCTGGATCGATGGTATTGCGGCCCAGATTCCTGAACTGCCCGCCGCCAAGCGGGACAGGTTTATGAGCGAGTTCGGTCTTTCGGCCTATGACGCAGGTGTGCTCGTGGCCGAGCAGGAGAACGCGGATTTCTACGAGGCCGTGGCCGAAGGTCGTGACAAGAAGCTCGCGGCGAACTGGGTCATCTCCGAACTCTTCGGCCAGCTCAACAAAGCCGGCAAGGGTGTTGAAGGCAGCCCCGTCAGCGCCGACGCGTTGGGTGAACTGATCGATCTGATTACCGATGACACAATCTCGGGCCGCATCGCCAAGGACGTTTTTGCCGACATGTTCGAGACCGGCAAGGGGGCTGCCGCGATCGTTGAAGAGAAGGGCCTCAAGCAGGTCACCGACACCGGCGCGATCGAAGCGGTGATCGATGAGGTCATGGCGCGCGAGACCGAGAAGGTCGCCGAGTACCGTGGCGGCAAGGACAAGCTCTTCGGCTTCTTCATCGGCCAGGTCATGAAGGCCTCGGGCGGCAAGGTCAATCCGAAGGCAGTGAACGAGATTCTGCGCAAGAAACTCCATGGCTGACGCCGGCGGCTGGCATGCCGACACCCAGCTTGCTCAGGCCATGGGCTGGCTGGAAGAGACGACGGGCGGCCTGGCGCCGTCGATTCAGGCGGCGACGACCTTCGTGCGCGGCCCGGAACTCAGGTCCGATGAAGGACTCTGGTACAGCCGGCCCGACAATCCCTGCTACTGGCAGGTCGAAGCGTTGATCGCTGAACTTGAGCATGGCGAAGCCGCCATGGTGACGGGCTCGGGCTCGGCCTCGATGGCCATGGTATTCGAGGCGCTGGAGACTGGTGACCACGTGGTCATGCCTGACCACGGTTACGGCGGCATCCACTACCTGATCAACGACATGGCCAATGCATGGGGCATTTCCATCGATACCTATGCAACCGGTCATGCCGAGGCGATGGCAGCGGTACTGCGGCCGGGCCAGACGAAAGTGGTCTGGGTCGAAACGCCATCAAACCCAGAGATAGTGGTGGTCGACGTCGACCGGTTCTCTGAAATCGCGCACGAGGCAGGTGCCCTTGTCGTGGTGGACAGCACGTTCTGTCCGCCGCCGATCAGCCGTCCGCTCGATCACGGCGCCGACATTGTGCTGCATTCGGGTACGAAGTTTCTAAACGGTCACAGCGATGTGGTCTGCGGAACCATCGCGACCCGGCGCAAGGATGCGTTCTGGCACCGGCTCGACCGGATGCGCATGCGGTCCGGCGCTATGCTGGGACCATTCGAGACCTGGCTGCTGCTGCGCGGCTTGCGCACGCTGCACCTTAGGATGGAAAAGGCCCAGGCCAACGCGGAGGTCGTGGCGGGGTTTCTAGAACAGCACCCCGGCGTGTCGCGGGTCTTCTACCCCGGGCTTACCGGCCACGGCACCCATGCCGAAGCCAAACGCCAGATGGCCGGCTTCGGGGCGATGGTCTCGTTCGATGTGATGGGCGATCAGGACGATGCGCTGGCAGTCTACCACGCCACGAGGGTTTTCAAGAGCGCGACATCGTTGGGCGGACCGGAAAGTCTGGTGGAGCATCGCAAGAGCTCCGATGGCTATGAATCACCGGTGCCACCGAACCAGCTCCGGTTGTCGATCGGACTGGAAGACGCTGATGACCTCGTGGCTGACCTCGATGCGGCTCTGGCCGGTGATGCCGTGAACCGGCCTCTGGGGACGGCGACGAAGCTGGCCCAGGGGCTCGGATGGACCGGCGCGGATCACAAGGGGGTCGTGCTGCCGATCCATATGGCAACGACCTATGCAACCGACCCCGCGGCCTATGGCAAACCCTATGCCTATGGCCGCGACCAGAACCCGACCTACGAACAGCCCGAAGCCGTGATTGCCGATATGGAAGGCGGGGCCGAGGCGCGGGTCTTTGCCTCCGGCATGGCCGCCACTTCGGCGGTGTTTCAGGCGCTGAAGTCGGGTGACCACGTGGTGATGCAGGAGACGCTCTACTGGGCCCTGCGCGGCCTGATGGCGGAGGTCGTCGAGCCCTGGGGAATCCGTGTGAGCTGGTTCCCGACTGGTGATCTCGATGCCCTGCAGGCTGCCGTGGAGCCGAGCGTGACGAAGGTCGTCTGGCTTGAGACCCCGGCCAATCCGACCATGACCGTGACCGACATCGCGTCCGCCACGGCGATCGCGCGCAAGGCCGGTGCGGTGAGCGTGGTCGACAGCACCTTCGCGACGCCGCTGATCACCAAGCCGCTCGAGCTGGGCGCTGACATCGTCATGCATTCGGGCACCAAGTACCTCAACGGGCACAGTGATGTTCTGTGCGGGGTTCTGGTCACACGCGAGGTCACACCTTTCTGGGAACATATCTGCCACCTGCGCCACATGACCGGTGCAGTCATGGGGCCGTTCGAGGCCTTCCTGCTAATGCGCGGTCTGCGCACGCTCCATCTGCGTGTCGCCCGGTGCTGTGAGAATGCGAAGGCGCTCGCGATCTGGCTCGACAGTCACCCGGCCGTCGATCAGGTGCTCTATCCCGGTCTTCCAGGCTTTCCCGGACACAATCTGGCCGGAGCGCAGATGACGGGCGGCTTCGGGGGCATGCTCTCGGTCCGCATCAAAGGTGGTGAGGCGGCGGCCCGTCGTGTCTGGGCGCGTTTCAAGGTGTTCAAGATCGCGACCTCACTGGGTGGTGTCGAAAGCCTCGTCGAACATCGTGCCACGGTTGAGGGCCCCGAAAGCCCTGTACCAACCGATCTGCTACGCTTTTCGGTCGGGGTCGAGTATATTGACGACCTGCGGGCCGACCTCGGCCAGGCGTTGCAAGACGCCTGAGCTTGGGACCTGATGGGCCGTGTCCTCTCTGCCGATTGCCGATGATAACCCGATCACCCTGATCCGCTTTCAGGTGGTGACCGTGTGCCTGATCGCGGTTAACGTTGTTGTGTTCGGCGGCCAGTCTCTGCTCGACGACCAGAGCACATGGGAGCTCTGGGCTAGCTTCGGCGTGATCCCGGTGGTCCTAAACGATGAGATGAGTCTGCCGCCTGATCTTGATGTGATCCCGGCGTGGGCGACCCTGCTGACCTCCATGTTCCTCCACAGCGGTATCTATCATCTGGGCGGCAACATGCTGTTTCTCTGGATCTTTGGCGACAACGTCGAGGATGCCATGGGCCACACGCGCTTCCTTCTCTTCTTCGTAGCCTGTGGCGTTTTGGCGGGGCTGACGCAGGCCTTTGTCGATCCGGATTCGCTGGCTCCCAATAATCGGCGCCAGCGGCGCCATCGCTGGTGTTCTCGGGGCCTATCTCATGCTGCATCCGCGCCGGCGCATGATCGTTCTCGTCCTGCGTATGATCCCGATCCGGCTCCATGTCGGCCTGGTCCTGATCTTCTGGGGCCTGTTTCAGGTCGGCTCGGCCTTCGTGCTGAATGGCGATCCCGACAACGATACGGCCTGGTGGGCGTACATCGGCGGCTTCATCGCCGGGATGGTGCTCGTTGTGGTCTTCAAACGCTGGTCCGTTCCTTTATTCGATATGGATTTAGTTTCTGAGAAGAAAGATAAGAAAGAAAGGGTAAGTTATTGATAAAGCTTTTTACTTCGCCAACTCCGAATGGTCGCAAGGTGTCGATCATGCTTGAGGAAATCGCGCTGCCCTATGAGGTGCATCGGGTCGATATTGGGGCTGACGAACAGTTCAGGCCGGAGTTTCTGGCGATCAGTCCGAATAACAAGATCCCCGCAATTGTCGATCCCGACGGACCCGGCGGTGCCCCGATTAGCCTGTTCGAATCAGGCGCAATCCTGATCTATCTCGCCGAGAAGACCGGCAAGCTGATTCCGACGGAGTCGCGTGCCCGCTACGAGGTGTTGCAATGGCTGATGTTCCAGATGGCCGGCGTGGGGCCGATGTTCGGCCAGGCCAATCATTTCATCAAGTTCGCCAGGGAAGACGTACCCTATGGCAAGAAGCGCTATCGCGATGAGGCGATGCGCTTGCTGGGTGTGATGAACCGGCGGCTGGCCGAACACGATTACCTGGCGGGCGACTATTCGATTGCAGATGTCGCCACCTGGCCCTGGGTGATGCGGGCTGAATGGTACGATACCGACTGGAGCCAATTTCCCAACACCAGGCGCTGGTACGACACTATTGGAGCCCGCGAGGCAGTGAAGCGAGGCACGGACGTGCCCTCGTGAGCGTGTTGGCGCGAGCCTCGGTGCAGCGCGTGCAGGCGGCGCTGGAGAACGCGGACAGCACGGCGCGTGTGATCGAACTCGCGGAGACTGCGCGCTCGGCCGAGGATGCGGCCACCTCGGTGGCGTGTGCACTCGGCCAGATCGTCAAATCGCTAGTCTTTGCCATTGACGGAGCGCCCGTTATGGCTCTGGTCGCCGCCAAGCTGCTGCCGGAGGTTCTGGGAATTCCTGGCAAGGTCGGTCGGGGCGATGCGGACGCGGTGAAGGCCGTGACCGGCTTTTCAATCGGTGGCGCGCTGCCACTCGCCCACGCCAGCCCGCTGCCTATTGCCATCGATGCCGGCCTGCAGCGTTACGAGATGATCTATGCGGCGGTCGGTCATCCTCATTGTGTCTTTCCCGAATCGCCTGCGGCACTGGTGCGCATGACCGGAGGAATTCTGTCCGACAACCTTGGAGAACCGGCCGATGGCTGACTTCGACGGCTTCGTGACCTTCGTCCACACGCCGGATCTGGACCGTGCTGCGCAGTTCTATGGCGACAGCCTTGGCTTGCCGCGTGTTCTTGATGAAGGCCCTGCGAAAACCTACCGCGTTTCGAATCAGGGTTTTCTCGGCGTTTGCATCGAGAGTGACAGCCCCCGCCGCCGCGTGCCCGAAGGCGTGTGCCTGACACTGGTGACCGACGATGTCGACGGCGTTTATCGGCGGCTGACCGAGCGCGGCGTCAGGAAAGAAGGCGCACCGCACGCCCTGCCGCAGTTCGGGGTCTACATCTTATTAGTCAAGGATCCGGACGGACACACGATCGAGGTGCAGCGCTTCGAGAACCCGGCCTGTAAGGGGTGACATGCGCCACACGCGTTGACGGGGCCAAGCGACCTCTTTAGAAGCGGCGGCGGAGAGGTGGCCGAGTGGTCGAAGGCGCTCCCCTGCTAAGGGAGTATGGGTCAAAAGCCCATCGAGGGTTCGAATCCCTTCCTCTCCGCCACTCACCAGTCTCACTCGTTACTGGTGTCTTTTCCTCCCAAATTACTTTGTAGTTCTCGGTATTTGTGATTGGCGGTGCACTAGTGAGACGCATCATGGCGTATTCAATCGCGACAACACGGCTTGAGCCTCAGTTGGATGTTTTGGGCAGTTCCCTTACGTCCGTTTTTTCAAAGAACAGGGAA
>CEUN01182138.1_pt1 | contig 13053 bp, 10 predicted proteins | sample 361501 | NCBI WGS metagenome assembly CEUN01 (sample SAMEA2622801, study PRJEB7988) | marine metagenome | biome: marine biome (ENVO:00000447); feature: marine epipelagic mixed layer (ENVO:xxxxxxxxx); material: "saline water (ENVO:00002010), including plankton (ENVO:xxxxxxxx)" | depth 120 m | reverse complement strand
CCAGCCGGAAGCCGGGGTTGCCTTGAAGCCGCCGTAACACCAACCCGCATTCAGGAACAGTTGTTGAATGGGGGTGTGATCGATGATCGGCGATCCGTCCATGGACATGTCCATCAGGCCGCCCCAGCTGCGCAGCAACCGTGCGCGACCGATCATCGGCATGAGTGCCATGCCGCCCTCGCATACATCCTCCACCACAGGCAGGTTGCCGCGTTGTGCGTAGGTGTTGTAACCGTCGATATCGCCACCAAACACCAGACCGCCCTTATCCGACTGGCTGATGTAGAAGTGCCCGGCACCATAGGTGATCACACCCGGCAGCACTGGCTTCAATCCTTCTGACACGAACGCCTGCAAAACATGGCTCTCGATCGGCATGCGCAGGCCTGCCATGTCCATGACCCTGGACGTGTTGCCAGCCGCCGCCACGCCCACTTTGTTCGCGCCTATGAATCCGCGCGTCGTGTCCACACCTTTGACGGTACCGTTCTCGACGCGGATGCCCGTGACCTCACAGTTCTGAATCAGGTCGACTCCGCGCTTATCGGCACCACGCGCGAAGCCCCAGGCGACAGCATCATGGCGCGCTGTGCCGCCGCGGCGTTGCAGTAAGCCGCCGGTGATGGGGAAGCGTGCATCGTCGAAGTTCAGGTATGGGCACATGCGCCGAACCTGTGCCGCATCGAGCAATTCCGCATCGGCGCCGTACAGACGCATCGCGTTGCCACGGCGCGCAAACGCATCGCGTTGCGGATCGGAATGACACAGGTTCAACACGCCGCGCTGACTCATCATTGCGTTGTAGTTGAAGTCCTGCTCGAGGCCTTCCCAGAGTTTGAGGGAGTGCTCGTAGAAGGGCTCGTTGCCCTCCAGAAGGTAATTGGAACGCACGATAGTCGTGTTGCGTCCTACATTGCCGGAGCCAAGATAGCCCTTCTCGACCACGGCAACGTTGCTGATATTGTGGTTACGCGCCAGATAATAGGCGGTCGCAAGACCGTGGCCGCCGCCGCCAACAATGATGACGTCGTAGCGCTTCTTGGGTTCCGGCTCGCGCCAGACAGGCTCCCAGTCACGCTGGTCGTTAAACGCGGCTTTGATGATGGACCAGACTGAATAACGCATATGTGCTTGGCCGTGATTTCAGGGCGGAAGGTATTCCAGACGCCAGTCTTCAGCGAAGCCACGGCGCTTTCTTTCCCGAGAAAGACGCATAATAGTCTCAGGCGACGCGCGTACACTAACTGGTATAGAACTGGCAGGTGCGGCGCTTACACCAGCGCATGCATCATAAGAGTTTGATCGTCGGCCGCAAGAGCAAATGCAAGCATGTCTAACACAATTTCGCAGAATAGCGTTGTCACGTTTCACTACACGCTCAGGGACGGAACTGGCGATGTACTCGAAGCGTCGAGCCCTGATAGTCCGGTTCCGGTGTCATTAGGGCACGCCAATATTGTCCGCGGTCTGGATTCGGCGCTACTGAATCACGTCGCGGGTGAAACGTTTTCCGTGACCGTTCCCCCCGAGCTGGGTTACGGCTTGCGACGCGACGGTTGGGTGCAGCGTATCTCCAAGAAGCACTTGCCCAAGACGCCCCGACTCAAGGTCGGCATGCAGACGGCTTTTCGAACCGAACAGGGCGTCAAGCGAGTGACCATCGTCAAGGTTGGCGCGAAAATGGTGGATGTTGACCTCAATCACCCGTTTGCCGCGCGAGAGCTGCATTTTGACGTCGAGATTGTAGGCGTGCGTGAAGCGGACGCGGCCGAGATTGCGCACGGCCACGTTCACGGGCCAGGTGGACATCACCACTGATCATGCTGATGAGGTTACCGGGCCAGCAGTAAAATCTCTTCTTTGCGTTGGCGCAGAAATACAAAACCGACCCCGTAACCGATGATCGCACCAGATACGTGCGCGACCAGATTCACTCCTCCGCTATCACCTTGTGTAAGCGCGTATACGTCCCAGCCCAGGTACCACACGAACAGGATCCATGCGGGCACCACGATGCGTTTGAAGATCACGAAGAACCACCAAATGCAGCGGATCCCGTGCGCTGGCAAGAACCACGCGAACATCCCCATCACTACCCCGGAGAGGCCAACGGTGGGTACGGGAGCTTCCATGCCTAGCGATGTCAGTGAATAAGCGATGTGTGTGCCAACCGCGAGCGTTACGGTAAACAGCACAAACCGCCACATTCCCAGGATGACCTCGACGGTTGCGGCAAACGCAAAGAAGAAAAACAGGTTACCGATCAGGTGTGACCATGACCCGTGCGAGAGTGCCGCACTCAGCATGGTCACCGGGTTGAACGTCTCCGGTTGATACCACAACTTCGTGGTCAGGTATTCGGGTGTGCGCTCCTTGTAACGCTCGAATTGCAGCATGACTATCCTGGTCATGTAGTCTTGCGACTCCGCCACGGAGTAGCCGGCAAACCGCGCGTCGCGAATGAGCTGCGTACAGACGTACGTTTCCGGGTTCGCAGCGCGCCGTATCTGGTACATCAAGCCTGCGCAGATGTTTTTTGCGCTGCGCCCTGTAATCTTCTTGATGATGATCTGATAGTCGCGCGGTGCGCTTTCGGCGCAGAACTCTTTGGTAGTCGCGTTGATTTTGTGTTCGTTGTCCGCCTGCGCCCAGTAGATGAGTGCACACGCGAGACAGATGAGGAACGTCAGCAATGGAACCTGCAGGAGTTCCAGGTATGCCCGGTAAGGGAAGAAGAACACTCGCGCCTGGCCTGTTACTCTGAACGGTTACTCATGCGCCCGAGCGGGTGGCCAAAACGTTCACGCATCACGTCTTCGAACGGAACGCCGTCACCTGTCATCCAGCTACCGGGACGCGCGTGGAACAGATCATGGTGATGTGGCGCGGCCACTTCGTCTCCCGCCGCGACCTGCCTTGCGCCGCTCAGGACCGTGCGACGAAAACGCACCACGGCCGCGTCGGTAGGGCTCAGATTTTCGCGCGTACGGTCGGCAATCGGCCCCTGACTCTCCTGGATCATGGCGTCCTGTTCCGCCAGGCCGCGGACACCGGTATAGCTCTCGGTAGCCTGGGCGTGGCGGTCAATCAGGTAATCGTTGTCACTATTGCGGATGCCTTCAAAGTGTTCATCCACCTCTGCAACAATACCGTGCCCTTTATCGAGTTTGGCACGCTCCTCCCGGGTTAGTTCGCGCTCCGGGTTCCAGCCATACGTATACATCCAATGGCTGGTGTCATCGATAGGCACCAGCGTATAGCCAAAATAGGTTTCGCCTGGCAGCGTTGAAGGCCCAGTGCCGTGCGAAGGCACAAAATACTGCGTGATGCGCCAATAGGTGCCGTCGCCGTCCGCGTCTCTCGCTCCCCCAACCACGAATCCGACCTCGTGCTCCAGCAGTGAGAATTGTGGCATCGGATCATTACGAATCCAGCGCAATCGGCGGGCGTCTGCAGGCGCGTCCGGGTTCTCGTTGGACGGCACGCTTGGTGCCGGCATGTGCAGGAATGAGAAATGCGAGGTATCCAGCCCGCCTTCCATTGTCTGTGCCCAGTTGCAGACATTGCGACGTTTGGACACATACCGGTTTGACGCGGGTACCAGTCCAAACTCAAGCTGCGGGACCTCCGGGATCGGTTGGTCCGCCGGCCCCAGGTAGGCCCAGACAATCTCTCCAAATTCGCGGGTCGGGTACGCTTTGATCCTGACCTGATCACGCATGCGCGCATCAGCCGGTACATTTGGCATCTCGACCACGTTGCCATCGATGTCAAATTTCCAGCCGTGATAGACGCAGCGCAGCCCACACTCTTCGTTACGTCCAAAATAGAGATGTGCCGCTCGGTGCGGGCAATAAGCGTCAACCAGTCCCACCTGCCCGTTGGTATTCCTGAAAGCAACCAGTTCCTCACCCATCACCGTGACTTTGATCGGCGGGCCGTCTGGCGCGGGTAATTCGCGCGATAAAGCTACCGGTTGCCAGAAGCGACGGAAGTACTGGCCCATGGCTGTTGCGGAGCCCGTTTGTGTCAGGAGGTCATTGTCTGCTTGGCTTAACATAGCGGCTTCATCGTTGGGGGGTGTTCCGTCGGCAACTCGTTTTGCAACTGCGTCAGAAATTCGCGCATGTACTGGCTGCGTTCGCGTGCAACCTGGCGCGCGGTACGCGTGTGCAGCGTCGCTTCGATGCGCAACAGCTTTTGATAGAAATGGTCGATGCCAAACCGCTTGTCATCTGGCGCTCGAGCGTCGCAGAACGGATCCTCTGGCGCATAAAACTGAGTGCCCATGGCATTACAGGTTGCGGCCCAGCGTGCGATCCCGATGGCACCAATGGCGTCCAGGCGATCGGCGTCCTGTAACAATCGCGCGGGCAGACTGTCAGGCGTCACACCTTTGGAAAAACCATGGTCTCGGATACAGGCACTGACCGCCGCGATGAAAGGTGCCTCATAGTCGAGTTGCGCCAAAGCCGCGGCGGCGTGTTCGGCGCACACGTCGCCCGAGAGATGCGATTGCGGGTGTTGCTTTGGATAGTTGAATAGCTCGTGGAGCAAAGCCGCGGTTACGGCAACCTGCGTATCGCGCTCGGAGACCGCCTCACCCGCGCAGATGCGTCTCACGTTTTCACATACTCGCAGCACATGACCAAAGTCGTGTGCCGGATCCGCTTCTGTGCCCGCCAGGCGCGCCTGTTCGACCAGCTCTGCCGGCAGGTTGCTTGCGGCTGTCACTTCCTCTTGCCCTCGAGGGTCATCCGCGAGCATCCGTCTCCGGGCCGGACACCATGGGCAAGTTGTGGTCGTTGGCCCACTCCGACATCGACGCGTCATAAACGCCGATATTGCTGTAGCCCAATTGCAACATCAGGAAAGCATCCAGAGTTGCCGCGATGCCTCCGCCGCAGTAGACGATTGTACGCGTCGTGTCGCCTGGCACCACATCGGAAAATCGTGCCGCCAATTCATGCGGCGCAAGAAATGTGCGCACATCACTCGCCTGTAAGTCCGCGGCGGGTAGGTTGACACTGCCAGGGATCCGGCCAGGACGGCCGTAGCGGTCATCCACTCCGTTATGCAGCGCGTTGGACAGTGCGTTCAGGGTACAGGTAGTGGCTGATGACATCGCCGCGACCACTTCGTCGCGGTCAGCAAAAGCCTCGGGTCTGGGCGAAGCCGGCCAGGGCGTCGCCGCTGTGTACGCTTGTACCTCTTGATGGGTCGGTAGCCCGCGCGCGGTCCAGTTATCCATACCACCATCCAGGATGGCGGCGTTATCAAATCCGATGGCGTATAACATCCACCAGACGCGCGTGGCCCATTGCATGTTACCCCGCGCGTACAACACCACTCGGGAGTCTGCGCCGATGCCTTTTTGAGCCAGGGTATCCGCCAACTGAGCTGCCTCTGGCATCGTGAAGCGCAAACGCGGGTCGCTGTCTTGCGCGGACAAATCTCTTTGTATATCCAGGAAATTTGAACCGGGGATGTGCGCGTCCAGGAAATCCTCTTCCCCGCTACGGATGGTGTATGCCGCCGCGACACCGGGCGCGGGCGGCTCGAGATAAGTCGTACAGTCGTACACTCGCAGGTTCGGGTCGTCCAGGTTCGCGGCGAGCCAGTCAGCATCTACGATGGCATCCGGGCGCGTGAATTGAATGCTCGACACAAAACTCTCCTCAGTCGATTTTCACGAGTAGGTCGTTACCAGGAATTGCGCAGTTCGCGCAGCTTCAGGAATACCGTCTTCGGGTCCACTTCGTCCGGCAGGTCAGAAAAAGACTCGCGCAGGCGAGCGATAACTGACGGGCTGTGTAAGCGGAAGAACGTGTTCACCTCTTTTTCCTGCGCGAGCGTTGAGACCAACGCGTTGTCAGGGTTCTGCTCCATGACATCGTCCAGCAAGGATGCGGCCTTGTCGTTGTCCGGCTCGCGGTCCAATGTGAACTGCAGGTTGTTCGCGATGTAGTCATGCCCGGGGTAGATGAGCGTGTTGGCCGGCAGGTTGGCCAACTGCGTCGCAAAGGTGTCATATAACTCTTCGGGGTGGCCACCGTTGTGGCAGTTGCCCGCTCCCGCATTGAACAACGTGTCGCCACAGAACAGGGCGGGTTGTTCCGTACGTGAAATCAGACATACGTGGCTCATCGTATGGCCTGGGGTGTCCAGGGATTCGAGCTCCACCGTGCGGCCGATTTTCACGACGTACCCGGCGCCGAGGCCGACGTCCAGGCCAGGAATCGAATCTTTGGCATTCTTGTGTGCCAGGACTTTGGCGCCGGTCGCGGCCACGACGGCCTGATTTCCGCCAATATGATCGTGATGCTCGTGCGTGTTCAGAATTTGCGTGATCTGCCAGCCGTTCGCATCTGCCGCGGCCAGGCAACGTTCGGAATCCAGCGGATCTACGGCCAGGGCTTCGCCACTCTCCGGGCACACGATCAAATAATTGAAATTGCGGTATGCGTTACCGGTCCAGATTTGTTCAACGATCATGGCGCCTCTCCAACTGCAGGTTGCTTGGCGTCGTGGAGCCAAGAGTGACCGCGACGTAGACGCCGCGTCAACCGCCGTTCGAACCGCCAGTGCTGGGCGACAGGCGTGCCTGAATATGGCTTACTGAAGACCAGTTTTCCACCGCTCGTTACATGCTGATGCCTGAATCATCGCGTCCCCGGGGCGTCACAGCGCCAACGATGCGCCGCTACGGTGGCGACTGGCAGCCGTTACTCGAACGATTTGATGACGCGGTTGCGGCGGTGACTCTTCCGGATACGGCCTGGGCCGTGCTGTCTTGTCCAATTGATGGGATGGACCTGGACCCGGATTTTGTCGCCCAGATTGACCGCGACGCGGACGGCCGCGTCCGTGCTGATGACGTGCGTGCGGCCATTGAGTGGACGGCGGCACGGCTGCACAACCTGGCACCAGTGACGAGCGGTTCCGACGAGCTGAATCTCGCCAATCTGAAAGAATCAGCGCAGGCGCAGGCGGACACCGGCCGGGCACTGGCCGAAAAATTGGGCAAAGGACCAGATGCATCGCTGACCCTCGCCGATCTCCACAACACAGAGGCCTTGTGCCAGTGCGGGGACCGTGACGGTGATGGCGTGGTCCCCGTGCACTGCATCGAGGGACCCCTTGCGGCCGCGGCTACCGACATCCTGAGCGTGTGCGAGCCTGGCATCGACCGGCACGGCAAACTGGGCGTGACCCTCAAGGTGTTGGACGCGTTTGTGACAGAGCGTGATGCGTGGCTGAAGTGGCGCGAACAACCTGGCCCGCACGACCCGTGGGGGGATCAGACGGCCAGTTTGAGCGATGACCTGCTGGACTGCGACAACGCCGTCAGGGTCTGGTTTCTGGCGGCCGAATTGCGGCGGGTTGATCCTGAAGCCAGCCTGTCGGATGCCGCCGAGTTTGCGCCGACCGCCGGCGCTTTGCGCGACGCTGCGGCGCTGACCGAGGCTATCGACGCACTTCCGCTGGCACCGCTGGCTGACAAAATCGAGGGTGAAGAGGTTCGGTTGAGCTTTGCATCTCTACGTCCGGGCTCGCTGCGTCCGGCATTGATGCGTATCCAGGCTCACCTGTTTGCCGGCGACGACGCGATCACGCTCGAGCAATGGGACACTACCGCGCAGACCGCTGAACGCGTCCGCGACTGGCATGCGCAGGGTGAAGCACTTGGCGCCGGCGCCCTCGGCCGCACGCGACTGGAAGAACTCGACGACTCAACACTGGCGTCGCTGCGCGAGCTGTGTCTGCTGGACGCAGAGAATCAGGCGGCGTTGGGGCACTTGTTGGAGCTTGAACAGCTGTTGGTCTACCAGCGTGACCCGTTTGCCTTCGCGAAAAACTTCATTGCATTGACTGACCTCATCAACCCAGAGCGCCGCGCGCTGTTCGAACGCGGCACCCTGATTCTGGGTGGCCGCGAATTTCACTTTGCGATGCGGGTGCGGGACCAGAAAGCGTACAAGCCGCTGGCAGAGTAGAGCGGCATTTTTGTCATGTATGTCGAGGTTTCTTACCGCTACCCGTATTGATGGGGAAGTCACGAAGGAAGTGGTGGCGGTACCGGTGACGCGTAGTACCAGTGACGGCTTGTACAGGCAGCGCCGAGGCATTTTTGTGGACCGTGACCATCGTTACCACGAGGCCGTGATTGTCGACATGGTGGAAAACCCCGTGTCATTACGAGAAGCGTTGCTGGCGCCCTTCGAGCGCATCGGCGCATATGTGTCCGGCAAGCTCGAAAAGTGGTCGGAGAAACTCGAGAGTAATATCGATAAGAATGTAACCGAGGCGAGCAAAGCCCCGCCGGCGGCTGCAAGCGGCGGCGCCATGAATCCGTTGATAGGCGGCACTGTGGCATTTGCAGCGTTGGGTTCAGCCTTCGCTTTTGTAACCAAACAACTGGCTGAGCTGGGAGGGCCGAAGATTCTGCTGGCCCTGGTGGTTGTAGGCGTGTTGATCATGGTGTCCACAGTGTTGCTTGCCGCGATCCGTCTGCACCGCCGCAACCTCGCCGGACTCATTGCGGCGAGTGGGTGGGCGATGAACGACCGCATGCGCCTGACTGTTGGCCTGGGGCGGCTGTTCACGCGGCGTCCACCTCTGCCCATCAGCGTCGCCCGGGCTTCGCGCGATTTTGTTGCCGAGCAGCTTGCCAGTGTGGATCCGGGGGCTGCGTGGAACGCGCAAACGGCCGTGATCGTGCGGTTTGCGTCGCTGGCCTGCCTGTTTGTGCTGTTGTTCTGTGTAGCCTTGTCGGCCGGCGACTGGTGGTGGCTGGACTGGGCTGTCATGGGCGCAGCTACGTCGTTGTTGGCCGTGTTGCTCGCTGCAGGCCTGGAGGCAATGCGGCTGGGTCGGTTCCGTACGGTTTTCTGGTGGCCTGTACTGACGGCGCCACCCGCTATCGTACTGACGGCAGTTTACGCACTCGGCTGATTGGCAGCCGGAGAGGGCAGATAATCCAACTCGAAGCCATATGGGCAAAGCAGATAAGCCTGAGTTGCGTGCGAGGCAAAACTCATTCGGCGCTAGCCGCGGCCGGTTGCATACAATAACGGTAACCTGACCAGTGCCCGGGCGCGCGTCCGCGCGCCCCAACGATCGCGAGAAACTCTTGCCATGAATGCCCCGTTAGCCAAAGTATCGCTAGACGACAAGTTCACGCTTGACCGCGGACCGGTGTTGATCTCCGGCACCCAAGCCATGGTTCGAGCCGCCCTGATGCAACAGGCTCGTGACCGCGCGGCTGGGTTGAACACGGCTGGTTACATCTCCGGATATCGGGGTTCGCCGTTGGGTGGACTGGACTTGCAGCTGGCACGCGCCCAGGCGTTGTTGTCCGGCTCCAATATTCACTTCGAGCCAGGCCTCAACGAAGATCTCGCGGCCACGGCCGTATGGGGTACACAACAGGCCAATGCTTTGCCCGGCGCCAGATACGATGGCGTGTTTGGCATGTGGTACGGCAAGGGCCCGGGCGTCGATCGTTCCGGCGACGCGCTCAAACATGCGAACAACGCCGGTACCTCGCCAAATGGTGGCGTGTTGGCAGTGTTTGGTGATGACCACCCTGGCAAGTCTTCCACACTCGCCCATCAGAGCGAGCAGGGCATGGTCGGTTTCAGCATTCCGATCCTCTACCCGGCGACTTTGCAGGAATACCTTGACTACGCGCTGCTCGGTTGGGCGATGTCGCGTTTCGCAAGCCTGTGGGTGGGTTTCAAATGCGTCAATGAAACCGTCGAAAACACGGCGACCGTGATGGTTGACCTGGACCGAGCGCCGGTTGTTTTGCCGGACTATGACGACCCTGCGCCGTATCACATCCAGATGCGCTACGCGCCGATGGAAGACGACATGATTCTGCTGCGCCGGCGCCTGCCACGCGCGCAGGCGTTTGCCGCTGCAAACGGACTTGATCGCATTGCGCTCGGCGACGCGAGCGCCAGGTTTGGCATCGTCACCAGCGGCAAGGCGTACCTGGATGTCATGCAGTCCATGACGGCGCTTGGCATTGACGATACGCGTGCCAATCAGCTGGGCATCGCGATCTACAAGATCGGCATGACATGGCCGATCGAGGAAGAGGGACTGCGTCAGTTCGCCCGCGGCAAACAGGAACTGGTGTTTGTCGAAGAAAAGCGCGCCTTCCTGGAGCCGCAGGCTGCGGCGATTCTTTATCACCTGCCCGAATCCGAACGCCCACAAATCTCTGGCAAAACTGCGCCAGACGGCGAGCTGCTGTTCGCGTCCGATATGCAACTCGAGATGAACCAGGTCGCCCACGTGATTGCCACGCGTATGAGCAAATGTGGCATGGCAGACGACTCGTTACGTGCGCGCGCCGCGTCGTTGACCCAGGCCGCACAGGACGCGGCCGGCACCACGGGCAGTTCACTGGTGCGCACGCCGTTCTTCTGCTCAGGCTGCCCACACAATCGTTCCACCAAGTTGCCGGACGGCAGTATCGCCTCCTCCGGGATCGGTTGCCACGGTATTGCGACGATTCTGAACCCCAAAAGCACGGTACCGGGCACACATATGGGCGCGGAAGGCACCAACTGGATTGGCATGTCGCGCTTCACCGAAACGAAGCATATGTTTCAGAACCTGGGTGACGGTACCTACAGCCACTCTGGCATCCTGGCCATTCGTGCCGCGGTGAACGCAAACGTCAATATCACCTACAAAATCCTCTACAACGATGCCGTCGCGATGACAGGTGGCCAGCCTGTGGAGGGCGGTTTGACCGTGGACCAGATCGCGCGTCAGGTGGCGGCAGAGGGTGTACAGCACATTGCAATAGTCTCGGATGAACCAGAGAAATATCACCGTGGCATCCGCTTCCCTGACAACGCTGGCATCCATCACCGTAGCGAACTCGACAAGGTACAGCGTGAGATGCGTGATACGGCCGGCGTGACGGCTATCATCTACGATCAGACTTGCGCGGCGGAAAAACGGCGTCGGCGCAAGCGCGGCACGTTCGCGAATCCAGCGCGGCGTCCGTTTATCAACGAGCGTGTCTGCGAAGGTTGTGGCGATTGTTCGGTGAAAGCGAACTGCGTCAGCATCCAGCCGCTGGATACGCCGCTTGGTCGCAAGCGCAAGATTGACCAATCCAGCTGCAACAAGGACATGAGCTGCATCGAAGGGTTCTGTCCATCGTTCGTCACTGTGCACGGCGCCGAGCCGCGACGGGCGCAGCCGAAGCAGGTGACATCGGATTTTGCGACAGGTGTTCCAGAGCCGCAGGCGGCTCAGCTGGATGAAACGTTCAATCTGCTGATCAATGGTGTGGGCGGAACCGGTGTGGTAACCATTGGCGCCGTGCTTGGCATGGCGGCGCACATGGAATCCAGGGCGGTTTCCATCTACGACATGACTGGCCTGTCGCAGAAAGGCGGTACGGTGTTCAGTCATCTGCGGCTTGCGCCAGGCGGGACCGAGATTGCGGGTCCCAAAATTGGTCCTGCCAGTGCTGATGTGCTGCTTGGCTGTGACCTCGTGGTGTCCGGCGGCAAAGAAAGCCTGGCCGCGTGTGTGCCCGGGGTCACCAATGCCGTGGTCAACGTACATCTAACGCCCACCGGCGCATTCCAACTGAATCCTGACTTGCCGTTGGAAGCTAACCCGCTCGAAGGGCTGTTACGTCAGCGCGTTGGGGCTGACCGACTGCACAGTGTGGATGCCAGCACCATTGCCCGCACTTTGCTGGGTGACACCATCGGCGCAAACATGTTCATGGTGGGTTATGCACTGCAGCTGGGTCTGCTGCCGGTTTCGTTGGCAGCGGTTGAAAGCGCTATCGAGCTGAACGGCGTGGCCGTGAAGCTCAACATGGACGCGCTGGCACTCGGTCGGTTGGCTGCTCACGATGCGGCAGCGTGCGCCAAGCTGCTGGCCGCTGACGGTGGGGACGATGATGATGCCGAAGAGCCAACCTTGGACGCGCTGATCGCGGAACGCATTGATTGGCTGGCTGATTATCAAAACGATGCGTACGCCGATCGTTACCGCGGTGTGCTGGACAGAGTGCGGGCAGCGGAGCAGAAATTGCCTGGCGACTCGGTGGCACTGTCACATGCGGTCACGCGTTATCTGTACAAGGTGATGGCGTACAAAGATGAGTACGAGGTCGCGCGCCTCTATACAGATGGCACCTTCGAGCGTGCGCTTGCCGAGCAGTTCGAAGACGGCTACGAGCTGTCGTTTCACCTGGCACCGCCCTGGTTTGCAGCTCGCGATCCATCCTCGGGGTTGCCCGCCAAACGCGAGTACGGGGCGTGGGTTATGAAGGCATTCCGTGTCCTCGCGGGCATGCGTCGCTGGCGCGGAACCGCGCTGGATCTGTTTGGCATGACCGACGAACGACGTCGGGAGCGCCAGATTCGCGAAGACTATATCGCCCTGGTGTCACGCTTGGCGGACAATCTCACCAGCGCGAATCTGGACATTGCGGTAGAGCTGGCCGAACTTCCCGAACGTATCCGCGGGTTTGGTCATGTGAAAAGTGAGCACATCGACCGCGTCGATCAAGTGCGCGCTGAGCTGATGGAAAAATACGAAGCTGCTGACGCGCCGCAGCAGTCGGCGGAGCGTGCCGCAGTACCCGCGTAACGGGGTACGAGCTGGACCGGGCAAGGCAGCGCGCGGTCGCGCGCCAGCGTGGCCTGATGACTGCGGTGTGAACTGTTTCGGAGGGCGCGGGAACTAATCCCGCGTCCAACCTATCCAAATGCCCGAAGCCTGCCGGCGTCCGCAAGAGCGGGCTACGATCGGCCTTCGACATCAGTTTTACAAAACGGAGCCATCAATGCACAGAAGGCAGTTCTTGGCTGCTGCTGCGATCGCGCCGCTCGTGACCACGCTCAAGGTACAGGCTGGCGGTGGCAACATCGTCAACTACACCCGCGAGAAGTACGAAGCTGCGTTAGCCAGTGGCGAGCCATTCATCCTGGATTTTTACGCCCCCTGGTGAGGCACTTGTCGAGCCCAGGAACGCACCGTGAGTGCGCTCATCGACAAGAATGC
>CEUN01092152.1_pt1 | contig 13055 bp, 10 predicted proteins | sample 361501 | NCBI WGS metagenome assembly CEUN01 (sample SAMEA2622801, study PRJEB7988) | marine metagenome | biome: marine biome (ENVO:00000447); feature: marine epipelagic mixed layer (ENVO:xxxxxxxxx); material: "saline water (ENVO:00002010), including plankton (ENVO:xxxxxxxx)" | depth 120 m | reverse complement strand
GGATAAATGGGATCCTCGTTTAAGACAGCTTTAACCAATGTGATAAGTACATTAAAGGGCCCTCGCCTCAACTGAAGAGAGGGCCCTTTAATTTGGGTGACTCAGTGTAGTTTTGGGAACTAATTAAGCTCTGTCACTGATTTCGACAGTTTGAGTTGGACCGTTCAAGAACATGACCATGCTTTTGCCCGCTGGACCACCAAACGACATCAGTTCTATCTTGTCTGGGCGTTCAAATCCAGGGAATTCAGTGGTACGAGCTTGATCATTGGGAAGATCCAAAATCCATCTCCAAGGTTTTAATAAAAATGATGGGTTAGTTCTGAAACTGTTTTGCAATGAAGCAGCGCTAACTTTCGTATTGGCCCACAAGAAGTCTCTCACCATTTCTTTAGACCAACCCTCCTTCGCGCATATTTCAGCATGATCAGGAGCCAATATAACAATTGTTCCGGTACCGCCCTCAGGATCGTAAGGATCAGGGTCAGACCATCGTAGGCTTGCGTATCCACCACGCCCGGTAATCGCCCCAGAGACACCTCGAAGAAGTGGCTCTGGTTCGTAATTATTAAGATCTGCGGCATCTATAATGTTTCTGACTCCTCCGACTGTGACTGTTGAAGAAGATTGTGAGAATCCTTTTGAGGTGTGAAATTGGGGCCATATAGTCGGTAGATTATCTTGAGATTCCGCTGCGCATAGACTGAATTTTGCTGCAGACCCAATTGTGTCCATGTCCATTTCACCTGGATAGTTGTGTCCTACGTTCATTAAGGTAAGCCTCAATGCTCTGCCCAGAATGACATTGACTCTAGATTGTCTTCCTGGGCCTAATGTGGCCTGTTTGGAATTAATACCAAGTTCATCTACTATTGGTCCGTTTATAAGCATAAAAGGGGCGTCTGGAGATGTAGACATTAACCATTGTCGTGCTCTTCCTCCCATATGTATGATTGATTTGCACGCTGCAATTATGACAGGTAGGTGTGACGGTTCGCATCCGGCCATTGCGCAAGAGATAGCAATTTTTTTGACTGTGGCGATTCCCATGCCCGGCGGTAAATGGCCCACTATATGTTCAGGGGACAGAGTTGTGCCGGAAAGTATCAGGTTAACTCTTTCTTCTGTTGGAGGAATTAATGGAAACCCGTCGCCCCACCCTTTATCGAGGAAGTCTTTATTGAAATTTTCCCAGGCGTCCAGCTTATCTTTGCCTTGAAAAGTTATTGATGGGCCGTCTGTACGGTAAGCTTCTTCATCAGAGGAATCTATCCTGAGGGAATCTGGGTTTGTTAGACCATTAATAATTGAATCAATTTGCTTTTCTATTTCTCTACTCGATTCTTCCGGGCTAACCGAGGTTATAACACATGGAATGGTTACAAACGGAGCGGTCTCCATTCCAAAAGCTTTCGCTGTGGCGACAGTATCTTTTTGGAAACCAGATGAAGCTATTGAAACCGTTGGAAGCCCTTTTCTTTCAAGATAAATCATGTCGTGGACAAGCCACGACGTGCATTGCCCTCAATCTGAAGAGGAACCAACAGCGACGTCACATTCTTTAGCTACTTTGTCCAATACAGCCGTTGGAGTCGGTATTCCGCCTTCATATAGTGTCACATCGATGTGTTTATATTTTTCTTTGAGTTTAGCTCCTACTCTGTTGAGCACCGCATCACCACCTCTTTTACGATTCCAGACTAACCCAACTTTTAGTCCATCAAGGTTGTTTGGTCTTATTGCTGGATCGGTGGTTTGAGCTGGTCCTCTTAATTCAGACACAGGATTTAGGACGTGTAGATCTGACATGCTTCCTCCAAAAATTATTTGTTGTGAATGTTAGGAGTTTTAAAGATCCCAGGATAGGGGTACGTTAACCGCTGATCGAGTTATTTCTGATACGTTTTTGAAACCGCAGTAAGACAATGCTCGGTCAAATTCTGACCTTAGTATGTCGAGCATTAACTTGACTCCATCTGCTCCATCATAGGCAAGCCCCCAAAATAAAGGTCTGCCCACAAATACTCCTCTGGCACCAAGAGCCAAGGCTATAAAAGCATCCGCCCCTCTTCTCACACCAGAGTCTAGGTAGATCTCAAGCCTATCACCAACAGCAGCTGAAATCGGTGCAAGTGTTTCTATTGATGATAGCGTTCTGTCTATCTGTCGTCCTCCATGGTTTGAAACAACTATGGCGTCTGCTCCATACTCAGCGCATTTCACCGCGTCAGCAACAGTTCTTACCCCTTTAATTACTAGAGGAAGATCAGTAAGCGATTTAAGCCAATCAAGCCTGTCCCAAGTCAAGCCCATGTAGCCTGAAACGTCCCAGTCTGCAAAGTCTCTTGCCCCTTGTGCCCCTTTTCGGCTTAACCATTCGGGATTATGTCTCAAGCTGCCGTTGTAAAGGTGCTCGGTCCTATGCATATCGTTGCGTAGATCTTTTTCTTTAGCACCACTAGTCGGAGTGTCTACCGTTAAGCAAATTGCTTTGTATCCTGCTTCCTTGGCTCTTTTAACCAGGTTTTCAGTTATATCATCATAGGAATGATATAGCTGGAACCATAAAGGCCCAGTCGCGACTTCAGCAACTTCTTCAATGCTATAGCCTGAACCTGTCGGTAGTGCGTAGAGGGTGTCTGCCATTCCGGCTCCACGAGCAGTTGCTCGTTCACCTTCAGGGTGATGCTGCCGTTGTCCTCCGGCTGGAGCGACCATGACAGGGAATCCGATTTTTTCCCCTAGTACAGTTGTCGATAAATCCCTATCTCCGACGTCAACTAAAAAGCTAGGGTTTATAGTTATTTCTTCAAATTTAGAAAGATTTCTTCTTTTGGTGACTTCATCAAAAGCGGCTCCATCAATAAAATCCCACATATCGTGAGGTGTTTTCTGTGAGGCTATGATTTCTAAATCCTTTAAGCTAACTACTGACATAATTGGTCTCCAAGTGAACATATAAAATCGTTTTTTACACAAGTTCCACGTTAGTAGAAAATATGGTGCATTATTAGGCAGCTCTTCGAGGGTATGTCATGCGTTAGGAGTAAGTCAATAGCGATTACCCCGATATTTATAGAATCATGAATGTAGAATTTTATTTATTGAATATTTTATTCTGAATTTTAATCGGATATCTAAAAGATGTTTTGTTTATTTAAATCATTCTTCGAATATTGTTATCGTCTTTATAGCATCGCCTGGAGATCTATCTGTGCCTGGATCCCTCTCTCTGATAGTTTTCACAATATCCATTCCTTCTGAAACTTTTCCAAATACACTATGATTGTTATCCAGATGGGGTGTGGGTGCGTAGGTAATGAAGAACTGGCTTCCATTAGTCCCCATTCCATTTATCACTCCTCTATTAGCCATTGAAAGGATACCTTCACTATCATGTCTCGCATTCTCGTGAAACTCATCATCAAAGTTGTAGCCTGGCCCCCCAGAGCCAGTACCAGTTGGGTCTCCTGATTGAGCCATAAATCCAGGTATTACTCTATGAAAGGTAACACCGTCGTAATAGCCCTCTTTCGCAAGGAATATAAAATTGTTAACGGTTTTGGGAGCTTCTTTGACTAGTAGATCGATAACAATTCCTCCTCCTTTTTCCAGTTCTATTTTAGCTTTGTAATTTTTCTCAGTGTCTATTTGCATTTCAGGTGGCATATTGTACTGTTTGCTTGCCATTTCGCTTCTCCTAATATTTATTAGTATTTATGCATTGGTTGAACAATTTTCGAATTTATTAATGATAGATCTTATTTCATTTGGGATTTTTTTGGACTTCTCGAGTTCTGAATCAAAATTAACTGAAATCATTTCCGCTGTTGTCAATAGAACATCAGTGTTAGCTCTGTAAATCTCTGCTACCTTGGTGATGCTGGAATTACCGATTTTTTTTACTTTGAAGTATATGTCAATTAATTCATCGATTTTGGCAGGCTTTTTATATTCAAGCGTGACCTTCACTGAAGATAAATCAAAATCTTTTCGTTGATCTGGATTATGTGTAAGTATTCCAAGTTTTCTAAAATATTCCACTTGAGCGACATCTATGAAATCAAGGTAGCTTCCAAAATAGGCGATCCCCTGAACGTCTGCTTCTTTCCATCGGACTCTGATTGTGTGTTTGAATTTGTAATCTAATTTACTCACGTGTACTTCCACTATTGTGGTTGCGCGTTGTTACACAAGACATGGATTTTTCTAATGAACCTCTTATTGATTTTGGAATACAACCTTCTTGAACAATACAATCAAACCTAATCATTGGAGCCCTTCTATTTTTCACACGCTTATATTTCCGAAATTTTATATACTCGCCAAGATTGCGAGGCTAGCAAAAGCGATCTTAGCGAGTGTTTTAGGTTACTCGCAGCAATGTGGTTCGGAAGGGGGAATATCCAGTGCAGGATTTCTGTCAAAAAACCCATTCGGTTTTAGAGAGAACCCAGTGTAAGCAACTGGCATGACAGGCCAATCCTCAAGCCTTGGTATATGGTTATGTCCAAACGTGTACCATATTACAATGTCGGTGTTTTCCAAATCTCTATTCTCGCTCATCCACTTTGGCAAGCCGTCTCCTCCAGGGTGTTGATTCGGATAGTTGCCGGCCGCAAACATTTCGTTCCTATCGTAAGGGGTAACCCATAGATGACCAGTCATGAATGCTGCTCTTTTCATTATCACAGCGCTATCATGATGGAACGGCAATACGTTTTCACCTGGGGCGATTTTGTACCCAACTGGTTCTCCCATATAGTTTGTGCTGGAAGTATTGTTAATTGTCCAAGTTCGAGCAGCAAAAGGGTCGATTATTCTTGGGGCGTCCTTTTCATTCTGAATCAATGTTTTCTTTATGGAAAAGGCATTGCCATGTCGGTTTTCTTTACTGATTGGATCAGTTACCGTGTCTACCTCGTAAACGGAGTTTTTCAATCCATCTATCATCATGTCTACTCGAACATTGAAATAATGTTGGTGGTTGTGAGCTACAACCTGTGGCGCTACTAGAGTTCCATGTTTTGGTTTTTTGCCAGGGGCTATCGCTGATGAGTTAACAATTCCCGTTAATTTTACCTCATAGTCTATGTTGCCATCTTGGTAGAAATACCAGAAAAAACCATATTCGTAGTTTCCTACAGTGGCTATAAAAGAAACTACAAGTCGTCTTGATCTTCGAGTCTCTGTTTCTCCTATTCGGTTATCAGAATGTTTCCAAAGTATTCCGAAATCTTCTTCGTGCATGCAAATGACGTTTTTCATATTTAGTGCATTACCTCTGATGTCATGAAGTGCTACATCAAAATAGTAGATCTCGCCGAGGCAGTCACATCCGAGTTCGAGAGAGTTGGCACATTTTCCAATTCCCACTTCCCCAGAATCAAAGACTTGCTTTTTATAGTGGTCATTCGTAGGGTCCCCGTACGGAACGACCATTTCAGAAAGTGCAGCTCTGTATATGATTGGCCTTAACTGGCCTTTATCTTCATATCCTACGGTATGTATTACTAGGCCTTCTCGTGGCGTATATCCAACTCGCATTTGCCATTTTTGCCATTTGACGAGGTTGCCTTTAACTTCAAAACTTGGGCCTTCCGGTTGAGTGATTTCGATTGGCTTTATGTCAGTTCTGAAGTTGGATTGGTATCTGGCAGCATAATTGCCGTCATTAGGTGGGATAGGAACTACTCCAAAATCTTGTAATTCCATAATTTCATTTTTGTTTAGATCTAATATTGGTGATAATCCTTCTATTGGCCTTGCGTACCCATTGTCAGTTTCTTCTCTTCTTATCCAGCAACGCCCAATCGCTAATCGTTTTCCTTTTTCACTCTCTTCTCCAAAATTAGATATTGGCCATGGATCAATCATCACTAGATCAGGATTGTCTATGCCACGTTTATTGAGAGCTTCGACGAATTGTGGGTCATGCTTTATTTTGTCTTCCCATTCGTTACGGTCTATATCAAGGTCCCCAAACATGAATGCAGGTTGTACGTCAGGTATATGGTCCAGGCTTATGATGCGTTCGGTCTCAAGTGAAACTATCAGTTCATATACTTTCCCTTCTTTATAGTTCAAGACAACTGCGAATGCTTCTCGTTTCAGTTCTTGACCTTCAGACCAGTTCAAAACAACATTCTTATCCGGCTCTCGAAGGACAATCGTCTCGAATATAATTTCCCTACCAAGATTTCCAGAATCTTTCACAATTTCTGTAGTTTTGTTGATTTCCTGATAGCTAAGAGGGTCTAAGGGATGTCGGTGGGTTAGAAGTGAAGATGTTTTCAAGTCGGTTTTATTTTCAACAACCATATTTTTTCCTTTAAAAAACCCGTGTCTGAAGTTTTTTTGATTTAATAAATTTCTCGACATTATACGGGCTATTACCAATATGTCATTAATTTTTTCATGGTGAGTTGATTAAGCGAATTAAGGTGTCAAATTTTTATTGGAGGTTATTAACTTTGTGGCTTTAAATATAGATGATGTTTGATATGGCTTTTAAGAGCATCATCATCCCAATGTATTGGTACTCCTTTTCCTTCGGACCATATTGGCAACATATCATTATAGTGAGGCGAAACTGGATTGCCAGATTGCCCTGATGGTAGTATGAACCTGCTATTTTTCCAGTCGCCCACATCTATAGATATTCTCAATGATGCAATTGTAGTGATATTGGATAATGGGTTTAGAGGTGGGCTAGCTGCTTGGTTGATAGTGTTAGCGTCTCCACCCCATGGAATAGGACCTATGTTAAATATTTTCCCCAACGGTTTTTGTGAACCAAGTGGATGAGATATTGTGAGGGGCCTTAGCTTTCCCCACTTCCAATCAGCAATTTTATAGCCGTGTTTTTTTTTGAGAGTTTTTATGGCAGAACTTAGAGCTTTCTCTGCTTCTAATTCCCATGTTGATGATTTCAGCCAGTCAGTCGGTTTGGTTTGAAAAAGATTGACAAGATGACTCACTCGTCTTGCCGCGAAAAAGGTCATTGGGTAAAGTGGATGAAATCCTCTTCCCATGGCGTAGTCGAACGATTTAGGGGCTTTGTTTTTTGCGATTGCCTTAGTAAAGTTGGATAGGAAAAACTCATATATGGAGGTTTCTGCGGAATTAGGACACAGGTTTCCATTCCAATTTTTTAGAAGGTCAAACGCTAAGATGGCATCCGGATCATTAAATTTAATTTTAATTAGGAAGTCTTTTATTTCGAACCATGGCAAGGCTTTACGGTCCATTTGGAGTAAAGACAGTTGAGTTATATCCCATTTGTTTTTTGAATCAAGAATTTCTACAATTCTCTGGATCCTGTAACCGTCCATCCAATCGTGACCGAGATAGATGGAATCGGCTGCGGATTCTATGGGTTTATTGTTGGCAGTAGCGATAAACCCATTGTTTGGATTAAATATTTCTGGGAGATCTTCAATTTTTATTGGATCAGGTAACCAGTTATTTTGTGCTGGGCTGGGAATTATGCCGCTTTCACTTGTTCTTACAGGTACATCTCCGACTAATTTCCAGCCAATGTTTCCTTGAACATCAGCGTATGCCATGTTGAAAGTAGAAAATGGCCAGCGTCTCCATGCCTTTTTAAAATCCGAGAATGTACGGACTGTAGGTAGATCAGTTAGTGTGTGGAAAGGAGTTGATTGTAGCCATGTGGCACGTATAGATATAGCCATTTCGTCAAATCCTATTGATGGACCAATTATCGGGCCTCTTTCGGTAACTATGACTTCTTCAACAATTGGGTTTTTCCCCTTTATAAATATTGTTTCCGTATGCGTAACAGTTCTTCCTTGGTAAGCTTCAGCTTCATTTGTCCTTTCAATATATAAGTCCGTGTTGTCTGCTAGCCCTGCTGTGACTCCCCAAGAAGCGTGTTCGTTATGTCCAGCTGCAAATCCAGGAAGTCCAATGATGGTCGCGCCAGCCAGCTTCCATTTTGGAGTTTCGACTCTAGCCAGATACCACTGGCATGGTTGAGTGGGAGATAAATGTGGATCATTACACAAAATTGGTCTTCCTGTGTCGGTGCGTTGGCCCGACAAAGCCCAGTTGTTCGAGCCCCCACTAGTTCCAATAAAAGATAATAGGGTTTCTATATCCTCTGACAGCCTCTCGAAGTCATTGATTGTTTTTTGTGATTTACGGTTTAGATTGATAGATAGTGGATGCCATCTTGGATACTCAGGATCTAAATCGATTAAAGATTTTTCACCATCGTTGAGTAATATTTGTAAACGGGCAAGTTCAGAATCCCAGTTTGAACCCATTTGAAACCCAAATAATTTCAGGGTGCTTAGGGAATCTTCTGGGTAAAATGTTGAAGGTTCAAATTTTAAAAGGCTGAATTCATGTGGTTTTTTAGATGATCCTTTTTCCCTACCTTGATTAACACCATTGGAAAATGCTTCTAAATATGTTCTGGTGTTTGAATCCAGTTCTTGAAACTGGGATGTTGATGACCTATGAAATCCGATTTGACGTGAAAGTTTGTCAACGGAAACTGTCTTTAATCCAAATATTTCAGATAAGGTTCCTCTAGCCAATCTCTGTATCAGTTCGAGTTGAAAACTACGGTCCTGTCCCTGGCAAAATCCCAATCCAAACCAAGCATCTCTGATTGTGCCAGCTTTAATATAAGGTATGCTCCATTCATCCCTTTTTATTTCAATGTTTGATTCAATTCCTTGAACTTGTATTACACCGTCAAATTTTGGAATGCGCTTGCCCAAAAGCAATCCAAACAGAAATTTAGGAAAATTCATTATCTACCTTTACAGGTAACAACTTGAAAGTTTGGTGCCGAAGGTGAGAGTCGAACTCACACGAGTGTTACCTCAACGGTTTTTGAGACCGCCGCGTCTACCGTTCCGCCACTTCGGCTCTAGAGATATATTATAGTGGCAGAGGTGAATGTATAGCCATAAGTTTTTATTACGATGCACGACATATCGGATTTTACTGTTTGTTATTTAGCAGTGTTGTTTTTAATCTCAATGAATTAAGTACAACAGAAATTGAACTTAAGGCCATAGCCAGTGCGGCAATTGCAGGGTTAAGAAGTCCTTGGATACCTAATACAGGACTCAGAGGTGTCGGCACGCCGCTTGATGTGAATAGGGGATAAAGTATTCCGGCGGCTATTGGAATCAAAATTATGTTGTAACCGAAAGCCCATAACAGGTTTTGTTTGATGGTTCTAATGGAAAGCTTGCTTGTCTCTATAGCATCAATTATCGCGGTCAGGTTATTTTTTATTAAAGTAATGGATGCGGTCTCGTTTGCTATGTCCGTTCCACTGGCCATTGCGATCCCCAAATTTGATTGAGCTAAGGCAGGGGCGTCATTTATACCGTCCCCGACCATACAAACGAACTCACCTTTTTCTTGAAGGGATTTAATCGTATTTGCCTTCAAGTCAGGTGTGACTTCAGAAATGACTTCAGTGATACCGATTTTATTGGCTACATATCTTGCTCTGGAATTTTGATCTCCAGAGAGAAGTAATACCTTGATGCCCATGAGTTTCAAATTTGAAATAGCCTCTGAAGCCTCTGATCTTATGTTGTCATTAAGTAATATTTTCCCGATTAATGATCCTTCAGACGCAACGTACACCACAGTAGAATTAAATTGAGCTTGTCTTTTATCTATAGTTATATGATGCTCGTTTAAGAAGTGAGCATTTCCCACTATTACTTTTTCCCCATTTACGATTCCAGAAGCTCCGCGACCTGGGGTTATTGAAAACTGATCAGCAATATCGAAAGTTAATTGATTGGAACGTGCTTTTTGAAGTATGGATTTGGCAATAAAGTGCTCGGATCCCGATTCAATAGATGCGGCAAATGATAGTACATCATTTTCAGAATAGCCCTCTTCAGGTTCAACTGATGAAACTGACAAATTGCCGTCGGTGAGGGTTCCGGTTTTATCGAACACTATTGTACTTATTTTTTTTGTGATTTCGAGTGTTTCTGCATCCTTGAATAAAATTCCGGATTCCGCGGCTCTTCCAGTGCCGACCATGACAGCTGTCGGTGTAGCAAGTCCCATGGCACAGGGGCAGGCAATAACTAACACAGCAACTGCCGCAGGTATTGCATATTTGTAGGATGGATCTGGGCCAAAAATAAACCATGAAATTAGAGTGATTATGGCGATCAACAAGACGGTTGGAACAAAGCGGGAAGCGACTTTGTCTGCAAATTTTTGTATGGGAGCTTTTGAGGATTGTGCTTCCTCAACTAATTGCATAATTTTTGAATAAACGGTATTCGTGCCAATTGCTTTAGATTCGTAAGTTATCAAGCCGTTGCCGTTAATTGTTGCTGCAAATACTTTGCTTCCTGGGGTTTTCATTTGTGGCTCACTTTCCCCAGTAAGCATCGACTCGTTTACCTCAGTTGTACCGGTATTTACTATGCCATCAACCGGGATTTTAGCACCAGGTTTTACAATAATTTCTGCGCCGACCGGAACGTCGTCTACAGGGATGGTGATCTCGTGGGTTCCATTTTTAATGATAGCTTCCTGTGGGTTAAGGGATAGAAGCGATTGGATGGAGTTCGCTGCTCTTCGCCTAGCCCTTGATTCCAAATATCGACCCAATAGAACTAATCCAGTTATGAAACATGCGGCATCGAAGTAAGTTGTACCAGTTCCTATTTCTTTTCCACGTATGTTTAATATTAAAATCAATGTACTGTACGAGAACGCAACTGTAGTTCCTAGTGATATCAAGGTATTCATGTTGGAAGTCCCGTGCTTTAATGCGTTCCATGCACTTGAATAAAATTCCTTGGCTGCCCATATTTGAACAGGTATGGCTAAAACAAAAAACAGATATTCTTTCCAGTGGATTTCCAGATTAAATAGGTTTTCGGCGTACATTATGAACATCATCAAAAAGCCAATAGTGATACTGACCAGAGATTTGAACATCACGGTTTTGGCTTGTTTTTCTGTGGTTGTAAATTCGTAACTATCAGCAGAAAAATTCACCGGAGTGTACCCTGCATTCTCGATTGCTTTACGTATTTGAATTGTTGTCGATTGGCCAGCTATAAAGGTGGTTTTTGCTGTTTCTGCAGCCAGATTAACAGAGACTTCTTTAACTCCACTTATTTTCATAATTGCGTTTTCAATATGGGATACACAGGCTGTGCATGTCATACCTTCAATGCCAACAGTGAACGATGTGGTCTGTATCCCGTATCCAGCATTTGTTAAAGTGGACTCTATTAGAGCTAAGTCCGGAAGTTGAAGATTAGATTTCAGAATTGCTTTTTCTGATGCAAGATTAACTGATACGTCACACACATTTGGAAGTTTTCCTAGGGCGGAGGTGACGTGATTTACACATGCCGCACACGTCATTCCTGATATGGGAACAACGACGGAGTTCATTGTGTCGCTAGTACTGGGTCTGACTTCTTTTGACATAACAACTGTCTGTCTTATTTCGAACCATGGCTGTCATTATATACGGAATTTAATCGATAGGTTGTTACGTGCATAATTCTATTTTGTAGCTAGCTCTTATAGCGTTCGCATAACCCCAACAACTCGACCTTTAATCGATATGTTGTCTGCTGCTACTACTATGGGTTCCATTTGAGAATTAGCAGGGACAAGCTTAACTTTATCTCCGTCAAGATAGAAATGTTTCAAAGTGGTTTCTTCTCTGTCCTGAATCCAGGCGGCAACCATATCCCCGTTTTCTGGATGATCAACCGGCTCTAGGAATACCATGTCACCATCTCCTACCAAAGCGTCAATCATGGATTCTCCTTTCACCTTTAATGCGAAAACATTTTCCTTCCCTCCAGTCAGTATAGGAGGTATATCTACTTGATCGAAATCCCCATCACCTAGCTTGTCTGTACCCAGTAAATTAAGAGGTTCTCCGGCTGCTATGCTACCTACTACTGGAACCCTTAAATACGAAATATTGGAAGGCTCAGGTTGTGCTCCAGTGAGCTCGATTCCTCGTGAGACTTCTCTTCTTCGTTGAAGGTGCCCCTCTCGTTGTAGGATTTGCAAGTTATAATCTACAACAGACGTTGAGCTTATGTCGCACCCGGATTGAATATCTCTGACAGTGGGAGGATAACTGTTTTCTGACATGAATTCCTTGATATAGTTCAAGATTGATTTTTGTCTTTTTGATAGAGGTCTTTTCATAGCTGCATACTCCGGTAAACGAACTTTGCCTTTATTAGTACTTATGTTCCGAACAAATTATCAGAACGCATGTGCTGTGTCAATGCTAGGTAATTCCTTTATTTGAGGAATTACCTAGCATCATCATGTTTGAGAAACTTAAATTCGTTGACCCTAAAAATGAGGCGATGCTAAACTTAAACGTGTGAAATATATCACCAAACATTTTTCAGAATCTATGCTAGCCAATTGTTAGGAGGCGAAATGCTTAATAAGTTACTGGTTCCATTTATTTCTGTCGGCATATTGGCAGCATTCGTTGCGTGTGGAGAAGATATTCCCCCAAAAGGTAGTCACGATCCTGTAAAACCTGCCCCTATTGCTTCAGTGAATTCCGGGAGTCAGTCTTCTTCGGTGCCTGCATTGCCTGCGGTGTCTGCTGCAACATCTTCAAATTCACAGAATAAGAGCGAATCCACTGTACCGGCAGATCGTGAGGTAGACGTTGTCTTGATGGACGCAAATTCTGAGTATAAATTCGGGCCGGAAAATGTTGCGGTAACCGCCGGAGAAACAATAAAACTAAACTTGACATCTCAAAGTGAATTTCATTCATTCACAGTGGACGATCTAGACATAGACGTGGAAGTTGAAGCTGAAACTACTGAGAGTATTACGTTTACTTTTGATGAACCAGGTACGTATGAAATCATTTGCATTCCACATGAGTCTTTGGGGATGGTTGGTACTATAGTCGTTCAATAAAGTTGTGTGATTCAGGATAATACTTATAGTAAATAAGTCCCCTGTGCATAGCCGGGGGGCTTATTTTTGTATTTAGAGGTAGGACTTTTTGCTGAAACTAATCT
>CEUN01157605.1_pt1 | contig 13056 bp, 11 predicted proteins | sample 361501 | NCBI WGS metagenome assembly CEUN01 (sample SAMEA2622801, study PRJEB7988) | marine metagenome | biome: marine biome (ENVO:00000447); feature: marine epipelagic mixed layer (ENVO:xxxxxxxxx); material: "saline water (ENVO:00002010), including plankton (ENVO:xxxxxxxx)" | depth 120 m | reverse complement strand
CGGGCGGAGACGGCGCGGCGCGGGGTGGCGAGTGAGCGGTTCGCCGGAGCACCGTGGACCGTGAGGTAATGGAAGCAGATGGCGTCGCCAGGCTCGAGATCAAAGCCGCGGATGTCATAGGCATCGCGATCGGCCTCGATATCCGGGAGCTTCTCGAAGGTGTCGGCATCGCCATAGAGCGGCTGGGTGTTGAAACGCTCCGGCGTGAAGCTGCGGCCCCATTTGTGCGAACCCGCGACAAATTCGGGGCTGGTGTTCCGGCCCACGGGGTCGAGTGGAATCCAGATCGAGACGTTCTGGCTGCCGTCGACGCAGTAGTAGGTCTGGTCGTGATGCCAGGGCGTGGCGATCTGGGCGCCGGCGTCCTTGACCAGAACATGTTCGTGGAAAAGGCGCGCCGTCTTCGACCGCATCAGGGCGGCAGCGAGTTCGGCGCAGCGTGAGTTCTTCAGGAAATCTTCATACTGCGGAATGCGCTGCCAGTTACAGTAATCGCTGAGGAAACGGCGGCCCTCATCATCGTGGTAAAGTTTGCCGTCGGCACTGGGCTCATCGAGGTTCTGCTCCACACCCACGGCAAGGCTATCGACCCATTCGGTGAACATCCCCTTGATGAAGACGACCCCATCGTTCTGAAAGGTATCGATGGCGTCCTTTTTGACGATCTCGGACATGGCGCAAGCCTCCTCGGAATGATGCTGACCTTCGCGCGGAGGCACCGCGGCTTCAAGCCTTGTGTTGCCACCGATCCCTCCTAAGCTGACGATCCCGGCAGGGAGGATGTGATGGGGCAGAAACTCGAGGTGTTCCAGTCGATCTGGGCGATGGAGCGGCGCGCGCCCGACGGCATGGAATGGCTGATGGAAGAGAAGTTCCGCAAGGTCAAGGAAGGGGGCTATGATGGCATGTCGATCGACATGGCCTCCCACGACATCCCGACCGTCGAGGAAGCCAAGCCGTTGTTCCGGGATTTTGAACTCGAAAACATCCTGGTCGCCTTCCCGCGCGACGTCGAGGAGATGAAGCCGGTCTACGACATGGCCAACGAGCTCGGCAGCCGCTTTGTTGCGATCAACGCCGTGGCCTTCCCTTACACGCCCCAGGAAGGTGCTGATTACGTCCAGCGGGCGCTGGAACTAGCCGACGAGATGGGTGTGGAGGCCCATTTCGAACTGCACCGCTACACGCTGACCAACGATCTCTTCTACACCGAGCAGGTCATGGACCTGGTGCCGGAGATGGAAATTGTCTGTGATCTGAGCCACGCCGTGGTCAGCCGGGAAATCGTCCTGCCGCTTGATGACGTGCACAGGGCTGCCTTCGACAAGATGCTCGCCCGCTGCGCCGGCTTGCAGGGGCGGGTCGCAACCCGCGAACAGGTCCAGATCGCCATCGACTGGCCCCAGCACGCCGAATGGGTGGCGCTGTTTCACACCTGGTGGGAGCAGGCTATGCGCCAATGGCGCGCGCGCAAGCCCGACGGGGCGATCCTGAACTTCCTGTGTGAGCTGGGCCCGCCGCCCTATGGCATCACCGGCGCAGACGGCACCGAGTTGGTCGACCGCTGGGATCAAGGCCTGATGCTGAAGGACTGGGCGCGCGCCAAGTGGGCCGAACTGGACGCCGAAGACGCATGATCCCCTTGCCGACAGAGGCGGTGCGCATCGGCCAGTGCGTGAGCCACCACGCCACACGCGATCCCGACCGCGAAGCTGCCGTGCATGACACCACGCGCATGCGTTATGGCGAACTTGATCAGGCCATGACGCGGTGGGCGAAAGCCCTTCTGGCCGCAGGCGTGAAGCACGGTGACCGGGTTGCGATGCTGACGCCGCCCTGCACCGAATGGCTGACGGTGATGCTGGCGGTGACAGAAATCGGCGCGATCTGGTGCGGCTATCACCCGCGGTACAAGCGGCCGGAGTTCCGCCATGTCACGGAACTGGCCGAGCCGGTGGTCCTGATCGGGTTCCGTCACATTCACGGCCGTGACTATGCCGACGACCTCATCGCAATGAAGAGTGAAGTATCTTCAGTCCAATCACTGGTTCTGCTCGATGAGCCTGTTGATGGCGGCGTGCCAGCCGACGCCTTCCTGGCCGCCGGGGATGCGGTCAGCGACGACGAGCTCGCGGCGGCGCGCGGTGCGGTCAAGATTGATGACACCGCCGTGCTGATTTTCACCTCCGGCACCACGGGGCGGCCCAAGGCGGCGAGGGTGAAACACAGGGCGCTCCTGATCGGCGGCGCAGTGGAGCTGGAACACTGGCCGATGGATCGGCCGCGCATCCTTCATATGATGCCTGTGAACCACATCGCCGGTGTGGGCATGACCGGCGTGTTCGGCCTCTATGCCGGAGGCACGCTGGTGTTCCAGGACCGTTTCGAAGCGGGCGACCTGCTGCGTCTTCTGGAAGAAGAGACGATCGATCACTTGCTGGGCTCTCCCGTACAGTTCCACATGATGGCCCATCATCCCGACCTTGAAGCGCGTGACCTCTCAAATCTCAAGTTCCTGACCTGGGGCGGCGGTCCAATCGCCGTCCCGCTCGTGGAACGCCTCAACACGCTGCCCGGCGAACTGCGCACCAGCTTCGGCATGACCGAGCTGGGGCTCTACGTGACCTTCACGGAAAAGGATGCGCCGTTTGATGCGCTGTCGCGCACGATCGGCAAGCCACACGCCGCCTTCGACATCCGCGTCGCCGATGCCGAGGGCAAGGTGGCGGGTCCCGGCGAGCAGGGCGAAATCCAGGCGCGGGGGCCGTGGCTTCTGGCCGGCTACTTCCGCAACCCGGAGGCGACGGCGGAGGCCTTCACCGCCGACGGCTGGTTCCGCACCGGCGATGTCGTGAAGGTGTGGAACGACGGCAATCTCGAGATCGTGGGCCGGACCAAGGAGATGTTCATCTCAGGCGGCTTCAACATTTATCCCCGCGAGGTCGAGATGGCGATCGAAGAGCACCCCGCGACCGGCATGGTGGCCGTGATGGGTGTGCCCGACGAAGCTTTCGGCGAGGTCGGCCACGCCTTCGTGGAGCCAAGGCCTGGTACGACGCTGGACGCCGCAGAGCTTGATGCCTGGTGTCGCGAGCGGCTGGCCAACTACAAGATTCCCAAGACCTTCGAGATCCGTTCCGAACTGCCGCGCCTGCCGATCGGCAAGATCGACAAGCAGACCCTGAAGCGGGAGTTCAGCGAACGACAGCCCAGGGAGAGCTGACCATGAGCAATGCACCACGTCCCACCACGGACATGGCCCGAATGAAAGCCGATCTTGCCGAACACGGTTACGGCATCTTCGAGGGCGCGATCGATCCCGACACCACCGCAGCGATCCGTGATCGCGTGCTGGAGCAGGCCGCCGCCGAGCGGCGCGGCAATGTGGTCACGAGCAATGTTGCGGTGGAACCGGAAGATGCGGTGAACCAGTGGGTCGCCTTTCTGCCGAACAAGGGCAAGATCCACCGCGCCCTTATCAACAATCCCCATGTTCTGGAGATCGTCCGTTACGTGCTGGGTCAGGATGCAATCCTGTCCGAGTTTTCCGCCCACATCACCTGGCCCGACAACGAAGAGATGGCGCTCCACATCGACCAGTGGTTCATGCCCCAGCCGATGATGCCAGGCGAAGACTATGAGCGGCCCGCCAATGCGCACCGCGCTGACCGGCTGTGCGGCGATCCCGTGGAGGCCAATCATCCGATCCCGCCACCGGTCGTATGCAACGCCATGGTGGCGATCACAGACTTCACGCTAGAAAACGGTGCGACACGGCTGGTTCCCGGGAGCCATCTGTCGGGACGAAATCCCGCCCCCGACACGGACTACGACGTTACCTTTGCCGAGGCGCCAGCCGGTAGTCTGGTGGTGTGGGAAGGACGCACCTGGCATGCCGCAAGTCTCAACACCGGCACCACCCCGCGCGTGGGCATCACGACCTATTGGGCCGCCCCTTTCCTGCGCCAGCTGCTGAACTTTACCTATGGATTGCGTCCCGAAGTTACTGCTGATCTGAGCGATCAGGAACGCGCCCTGATGGGTTTCAAGCCCTGGAGCACCTATGGCACGAGCGACGAGTTCGGCGCCGACTGGGCCCGGCCCGGCAAGGACAACGTGGGCGAACTGAAGTAGGCGCCTGCGCCGGGATCAATCCAGCCAGTAGGGGTTGGACCAGGCACGTTTGCCGTGGCTGTCGATCACGGTGACGCGGAACCAGCTCTCCTCGAAGGGATAGAGATCCAGGCTGGCCGACGTCATGCCGTCGCCCATCGCGTGCTTGGAACGCGACCCCCTGCCCTGTACGGCAATCAGATCGACCTCAGAACAGGCCACATGAATCTGTCCGCACTCGATCGTGATGTCGTCAATCTCCGGGCCCATGCTGGAGTAGTAACGGCCGGCCTTCAGGGACTCGAGCAGCAGCTCCGGCTCGTTCTCCTCGGCCTGCACCATGACCCAGCCGCCCAGCCAGTCGTGGGTGAGTTCATGGGCGTCATCGACGGCATAACCCGAGAGTTTCCAGCCGTCGTTCAGCAGAACATCGAGAAACGGCCAGTCGTGGCCGCGATCGACCTCGATGGCGCTACCGTGGTTGTAGATTTCGACGGCATGAGCGAACGGCAACTCACGGGCATCGGCATGGGTGAGGCCGTACCAGGAAGGGTGGACGATGCCGATGAAGGCGCCGGCCTCATGCGCCCGCTTCGCGATCTCGGGCCCGGTTTCGCCATCACGCAGGGGTTCGAAGTCGAACGGCAGACCGATGGATTTGATGTGCCAGATCTCGCCGACGGTCGTTTCAGGAGCATGGAGTTCGGCGCCGATGATCGTTGTGAAATCACCGGTTCGGTATGGCCGCGTGTCGGTTACTGGAAAGCCGTACATCTCCATGAAATGGTCGGTCATCACCAGGAAATCGTAGCCCTGCTCCCGATAGGCGGCACAGACAGCCTCGGGTGCATGGCTGCCGTCCGAGTTCGTGCTGTGGGTGTGCATGTTGCCCTTGAAGAACGAGTCAGGTCGGCTGAAGTCGAGATTATCCATGGCGTGAAATCCGATGCGCGGCAGGTCTGGGATTAAGCGTCATTCATGGCGTAGAATTGTGACAACAATAATCTCGCGGGGTCGCGAAGATTTGAGGGGGTATCAAGCGCCGGCACAATGAGCGCCCGCGTCAGAGCCGCACGGTCGGTCGGTTTGGCGATAGAGATGGTCGAGCACGGCCCCTGTGTGATCCAGGCCAGCGACGTCATCACCGCGAGCTCGGCATCAGGGTTGGACTCCGCGTGGTCGGCAGCGGCCTCACCGGAGACATGGCGGACAATCTCGATCAGCGCGTGCTGAAATCCGCCACAGGCCCCCAACCTCGGCACCGATGGCAGTCGCCGAGAGCGAGATCGCACCGGGAATGGCTCGATGGGCCAGAACCTCATCGCTGAAGTCCCCGACAAGGGCGATGCGCGCAGCACCGGTCATGCCGTCATGACCTCAACAAGCTGCTTGTGGAAATGGATTGTGCCCTTGTCCCAGTAGGGCGCCAGACGACCACCGTCGTATGCGTCGCAGAGACGGCCTTCCTGCAGCCGGCGGCAGATTCCTTCATCTTCGAGATTCAGCGCGTCCCATTCGTCGCAGAGATTGTTGCGCAGGTCCGCAAGGTCCGGATTGTCGTGATCACCGTCAACAAAATAGAACCACATGTGCATCCGCGTGCGGTCGGCCGCGACGGGTTCAAACAGCACGAACTGCACAGCGGTCGGATAAACGTTGATCGCCACATTGGGGAAGACCGCGCTGTAGCAGCTCCGGTTGGTGTTCTCGGGCTTAAGGCCCGGAATCGTCTGCATGCCATAGCCGGATTTGTCGCCCTCGCCGCCGCGCCCGGTGGCCTCGAACCAGTACTCGTTCATGAGATGCCGGCCCATGGTGATCATCGACTTTCGCGCCTCTTTGGTCATGGTCCGGTGGAGTGCAGGGTGCACCATGAAGACGTGGTAGAAGTCACAATAGTTCTCGACGGCGAGCTTCCAGTTGCACTCGAACGTGTAGACCCGGTGTTCGGCGCACCGCATCGGCTCCAGCGGGTAACCATCAAACCATGCCGCGACCGGAGCGATATGCTCGTCGAAAGGCTCGGCCTTGCCGTCAAGGTTGATAAAAACCCAGTCGTGCCAGACCTCACAGCGCACCGGGAACAACGAAACGTTGTCGTCGCCTCTGTTGTCGTGACAGTCGGGTTTGTGGAAATGCGGCCGGGCCTTGAGTTTGCCGTCCATGGCATAGGTCCAGGCGTGATAGGGGCAGGTCATCATCGCACTACCGTCGAGGTTCTCGACGACCAGACGAGCACCGCGATGCGGGCAAACGTTGTGGAAGGCGTTGATCTCTTCCGCTCGCCCATGGGTCAGGATGATCGGCCGACCCGCGACATCGACGGGACGAACATCACCAGGATCCGGCATGTCACTGGCCAACCCTGCAAAGACCCACGTCCTGGCGAACAGGGTCTTTCGTTCAAGGTCGAAATAGGCCTGTGATGTGAAGGCGTCGTTGGGCAAACCGCGGGCTTCTTCGATCGGAAGGTCGAATTTTGCCAAAGCGTCGCCCGCCAGCACCTGACGGATATCCGTGAGTGTCGTCATGGCCGAGAATCCTGCCTTGCAACTTCTTGAAAGCTACACCCGGAAATTTCACTGCACAAGGCAAGCGAATTTGATGTGAGCCTATGGCCCCAGCAGGACCTGTGGCGACCCGAGAACATGCCCAAAGTCGAAAGGCTGACGGCAGAGGTCACAAAACGCACTGCGGCCTCGCCGGTGTGGTTGCGTCATCAGCCCGAGATCACACCGAACCGCTTCGCATAGGCCGCGCCGATCCCGCGCGCCCGAAAGCCTAGTCCAGAATGTTGGCCGGAAAGCCGTCGATGCTCTGGGTGTTCTTGTCCGTCCGGGAACGTCGCAGGGTCTTTTCATCCATCCGGTCGTAGTGCGGCACAAGCTCGGTCTCGCCGCGTTGGCCCTTGAACTCATGGAAGGGCACGCCGCTGCCGCAGGACGTTTCAACACGTTCGATGGCAACGTCGATGATCTGACGTGAGCCGTCCATGGTAGGGAAGAGCCCGATCAGGTCGTCCCATCCCGTATCTCGGGGATGGAGCAGCGCGGCCGATCCGTAGACCCGCAGTGCCAGAGGATCGCCTTCAAAGGCCGAGAACATCAGCGTCATGCGGTTCAGCTGTTGCAGATGCGCCGGGGTCTCGTTGCTGCTGGCCGCAAACACCGCCACGGCAGCCGTGGCCTCCCAGAGATTGGCTTCTATCTTGAGTGCGGTGAAGACGTCGTTGGCCTTGTCGGCCGCAAAGCTCGGCGTGACGGCGAGGACCATGGCAACACACAAGCAAGATACGTTCGCATGGACTGATCCCTCCTTTTGAACCTTGGCCGTTCAGGCCGCGTGCTGCATCATCTCATCGTGGGTGGCCTGCAGCAGATCGAGATCGAAGCCATAGAGCTCCGCAGCGTGTCCGCACAGGACATGATGCGCCGCCTCGGCTGACAGGGCCTCGCGGATTTCCCGGACCGCTCGGGCACCGTCGGGGAAGACGCCTTCGTCATGGGGGTAGTCGTCGCCCCAAAGCAGACAGTCGCTGCCGGTGAGCGGCAAGTTGTGCAGAGCCACAGGATCATCGGTGATCGTCACCGCACATTGACGGTGGAAGTACTCGCTGGGCTTGAGCTTCAGTTCCTTCATGCCGAGATGACGCTGCCGGTTCATCTGGTCCATCACATGCAGGCACCAGGCCAGCCAGCCGCATTCGCTCTCGGTGATCACGACCTTGAGGTCGGGGTGGGCTTCGAGGTTGCCCGATCCGATCATCTCGCAGAGCGGCGACATGCCGGCGGCCATGCCCATCACCGTGATCCCGATGTATTCGGGTGCCCCCTTCTCGATCTCGTCGAGGCCGCGCAGGGCTTCGATCCGGTCATCGGTGAGGTCGGCCACGCTGGTCATATCGCCGCGCAGGGCGAGATTGCCGCTGAAGATATGGAAGTTGATCGGGATGCCTGCTTCCTCGGCCATGGCCCAGAGCGAGTCGTAGTCGGGCAGACGGTAGGGCCGCCACGGCACGGTGGCGGGCAGGAACAGCGTGCAGAAGCCCAGCTTGATGCACCGCTCGGCCTCGACCAGCATTTCGTCGAGATCGTCGATCGCAATCACCGCGGCAGGCTTCAGCCGGTGACGGTGTTCGGAAAACGTGTCCCAGGTGAACTCGTTGTGCGCCCGGGCCCAGGCATGGTTGAAGGCCGCCGACGAGTTGCCCATCGAGACACTGAGACCGATGTTGGGAAACAGCACCGCCGCATCCACACCCTGCAGCGCCATATGCTCAAGACGCAGATCGTGATTCGTGCCCTGGCTGGGATCCTTGCGGAACTCCTTCATGAGATCGATCGGCCCGGGCTTGCGCTTGGGCGGCCGCGTCAGCTCTCCGCCATCGACGGTGATGGCGAGATTGCCCTCCTCGCCGGTCTTGAGCTCCGGAAGATCGGCCAGAAACTCCTTGGGCATGTAGGCGCGCATCGCATCGGGCTCGCCGACATGGGCGTCACCACTGATCACGACATCATGAAGTTTGGCAGACATCGCATTTTCTCCTGCTAGCTCCGCGCAGTGTAATCCAAAACAACGCTAAAACCTGCCTCCAAAACTCCAGCATGCTAGTCTGCCCGGAACCTTATACAGGTAGAGGCTCGACGCCATGGCCAGCGACACCCCCGGTCTACACCGAACAATGTCTGTGCGGCGCCGTTCGCTACCGCGTTGAAGGCCCGCTGGTTGATTCACATGCCTGCCACTGCACCATGTGCCGCCGCCAGAGCGGCGATTTCGTCACCGGCGCCAATGCACGACGCGCCGACGTTACCCTGACCGGCGAGAATGTGCTGGCCTGGTACCAGTCCTCACCGAATGCCCGGCGCGGTTTCTGTCGCGACTACGGGACGAACCTGTTCTGGAACGGTAGCGGGGATCATATCGGCATCAACATGGGCAGCCTCGATCAGCCGCCAGGCCTCAAGCTGGAGCGCCACATCTTCGTCGAGGACAAGGCCGACTACTACGAGATCACTAACGGTCTGCCACAGTTCGAGGGCGGGGACCGGCCGGTCAGCGGCGCCGAGATCGGTGCCGGTCAGGTCTCGCCGTCGGCCCTGGTGAGCCTGGCGATTTCTTCTTCGGGAATATCGTCGAAGCTGGCGTAGTTCATGCGGTAGAGGCGGCTGTAGAGCCCGCCGAGCGCCATGAGCTGGTCGTGGCTTCCGGTTTCGATCACCACGCCGTCCTGCAGCACGATGATGCGGTCTGCGCCACGGATGGTGGCGAGGCGATGGGCGATCACCATGGCGGTGCGGTTTTCCAGGAGGCGGGCTAGCGCCTGCTGGATCTTGAGTTCGGTGTAGCTGTCGACGTTGGCCGTGGCCTCATCGAGGATCAGAATCCGGGCGTCGGCCACCAGCGCACGGGCGAAGCTCAAGAGCTGGCGCTGGCCGACCGACAGCGTGGCCGCCCCCTGATCGAGCTCGGTGTCGTAGCCTTCGGGCAGATTGACGATGAAGTCATGGGCGCCGACGGCCTGGGCTGCGGCGATGACCTGATGCCGGGTAGCATCGGCCTTGTTGTAACGGATGTTCTCGAAAACGGTGCCGGTGAACAGGAACGGCTCCTGCAGGACCATCGCGACGTGACCGCCCAGAGATTCCTGGGTGACGTCGCGCACGTCGTGGCCGCCGACACGGATGGTGCCGTCCCAGACATCGTAGAAACGGTGCGCCAGCGCCATGGCGCTGGTCTTTCCTGAACCTGTCGGGCCGACCAGCGCAACGGTTTCGCCGTTGGCGACGGTGAAGCTGACGTCCTTGAGGACCGGCTGGTCCTTCACGTAACCGAAGGTGACGTTATCGAACTCGACTGAGCCGTCGCTGCCGTCGAGCTCCACGGCACGAGGCTTGTCCTTGATGTCGATCTCGACGTCCATGACCTCGAAGATGCGATGCCCTGCCGCCATGGCGCGCTGCATGATGCTGTACTGGATCGTGAGTGAACGGATCGGATCGAAGAAGCGCTGCACGTAAAACAGGAAGGCGACCATCACGCCGATATCGAGCTTGGAGTCGAGCACAAGGCTGCCGCCGATCACCACCACGATGGCCATGGCGAGGCCCGTGAGCGTGTCGACGATCGGGATCATCATGTTGGTGAACTTCGAGGCCGTGAGATGCGCCCTGAGATTGTCGGTCGCTTTCTCGTCGAAGAGATCGAAGTTCACGTCCTCGCGGCCGAGCTCCTGGACCGCGCGGATGCCATGGACATTCTCAGCCAAAGCCGCATTGGCCGCGCTGTTGGTTTCGCGGGCGCGCAGGAAGGTCTTGCGGGCCAGCGGAAGCCAGACGATGCGCACCAGAAGCAGGATCGGCACAACCGAGAGCGTGAGCGCCCCTAGACGCATGTCGAGGCTGAGCAGCACCACGACGATACCCAGCAGCAAGACGAGATCGCCGATGGCGAAGATCGAGGACTCCATGAACTCCTGGAGGGCGTAGACATCACCCTGCAGGCGCGACATCAACCGGCCGACCTCGGTCTTGTCCATGAACGAGAGCGAGACGATCTGGAGATGGGCGTACATCGCCCGGCGCAGGTCGAACAGCAGGTGCCCCGCCACCCGGCCAACGGTGGATTCCTGTAGATGGTTGGCGATGTAGTTCATCAGGATGATACCGAAGAAGACGGCGACGGCGGCGTGCAGCAATCCGCGCGCGTCGGGACCGGTGGCCACGGCGTCATCAATAGCCCAGCGGATGACCAGCGGCATCGCAAGCTGTGTGCCCGTAAAGAGCAGCACGCCGAGCACCGCGAACAGGATGCGCCGCTTGTAGGGCTGCGTGTACTCCCAGAACCGGCGGATCACCCAGCGGTCGAACACCCTGCCGAAGAGCTCCTCGTCATAGGAGACTTGGGAGCCGACAACCGCGAGCGGTGGTTGCTCGGTCGAAGAGGTGTCGGTCATGACGGCCCCTCCACATCGTCGCTGGCCTGGAGGTCATAGAGGGCGCGGTAGCGCCCGCCCAGGGCAAGAAGCTGGTCGTGGGTGCCGCGCTCCACGATGCGACCCTCTTCCAGGAAGATGATCTCATCGGCATGCATCAGCGAACTCAGGCGATGCGCGATAATGATGACCGCGCGGTCCTCCACGACCTCCCTGATCGCGGCGCGGATGCGCTGCTCGGTCGCGGCATCCACCGCCGCCGTGGAGTCATCGAGGATGAGATAGCTGCTGTCGACCATGACCCCGCGCGCGATCGACAGACGCTGACGCTGCCCACCCGAGAGCGAAACGCCGCGTTCTCCGACCAGCGTACCGTACCCGCCCGGGAGCTTCTTGATGTAGTTGTGAAGCTGCGCTGTAGCCGAAGACCGTTCGATGCTGCTGCGCCCGGCCCAGGGATCGCCATAGGCGACATTGTGGTCGACGCTGGCCGTGAAGAGGTCTGGCTGCTGCTGCACGATGCTGACGGCATGACGCAGCGATTCCAGCGTCACGCCACGAACGTCCTGGCCATCGATGGTGATGCGCCCGGCCGAAACGTCGTAGTAGCGCGCCATCAGATGCGCCACAGTGCTCTTGCCGCTGCCCGGAGGACCCACGACGCCCAAGGTCTTGCCCGGACGGACCTCCAGGTTGATTCCGGTCAGTGTGCGGTGATCGCGCGACGCAGCGGGATAGGCAAAGTCGACGTCTTCGAAACGCATCACACCATCGGTGACCACGAGCGGCGTGGCATCCGCCGCGTCGGCGATGCTGGGTTCGAGATCGAGCACATTGAACAGGCGACCGCCGCAGGTCGAGGCCCGGGCAATGGAGTTGATCATCCAGCCGATCTGGCGTACCGGCATCTGCAGGATCGTCATGAAGGCAAGACATTCGGCGAGCTGGCCCAGCGTGATTTCGCCCTCCATCGCCTTCTCGCCGCCGATCCAGAGCACGAGGCCCATTGAGCAGAAGTAGACGAAGGTCATCGATGTCGTGCTCTTCACGAAAAGCGCGATGCGCCGGTGCGACATCGCGAGCGCACGGGCCGAGACCTTGTCGTAGCGCACAAGTTCGAAGGCCTGCGAGGCGAAGGCCCGCACGACACGGATGCCACCCAGGTTTTCCTCCATCACCTTGGTCAGCGTGGACAGCTCTTCCTGCAGGGCGAGCCAGGTGTCGCGCAGCTTCAGGCGGGCGAAGGATGCCGTGATGCCAACGATGGGCACGAAGCTGAGCGAAAGCAAGCCCAGCACGACGTCGATCTGCAGCAGTGTGATCGCCCCGCCGATGATCAGCGTCGACAGTAGGATGAAACGCAGGATGCCGGTGTCGACCCAGAGCCTGACACCTTCGATGTCGAGAATGCCGCGGGTCATCAGGTCACCGGAATGGACCTTGTCGTGCCACGAAAGGCTGAGCCGCTGGAGCTGGCGGTAGTACGCCATGCGCAGGTCGTAGCCAATGATCTGGCCGACGGCCTCGCCCTGGTAGTTCTGCATCATCGTGCAGAAGCCGCGCAGAGTGCTGGCGCCGATCAAGAACAGCGCGGTCGTCAGCAGCGCTTCTTCGGCCTCGAAACGGCTGGCGGCCTCCCCGGCCAAGCCCAGAAGCCCCTGGGCTTCATCAACGGCCTGACCGAGAAACTGGGGTACGAAAATCTGGAAGACACCGGCGGCCAGCGTGGCCGTGATCGCCAAGGCCATACGCCAGCGGTTCTTGAACGCCATGCCCGTGATACGCCACAGCACACCCGTGTCGACCTTCGACACGTTGATCTTGTAACGGCCGTCGAAATCGAGATCGAGACGACGCCGCGCGCTGTCAGCGGCGAGGGCCATGGCACACCGTCTTGTGAGGACACCCCACCATACCCCAGACCCGGTGGAACGAACGCCGGGCATGCAATTTCTTCTGTGGAAGCGGCTGAATTCTGTTTGCGCGATCCTCAGAAAAATGAATAAATT
>CEUN01022380.1_pt1 | contig 13056 bp, 8 predicted proteins | sample 361501 | NCBI WGS metagenome assembly CEUN01 (sample SAMEA2622801, study PRJEB7988) | marine metagenome | biome: marine biome (ENVO:00000447); feature: marine epipelagic mixed layer (ENVO:xxxxxxxxx); material: "saline water (ENVO:00002010), including plankton (ENVO:xxxxxxxx)" | depth 120 m | reverse complement strand
AGGCCACTGCCGATAGGCAGACTTTTCAATAGCGTCATATGAATGGGCGTGACTGACAGGCCTTTGGCCTGCATGGCTTTTTCAAAATAGCGATAACAGTCGGTGACAATGTTTTCATCTGGATTGGCCGGCAGTTTATGGGCAAAGACACCCGCTACCGACAGCCCGAATTCATCCGCATCACTAACAATAACTTCATCGCCTAACAGACTCCCGTCCAGGGGTTGTAAGGCCGCGCCCAATACGTCGAATCCGAGGCTGACATTACCTATGGAAGCCGGGGCGTACGCTCTGGTTGTTTTCATGTTTGCTGCTCTCAAAACCGATTAATGTGCATTCTGCTTCCACGGCATCGTGCGAAGAATATCGGCAAATACCCCTGCGGCTGTTACGGTCGCACCCGCGCCATAACCCCGAATTACATAAGGGATAGGATTATAATAATCACTGTGAATCGCCAAGGCGTTTTCACCGTCTTTTACTGCTGCCAAGGGGTGAGAAACCGGTACCGCCTTGATCATTACTTTACATTTATTCCCTTCAATGGAACCAATGTATCTGAGTACTTTACCTTCTGCTTTCGCATTAGCAACCCGCTCAGAAAATTCTGCATCCAGTTGCGGCAACTGTTCCATGAACGTAGCAATATCGCAATCTTCGGCAAAGCCTTTCGGTAACACCGACTCAATTTCAATGTCTTCGAGCTCTAGCTCCAGATCCGCTTCCCGAGCCATAATTAACAGCTTACGCGCCACGTCCATACCGCTCAGATCATCACGAGGGTCAGGCTCGGTAAAGCCATTTTCTTTGGCAGTACCTGTTGCTTCAGACAGACTCATGCCTTCTTCAAGCTTACCAAATACATAAGACAAACTGCCCGACAAAATACCTTCAAAGCGGTGCAGTACATCACCCGCTATAAATAGCTTTTGCAGGTTGTCGATAACCGGCAGGCCTGCGCCTACAGTGGTTTCGTACAAGTACTGACGGTTAGTTTGTAGTGCGGTGTTGCGCAACTTTTTGTAGTAAGCCAACGTGTCGGTATTGGCTTTTTTGTTTGGCGTTACCACGTGGAAACCATTTTCCATCATATCCACATACTGGCTGGCAATGCTTGCGTTACTGGTGCAGTCAACAATAACCGGGTTAACCAGCGCATTGCTGTTCACGAAATCGTGTAGGCGCTCTACTGAGAACTGGTCCTGCGCATCCGCTAACTCAGCTTTCCAGTCACCTGCCAGGTCGATACCCTGACTATTCAGCAATAATTTACGGCTATTCGCGATACCGTATACGCGTGCCTGGATATTACGGCCTAATAGCGTTGGCTGCTGCTTTTCAATCTGTGCCAGCAATTCAGCACCGACAACACCGCAACCAATCAGGAAGATGTCGATAGTGTGGCGGTCTGAGAAGAAGTTCTGGTGAATCACTCTTACCGCTTTCTTAGCACGCTTGGCTTCAATAACGGTAGAAATAGAACGCTCTGATGAGCCCTGCGCAATGGCGATATTGTTTACCCGAGCCTGAGACAAGGCGTTAAAGAAGCGTGCCGCCAACCCTTTGGTATGGCGCATGCCGTCACCCACCAACGTCACAATAGCCAGATCGTGACGTACTTCGATAGGGTCGAGCAATTGGTTCTGTAATTCCAGCGCAAATGCATCTTCCAGCAGACTTTGCGCACGCTGCGCATCTTTGCTGCTTATACAGAAACTAATTGAATATTCTGAGCTGGACTGCGTGATCAGGCTGATAGAAATGTGTGCATTGGACATCACCTCAAACACACGACTCGCCATCCCAACCATGCCCTTCATACCCGGACCTGCAACGTTGAACATGGCAACATTGTCGAGCTGTGAGATGCCTTTTACACTGGTCCATTGGGTGCTGGCTTCATTGCTGATTAAGGTACCCGGCGCGCTGGGGTTGAGGGTATTTTTGATTAAGCAAGGGATATGATGCTGGGCAATCGGGCCAATAGTTTTAGGGTGCAGTACTTTGGCGCCAAAATAAGACAGCTCCATGGCTTCCTGATAAGTCAGCTTATCGAGCAATACTGCACCTTCCACCTGATTTGGATCGGCATTGTACACACCGTCAACATCGGTCCAGATCTCGCAACACTCTGCATCGATACAGGCCGCAAGCACTGCAGCAGAATAATCTGAGCCGTTGCGGCCTAAAGTGACTTTTTCGCCGGCTTCATTTGCCGCTACAAAACCCGGCATAATGATTAGCTGACTGCCATCAGTGTTTACATCGCTAAAGCGCGCTTTGCTCAATGCGACATCAGCGATGCTGTCCAGGTAATCCCCTTCAGCCAGGACATATTTTACCGGGTCAATGACAATGTTGTTCACGCCCTGCGCAGTCAGGATTGCGCTGAACAAGTTAACGCTGATGTATTCGCCCAGGCTCATGATGCTCGCTGTTACCGGATCCGGCGAGCAGCCTAATAACGCGATACCTTGCAGCTGTTTGTTTAACGCGCTTAAGTGCGTCGCGATAAAATCGCTGATACGTGCGAATTCGAAACCATCAAGTTGCGCATTCAGTTCCTCAGCAATGCCGTTTACTTTCTTATCGAGTTCCGCAAACAGCGCACTGTAATCTTCACCTGCTGCAGCCTGGTCGCACAAAGCACCAAGCGCATTGGTTACGCCTTTTGGAGCAGACAAGACCACAGCAGCACCACTTGCCTGGTGAATGGTCGTGCTAATCTCGGTCACCCGCATGTAACGCTGTGCATCGGCCAGAGATGAACCACCAAACTTTAAGACTTTCATTGAATGCTCCTTGACTGCATTGTGTTGTGGGCTAATTTGGCCCTTTCGTTACCGCAAAAAAAAACCCGCTCTTTTCAGGGCGGGCTTTCGTTGTCTGTTTGCTTACGCGCACTAGCCAGCGACCGCCCTCCTAGAGGTGGTAATAATCATGCCGGTGGTGCTAATCATCGTCTTCATGCGTTCAATTTGCCGTATAGACGTCTATATGTCAACAGGCTTTGCGCATTTTTCAGACCGTTCTGATCATTGTCATTTACGACGGGAATTTTACCATCTTTGGGAATTCCTTTAGTTTCATGAACTTAATCGAACACCACACCTACCGTTTGATTTGATTTTTCACTGCCGCTGGGAATTTGCCGAAAAAATCAGCATTTCGCGCTTTATTCTTTTTACTTAACCAATTGATATTTAATTGTTTTTATTTTTCGTATTATTTTCGCGCGTAGTTTATCACAGTTAGCAAATACTTTAACCAGCAATTTAGGGGCGATGACGGGGGTACTTCCGAAATCTGTGGAAGTATGAATCTGCTAACTGACCTTTCGACTTCCTCATTTAATTACCGGCATTTCCCATACCCGAGTAAATTGCTCAACTAATACTCACTGACAATTGACTAGAATGTGTAGTTTCCGTTCCAAAGCTGGAATGGTTTCTAACGATTCTGGAATGCAAGGCTATATATGGCGAGGCGAACAAGTGAGCTTAAGTTGAGGTCATTTGTATTTTTCTAGTACAACATTGAATATCTAATAGAAAAGACAAACCCGGATTGATTCATTACCTACATTTTTAAACTGTAATAATTTACCGCTTATCAGCCACTAACAATGCGCTGCATGCTTTGCATTAAGGACGACTTAAATGCCTCGTCACCTGCAAACAGCTTATAGAACTCCAAATCATCTTTCCGGCGCTGGAGCATGATTTCTTTAAATAGCTTTTCGAAAGCAAGGTTCTGGTTATGTGGATCAGTGTTGTTCTGATACTTGTCTTTAAAATCTGGATGAGACTTAATTGACTCTGCCATGCTTAACAAGCGAACTCGCTGTTCTTCTGGAGTTGCGCTCCAGCCTTGGAACCAGCGTTCGTTGAAGCTTCTTACAATTTCGTCCAGTGGATCTTTTAGCTTGTCACCACCATGCGCACCACGGGGATTGGGGTTCTGTGGATCCAGTTCAGTTTCGGTACCATCCAATTCTATGGTTTGTCCCAGTTTTACTCGCTGTAGACCATAAGAGCTGAGATCAACCGAATCCAACAGTTGATCTAAAAGCTCTGCCTCCGGGTCTTCCACTTTTAGCTTAGGGATAAGGAATTTCAGGAACCAGAATAGCTTTTCCCATGCAGCTATTTCGTACGGCATGATAGATGCCATCTGACCGTAAATCTTCACAAATTGCTTAGCTTTAATTTTAAAATCAGCCTTCGCATCGTTTTCCAATTCAAGTTCAATGTTAAAGCGGGCAGCGGCAATGTCGATGATTGGGCTGAGCCGCTGGGCATCTTCGTTGTTAAAATATCGCTTCACGAACTCTTCAACTTCCGTCCATTCGTAAACGCCCACATCATCCATCTCGTCTTTCAGCTCGTGTAAGACGTTAATATCTGTGGCCTCAGATAGAGAGGTGGCAGTATAGAAAGGATCAAATGCTGTCTTGATATCATCAACAGAGTTAAAGAAGTCCAGTACAAACAGGTCTTCAGTTTTCTTGCCCCACTTAGGTGCCGCACGATTTAGCCGGGATAGGGTTTGCACACAGAGTACACTGGCCAATTTTTTATCTACGTACATCGCAGACAGTTTCGGTTGGTCAAAACCTGTGAGGTATTTGTTGGCAACAATCAACAAACGATATTCGTCAGTATCAAACTTGTCTTTGGTATCGGCTTCGGAAAAACCGTTTACGTCAGCTTCGGTATACTCAATACCGTCCACTTCTTTCGTGCCTGAGAAAGCAACGACGGCTTTAAACGGATTACCTTGTTCCGCCAAAATCCGGGTGATGGCTTTGTAATACCGAATAGCTGTTTCGATGTTTTGTGTAACCAGCATCCCTTTGGCTTTGCCTTTTAGTTTCTTCGCGTTGACCACGTGAGGGATAAAATGGTCCAGCATTATTTCGGCTTTGATATCGATAGTTTGCTGGCTGCGTTCTACATAAGCGCGGAGCTTTTTTTGTGCCTTTTTGGTATCGAACTCTGGGTTATCCTCGATGGACTTTTCAATCTCGTAATAGCTTTTATAGGTGGTGTAATTAGCTAACACGTCAAGAATAAAGCCTTCCTCGATTGCCTGCTTCATTGAGTAAAGATGGAAAGGCCTGTAACTACCGTCAGCCTGACGTTGGCCAAATTTTTCCAACGTGGTGTTTTTAGGGGTCGCTGTAAATGCTAGATAAGACGCATTACCTCGCATTTTGCGCGACTTCATGGCCTGTAAAATTTTATCTTGGGCGTCTTCAGCTTCTTCCACTTCAGCGCGGCCCATAGCCCTGTTCATATTGTCATGAGCGGAACCTGACTGTGAACTATGCGCCTCATCAATAATCACCGCAAACCGCTTGTCACTTAAATCGGCAATCCCATCAATAATGAACGGGAACTTCTGTATAGTGGTGATGATGATTTTTTTGCCATTTTCCAATGCAGACTTAAGTTCGGAAGACTTGTGTGCAGGCGCGACAATGTTTTTCACCTCAGAAAACTCTTTGATGTTATCGCGAAGCTGCTTATCTAACAGGCGTCTGTCAGTTACCACAATAACAGAATCAAACAGAGGCTGATCCAAGCCACGGCTGCCGGGAACCTTATCGGAAACAGGGTAAGTCTCAATTAGCTGGTAAGCCGCCCATGTAATCGAGTTGGATTTACCTGAACCTGCTGAGTGTTGAATTAGGTAAGTTTGTCCCACACCGTTTTCAGCGGCATGACCAACCAATCGTCTAACCACATCCATCTGATGGTAACGCGGGAAGAACAAAGTGCGTTTATTCAATGGGTCTTTGCTGTTGCCATCCAGTCTGACGAAGTGCTGGATGATGTTCGCTAAGCTCTTTTTCTGGAACACTTCTTCCCATAAATAAGCTGTTTTATGTCCCCCTACACCATTTGAAGAGTGATTTGGCGGATTGCCTTGTCCCAAGTTATGACCTTTGTTAAATGGCAGGAAGAAGGTACTTTTTCCTGCCAATTTGGTGGTCATATACACTTCGTCGGTATCTACCGCCATGTGCACCAAGCAGCGGCCAAAGTTCAATAGTGGCTGGTTGGTATCCCTGTCTTCACGATATTGCTTCTGGCCGTGATACCGCGCTGTTTGGTTAGTCCACGCATTCTTAAGCTCCAGCGTTATCAATGGTATGCCGTTGATAAACAACACCATGTCGATTTCTTGTAGTGGGTTAGCTAAGGAGTAACGCAGTTGGCGGGTGCAGCTAAACAGGTTAGCAGCAAAGTTTTGTTTAACTTTATCACTGCTGCTCGCAAGTGGTGCAGGATACATCAGGTTAAAGTGGGCATCATCAACACTCAGTCCTTTTTTCAGCAAATGTAGAATGCCGTGCTTTTTAATCAGTCTGTCAAAGCGCTCATAAATTTTGCGCTGCCAGTCATTGGGGTTATTGCGCTTAACTTTGTCGAGTTCATCTTCCTGTGTTTTTTCCAGAAATGCCCAGAAGAATCGCTCATCCAGCGCAAATTGCATATTAAAGTCGGATGGTAGACCAATACGATAAAGCCGATTGTTAAAGTCTGGACTGGCTTCCTGCACACCAGCTTTTAGCTCTTCTAAGCACGTGCCAGTTAGATACTTTTCAATTGCCGATTCCAGTGCCTGTTCATTCGTTTGGCTAACCATCTTACCTCCTTGTTATGCCACTTTGATTTTGCCAGTAACGGCGCTATTGATCAGAGTGGTTTTGTATTCTTTAAGCTTTTCGATTTGCTCTTCCTGTAATCTACAGGCTTGAGTGATTTTTATACTTTCAGCCTCGACAAACTTCAAAATTTGATGTTGCTCTTCCTGCGGCGGAAGTGGCAAATAAAAACCACCTAGTTTTTCTGTTGGTAAGGTCTTAGTTCCATGCCCAGACTCCTCTAAAAGGGTAGAGAGTTCCTCATGTAATCCGTCGAGAAGCAAACGTAAATAGGCTGGGTAGCATTGCCTTAAATCTACTACCATTCCTTTCATATCCTGATTTATCGTTAGTACTTTACCAGCAATAGATACAGGAATTTTTTTTGCTAAAATCATCCCTCTAACGACGATCAAAATCGAATTTTCAGGGATTAATTTAACACTTGATTTTTTAAGTGCTACCTCGGTAATTGAATCAATTGAATTAACAATTAATTCTGTCTTCATGTCTTTGGGTGAAACCCATAGAATATTACCGTTCCAGTAAGCAGAGTTTTCTTTGCTTGGGGTTCCTCCACCGAGAAACGAAACTAGATGTTTGAGCTTTCTTATGCTCCAACTTGAAGGTACACGGCCAATCCAATCAACCCCAGAGTCTTTCATTGGCACATTCGGATCAAGGCCTTGAGTAACTGCTTGCTGAATAATGATCTGATTACGCTCTTTTAATCGCGCGATTTGCTTTTCTTTGATGGCAATTGCTTCGTCAATCTGGACAGTTTTTCGATCAAGAAAATTAGCAATAGCTGTCTGCTCATATCTAGTTGGCGCAAAGGTTTTGAAACTTAAAAAGGCATCCTTTGGAATCGTATTTCTCAAACCTTTATAAAGAGGTTTCAATCGCTTTGACGCATCTAAGTTCAAATAGAAGTAATAAAGAAATCTTGGATCATATTCTGGTTTGACATCAAAAACTGTGTAAGCGCCGGTTATCATTCCATCATAGGATGAGAGTCCGACAGTTCTTGGTGTTTCTTCAACGTCAAACAAACAAAATACGAAGTCATCAACTTTTACTTCCTGATATGTATCAAATTCAGCGGGAAATTTACCCTCCGGGTTTTCCATGTCTCGTTTGATAATTCCTTTTAGCGTAAGTGATAAGAGTTCATATTCGCTAGAGCGTTTCCCAACCAAGTTTTTCTTTAAGTTAAAGATGTGCTTATTGGCAACCAAGTCCCACTCGGTTGGAAGTTTACTAAGCCACTCAACTCCTGAATCTTTGTAAGATTCATATTTAGGCATTGAGTCCATTAGACCTCTCCCTGAATGTCAGCCACGTCGATTCCCAAGATCTGCGCGATGAGACCTTCGGCCTTTTGCTCAAGATTAATAATATCCTTGGCTACCTCTTCCAATGAACGAAGTGGTTTATGCTGATAGAAGTATTTATTAAAACTGATTTCGTAGCCGATTTTGGTGCTATCCAGATTGATCCACGCTTCATCCACATGGGGTTTTACCTCGGCGAGGAAATAGCGATAGATACCATCCTTTAGGGGGATAGATTCTGCATCACGCAAATCTGTGCTGGCTTCGTAGGTAACATACTCGGCGGCTTTGTCCGCAGGGTAATAGCCATAATCTGGCAGTTGTTCTTTACTACAACCAAGGTGTTCGAGCAGCTCATCCAGTTTACTACCTGAGAGTTTCACCACCTTTTTCACTACTTTCTCAGCGCTTTCGTCGTACCAGCTAACGGCATTTAAAATGGTATTTTTTTCTGGGCCTGTAAGTTTAAACTTGCTGGGTTTAAGTACCGCATCCACTTTTTCTTTAAACAGGTTAAAGTCGTTGAACTCTTCTGAACCAATCTCCGCCATCAATAGCGCTGCCGCATCTAAAATTTCACGCAGTTTTTGCCAGTATTTTTCATCCAGCAATTTGGCTTTTGCTTTGGCATTGATGCTGATGTCGTTATCTTCACACCATTGCAAAATGGCTTTGTCGTTAGCCTTTAGGTAGCCCTTTTCATACACGGTATCGCCGTGTACTGCATAAATATGTTCCATCACTTCAGTTAGTGATTTGTCGAAACGCAGCGGCGCGATAGCCTCTGGCGTGAATTTGGCTCTACGGCGGTCGGGACGTTCAATCGTAACCTTGTAATAGCCAAAATCACTGTTATCGAATACTTGGCTGGCGATACCGATAGGATTTTTGTTGTCGTCTAACTGACGCGCTATGGCTGCGCAATCCAGATAGGTTCGGGTGATTTCTTCGATATGTTCCGGCGCAAATTCACAGTTTTTGTTACCCAGATTCTTACGCAGTTTACGATATAGTAAGCTGGCATCGATAAGCTGCACTTTACCTTTACGGTTGGCTGGCTTCTTGTTATTTAACAGCCAGATGTAGGTAGTAATGCCCGTGTTGTAAAACAGGTTGTTAGGTAATTGCACAATAGCGTCGAGCATATCGTTTTCGATGATAAAGCGGCGAATATTGCTCTCACCACCACCGGCATCACCAGTAAATAAACTGGAACCATTATGTACGGACGCAATACGGCTGCCGAGAGGGCTAACCTCTGGAGACTTCATTTTGCTGACCATTTCCATCAGGAACAACAACTGCCCATCACTGGAACGAGGCGTAGCATCAACAATTGTTTTGTTGCCCCAGTAATCTTTCAGCTCAACTTTGAAACGGGGGTCAATAATTTCGCCACTATCCTTAATGTTTTTCTGCTCCGACGCCCAGCTTTTGCCATAAGGTGGGTTGGATAACATAAAGTCGAATCGATCTGAGGCGAACTCGTCGGTTGATAGGGTAGAACCCACTTTGATGTTTTCCGGGTTGTTACCTTTGATCATCATATCTGACTTACAGATGGCGTAAGTCTCGTCGTTGATTTCTTTACCGAACAAATAAATATCACGATTGGACGCTGGGTATTTTTCATCAATAAAGTTTTGCGATTCAGTCAGCATGCCGCCGCTACCGCATGCTGGGTCGTAAATACTGATCGTCAGAGGTAGTGAATCCTTTATTAGGTCAAATACGAGGTGAGTCATCAGCTCAATTACCTCACGGGGTGTGAAGTGTTCGCCAGCTTCCTCGTTGTTTTCTTCATTAAACTTGCGGATAAGCTCTTCGAAAACATAGCCCATGCCCAAGTTGGTCAGCGCTGGCAGTTTATTGCCATCAGGGTCTTCTGCTGGGTGAGGTGTGAGATTGATATAAGGCGAGACAAACTTTTCCAATACATCTAAAAGTACATCTTTCCCAGCCATATGGCGGATTTTGGATTTCAGCTCGAATCGGTCGATGATCTCTTTAACGTTGGCACTGAAACCATTGAGATATTCTTCGAAGTTGGCCAGCAGGATTTGTTGGTTATTAGTGGCTGTGGAGTGCAAACTCTTCAGAGTCCATTTAGAAATATTGTAGAACACCTGCCCAGATGCCTGCTTTAAAGCCTCGTCATCCAGTTCCGTGGCTTCCATTTCTTCTTTTTGGTATCTAACTTCTTCGAGTACTGCTTCTTTGCTACTTTCGAGCAGTGTGTCCAGACGACGTAATACCACCATTGGCAGAATAACGTCCCGGTACTTACCGCGAACATAAACGTCGCGCAGGCAGTCATCTGCAATCGACCAGATAAAAGAAACTAATTTATTGTGTACGCTGTGATCCATTGATTAAACCTCGTGAGCTTCGATGCTCATTAATTCTGTTCGTCGTATTCTGATAGGCCGGGAGCAATTATTCTGCTCTCAACACCATATAGGGTTTGATGATTCTTTAACCATAACTGGTAGTGATAGCCTTTTAGGCGATGATCTTCGGTACAGTCAACATTCCATAATCTTAACCAATAACCTGCAACAGCAGCCCTTACTATCATCACAAGCTTTTCATCTTTCATATTGAAATTGTGCTGAATACTTTCAGGATCGCTGACGTTTTTTCTATTAGGATGTGCAACCAGCTCCAATTCAACCATTCTAGACCATTGGTGATCTGCCCCTTTGATATCACTTTTAACCGGGGCATCATGAGCTATGGTTACTTTTACAAAACGCGTAAGTGCATAGTCCTTATATACTTTTTGTTCTGGATGATAAGCTCGTACATACCAGTGAATGCCATTATCAAAAATTGCTAATGGGAAAAGAAGCTTGTCTGACTGACCACTTTTTACAGCTTTATAAGTAACCCTAAGCCCTACAGAAGAAGAAATCGCACGAGTCACAGCCGATAATACTTCTACATCGGGATAAACGAGTCTTGGTGGACTCATTACACCGTCAAATTCAGACAAGCCTAGTGCTTCGGCGACTTTTGAGGTTCGAAGCTTTGACAAAGCACTTTGTATAGAAAACGCGAATAACGGTTCAAATGCATCCTCGTTAATCTCGTACTTTTTCGTCTTCTGATTCAAAGATAGGTTTTGTTCGGCCTGCTCGCGGTAAAGCCTGATATCTCTAGTTGCAGCAGCCTCACCAAGTCCGAAGCGTTCGGTTAAATCAGCACGAGAGACCCACCCCCTGAAACGCAGCATAAACTCAAGGTACTCAAGCCTGTCGTGCACATTTTTTGGTAAATCACTGATATCTTTCATGCATTCCCAACCTAACTTTATAGTTTTAATGAGCACATAATAGAACAAAAATTACAACTTTACATCATCAAAATGATCAGGTATAAATATCATGAGTATCGCATAGTGCGATCCTCGTTTTAAAAAATGTATAGGAGTCCTGATATGGCTACAAACGGTAAATCTGGTGATAACAGAAGACATGGCGCGGTGAGAGATCGCTCGCAAACTCAAACTCCTAGTGGGCACTGGGTGAAGCGAGACGCTGACACTGGTCGATTTATGGATGTGAAAACCAGCGACAACAAACCCTTTAAAGGGGTTCGTAAAGAAAAATAGGCATTGGATAAAACCAATGCCTATTTTCGTGAAACATGCGTAAAACCATTGGCAGATGGTCTGACGCAGGCAGAGCTTTGAGGGACTTGCCCAGAAAACAAGATCGTAAACCGACGTTTATTTCGTTTATGAGCTTATCTTCTGTTGTTTCGCAAATCAATACTTCCCTCTAAATTTAAGACCTTTGTGCATTCCTGATGCACATCAACAATTTTTGGAGGTGCTTATGCATCCTGTTTTTGAAGTTTTTAGAAGCAACAACAACTATCAGTACTATTTCCGTCTAAAAGCGGAGAACGGTCAAATAATCTTAGCTAGTGAGGGATACACCACCAAAGAGAACTGTTTAAACGGTGTAACATCGGTAAAGCAGAATTCCCCCTATGATTCCAACTATCTCAGAAGAGCTGCCAGTAACGGCCAGTATTACTTCAATCTGAAGTCAATGCACAACGGTCAAATAATCGGCACAAGTGAGTTATATGTTTCACAGCAAGGCCGCGAGAATGGAATTAACTCAGTGAAACGAAACGCGCCAGTGGCAAATGTCATTGATTTTACCAACCAACAGGCTAGAGCTTAACGCTCTAGCCTTTCACGGAAGTTATTAATGATAAAAAGAATTCCTTTTACTGAAAAGATTCGAGCCAAGGTGTTAGATAAGACAGACAAATGCTGTCACATTTGCCATAAGACATTAGCCAAGAAAAACTACGGTGTCGTTGGCTTAAGGGGGGCTTGGGAAATAGACCACTCCACACCAATTTCCAAGGGGGGTAGCAACCACCTAAACAATCTCTATCCTGCATGTATTCCTTGTAATCGAAAAAAAGGAAATAGAAGCAATGCGGTAGCCAGAAAGCCTCATGGAGTTGTCGTTGCTCCAATGTCAAAAATTGCGAAGGACGCCAAAAGAAAAAAAGGCATTTTGACAGGTCTGGCCGTAGGTGTTGGATTCGGGACTCCGTTTGGCCCATTAGGCATGTTGTTTTGCGGAACAATTGGTGCCATTGTTGGAGATTCGGATGAGTAGATCGAGTAAAGTGGCAGCTAATAGCAACTATTTCCAACGTGAGTATTCCCAACACAAATGGGAATACCTATCAATTACCACCGTTGTTTTTGTAAGCTTCATATTTGCGTTTTTGTCCGAGATAACACGTCTAAATGATGTTGTTAATTATCTAGCTGGAGGTGATTTCAATCTGGCACAAGAGATAAGGCAGGCACCATTAGAGCATTTTGCTCCGAGTACCGTTGCTTATGGGACAGCCATTCTTTACCTGCTTATATCTTGTTTTCGTATTGTTTTTGGCACGCAGCAAACTGCGGTTGATTGGTTCAAGCTGAATCTGATGGTGCCATTAGCGAACTTCTATTCAACCTTATGTCGCGCGATGATTGGTGGTCTTCTAGGGAAGATGCGAATAAGTCCCCGATGTGAGATCATAGCTGCA
>CEUN01434641.1_pt1 | contig 13075 bp, 10 predicted proteins | sample 361501 | NCBI WGS metagenome assembly CEUN01 (sample SAMEA2622801, study PRJEB7988) | marine metagenome | biome: marine biome (ENVO:00000447); feature: marine epipelagic mixed layer (ENVO:xxxxxxxxx); material: "saline water (ENVO:00002010), including plankton (ENVO:xxxxxxxx)" | depth 120 m | reverse complement strand
ACCATTGAACGACCCGGGAACACGGCTATTTAGGATAAGCGATTATTCGTTCTTGGGGCTGATGTTTGGGGAGTTTGTTGTCGGGTATTTTTGGGTCCGGGTTTATTTACGGGTTTTGTTGGATTGATTGTGTGGCCTTCGATTGAGTTAAGGATGATAGTGTGATGGGGCGTGGCGGGTTGTTGCGGACCCACATCCTAGACCCTTATGAAAAAGTTATAGTGCACTGTTGGCCTCATTCAATAAAGAGAGCGTGAAGTAGCAATAGGAAGTCGTTGTGGTTTGGTGGCGTAGGAATGGGTTTTAGGGCACTTTTGTGCGTTGGGGCAGGATGTAGGATGGAGCGCTAGAGAGCCATGAATTTGATGACATCTAATTCTTCAAGTAACTCAGCTCCGCTGTTGCAAGTGCGAAATTTGCGCACTTCGTTCAACACGTCCGAGGGCAAATTCGCCGCAGTAAACGGTATGTCGTTCGATGTAAATTATGGCGAGACTCTTGGAATTGTAGGTGAGAGCGGCTGCGGTAAGAGTGTGAGCGCGCTTTCGATCATGCGGCTTGTGCCGAATCCGCCGGGTTTGATCGAGAGTGGCGAGATTCTGTTCGAAGGCGTCGATCTGTTAAAACTTTCCGATAAAGAAATGCAGTCGATACGTGGTGCCGGAATCGGAATGATTTTCCAGGAGCCGATGTCGTCGCTTAACCCAGTTTTGACGATTGGTCGGCAAATTATCGAGCCACTTGGTGTCCATTTAGGATTAGCTGGAGCAGCTGCCGAACAGCGCGCCGTGGAATTGCTGGATATGGTCGGTATCCCGGATGCGCGGAGACGACTGAATGACCACCCACATCAGCTGAGTGGCGGTCAGCTTCAACGAGTAATGATTGCTATCGCATTGAGTTGTGAGCCCAAGTTGTTGATTGCTGACGAAGCGACCACAGCCTTGGACGTGACGATTCAGGCGCAAATTCTGGAGCTGATGAAGAGTCTGACTTCACAAACCGGAACGGCACTAATGATCATCACGCACAATCTTGGGATCATCGCGAGATATGCCGATCGACTTAATGTGATGTATGCCGGAAAGATTCGCGAGTCGGGTGCTGCCGAGCATGTATACATGCGTCCAAGCCACCCTTACACGGTTGGACTTTTGAATTCTGTTCCGCGATTAGATCGGCCTGCTTCCGAGAGACTCGATCCAATCGAGGGCGAAATCCCGGATCCGATGAATCTGCCGCAAGGCTGCGCTTTTCAACCCAGATGTAGGTGGAGAGTCGATGAGTGCGAGGATTACGAACCGGCCTTGGAACAAATTGAAAGACGGCAAATGGTTGCCTGCTTTGCGGCACAACAAGTGACAGAATCAGTGGGAGTTGCGTGGGAATGACATCGACTCCTGCTACATCCGTTGAGGATGCATCTAGGATAGCCGGAGACGAATGTAAAATGCCGCTTCTGAGCGTGCGAGATTTGACCGTTCACTTTCCTATCAAGCGTGGGTTCCTGGTTCAACGTGAAGTGGCGCGGGTTAAGGCTGTAGATGGAGTTTCGTTCGACATCTCCCCCGGCGAAACTCTTGGCCTTGTTGGCGAAAGTGGAAGTGGCAAGACTACTACTGCGAAGGCTGTGATTCAGCTCCACAGACCGGATGGAGGTAGTGTTCAGTTCGAAGGTCAGGAACTGGTAGGTTTGTCGAATAGTGCAATGCGCGCCGTTCGACGAAAAATGGGCATGGTTTTCCAGGATCCTTATGGGTCACTGAATCCAAGAATGCGCGCTGGCGACATTGTCGGTGAGCCGCTAAAAGTGCACGGTCTCGCTACTGACAAAGCCGATTACCGGAAGCAGGTAGCAGACTTGCTGATCAGAGTGGGCTTGAGCCCCGCAATGGCAGAGCGATTTCCAAACGAGTTCAGTGGTGGTCAGCGACAACGACTGGGCGTAGCGCGTGCAATTGCGGCTAAACCGAGGTTGCTGATTATGGACGAATCGGTTTCGGCGTTGGACGTATCGATTCAGGCACAAATTCTGAACCTGTTACAGGACCTCCAGGAGCAGTACAACCTCGCTTATCTGTTTATTGCGCACGATCTCTCCGTGGTGCGGCACATTAGCCATCGTGTTGCCGTTATGTACCTCGGCAAGGTGGTTGAGGTTGCGGACGCGAAAGATCTTTATGAACGACCACTGCATCCCTACACGCAAGCGCTTCTTTCCGCGATTCCTACCCCAAATCCTATTCACGAGAGATCACGAGAGAGAATAATTTTGCGAGGTGACTTACCGAGTCCAATGTATCCACCTACGGGATGTTCGTTCTGTACAAGGTGCCCAATTGCAACGCTGCAGTGTTCGGAAGGTACACCCGAACTTCGGACCCTCGCACCGAACCAGCAAGCTGCTTGCTTCCTCGCCGAGGGATAGAGCGTTGGTGCGGCGCTGGCGGTTGTCGGCTAATCCCGCTAATTCATACAGATACCATCATCATTTTTCACTGATTAGTGTTAGTTTGTTGCGCGTGAGGCATCGAGCCGTCGCAATACCTGTCGGTAATAGTTAGGGAGTTCAGGTTCTGTGAAGATTGTTGATATCAAGACTTTTTTGATGATGGCCGGTACGGCTTCGAACACTGGTACTTCCAGTTGGAGCACGAGGAACTGGTGTTTTGTGAAGGTGTATACCGACGAAGGAATTGTAGGTATTGGAGAGGGCTCTGGATGGCCGCGGGTTGTCCAAACTGCGATCGAGGATTTGCGCTCAATTGTTGTCGGCGAAGATCCGATGAACATTGAACGAATCTGGCAGAAAATGCTGGTTTCTACGATGGGCAATGGCATGACCGGAACGCCAGGGTCGGGCGCGATGAATGCAATCGATATGGCCTTATGGGACATCAAAGGCAAGGCTCTAAACACACCGGTTTGGAACCTACTGGGTGGTAAGGTCAGAGATCGGATACGAGCGTATGGTCACGCTAAAACGCCAGAACGAGCACTTGAACTTAAGGAACAAGGGCTCACAGCGATAAAAACCGGCGGGGTGCATCGAACAGCCGACCAGGTTGAGGCGATTCGAAAAGCTGTTGGTGATGAGGTCGACCTAATGGTCGATGCGCATGGCCCTCCCTGGTACAACGCCAAGGACGCAATCATTGTTGGTAAGTCGCTTGAACAGTTCAATTTGCTGTTCTACGAAGACCCCGTACCACCGGATAATGTCGAAGCTTTGAAGAGAGTACAGGACAATGTCGATATTCCGATTGCGGCAGGTGAGCGGCACTCACATATTTGGGGCGTTCGACGTTTGATCGAAGAAGAAATAGTCGACGTTGTTCAGCCAGATACGGGTCGTATAGGCGGAATTAGTCAAATGATGAAGATCGCCGCAATGGCGGAGGCGCACTATATTTCGGTAGCCCCGCATTCCGGATCGCTTGGTCCGATTGCCGAATACGCCGCAATTCACGTTCTGGCTGCTATTCCAAATGCCCTAATTCTTGAGCGCGTGCATGACGACGTACCGGTTAGGTATGAGGTAACGCTGCCTCACATTGATACCATAGACGGTCACATTGAAGTGCCCAACAAGCCAGGTTTAGGTGTCGATATTGACGAGGATGTTGCGCTTGCGAATCCTTCGAAGGGGAACACCTCGACGCCAGGTAGCGAAGGTGATGGCAACTATGAGGATGGAACTTACAACGAGCATTTGTATGTTCAAACTCGTTACCGTCGACAGGCGAACTTGCGTGCGACGATTTCAAATTAGTAAACGACAGACAGAAGGACATTTCTGATGTATCTAGGAACACAGGGCCAGCCTGCTACAGATGATGAGTTGAAGGTGCTCAGTCAACTTGGCGTGAACCACATTTCTTCGGATCCACCGGGGCATTGGACAACTTGGGATCGACAGGCGTTCGCTGCTCATCAGGAGAAGCTTGACGGATATGGCATAAAGCTCGACATGTCTCTAATGCCGCTGGGTTCTCGTTCTGCGTTCGACAACGACGTGACGAACGTATTTCTTGGACCGAGCAAAGAACGGGACGAGGAGATCGACCTACTTTGTCACCTGATAGAAGAGGCAGGGTCAGCGGGCGTTAGAGCGTTGCGTTACAACATCACGATTCTCGGGCACATGCGAACGGAGCCGCGGTACGGTCGCGGTGGTGCACAGCTTTCTTCTTTCGAGTATTCGAAGTTGGATCAGTCACTAGGAGAATTCGAGGGTGGAGCGGCGGACGCGGATGAAATGTGGGAGCGTATTGACTACTTCCTAAGCAAAGTTGTTCCTGTTGCTGAAGAGAACAAGGTTCAAATTGCATGTCATCCGCAAGACCCGGGCATTGGCGATCGTTTGTACCGAGGTGTCGCACGTGTTATGGGAACCGTTAATGGTTTAAAAAAATTCGTTTCGATGCACGAGAGTCCTTATCACGGACTTAACTTCTGCCAGGGGACCGTTTCGGAAATGCTCGAAAGTCCGGGTGAAGAGATTTTCGATGTCATTCGATATTTCGGCGAACAAAAGAAGATTTTCAACGTTCACTTCCGCAACATTAAAGGTGGCTTACTGGACTTCGTTGAAGTGTTTCCAGACGAAGGCGATATTGACATGCTCAGGGCGATTCAGGTTTACGATGAGATCGATTACGAATATATGTTGATGCCAGACCACGTGCCGGGGTTGGCGGGTGACAATGCACGTAGGGTTGGGTTTGCTTACTGTTACGGATACATCAACGCAGCACTGCAGACGGTTGGTAGATGAGTCAAGATCATCAGGTTTTTAGTTACCGGTCCGATAACGTAAACAGCTCGATTGGCGCGCTTGTAATTCGGCTGCTTGTGGGTGTACCTATTGCACTGGTATCGGGTTTTGCCGGCAACGTGGTTAACGGAATCGTGGTTCCCTCACCAGCAGGAGGGGACGATGTCGCGTTTCTGGTAAGAATGGCTGTTCTTGGTTTTGCCGCGTCGACCGGTGGAATGATTGCCTGGTTCAACTCTTTTGAATCCAAGCTCGGGGCGTTTTTGATCTGGTTTTTATCCGGTATTGGCGGAATGATAGGGGCTGTTTCGGCGTACTTCATTGGTGACGGTTATATAGATCACCCAGACGTCTACATTCTTGGTCAGCAGTTAACCCAAGTAGTGTTATTCGGCGGTGCGCTCGTCTCGAACATTGCTGCCGGTATTATCTCGTTGGCGTCCACGCGGCTACAGCGTTGACTGACGCCCCGTCTTGTGGGAAGAACTTTGGATAAGGATTCATGCCGGTTGTTGAGTCCGGTCGAAGAATTTCGAAAAATCGTAAATTCACGTTCAGATATACCAATTTCGTAATACCAAAATCACCAAAACATGGGGCCATAAGACATATGTTTTGATTGACAGCACTTTAGATTTTACTTATGGTCTCCGAGTTCGGAAGCGGGCGTTTGCAGAAATACACGAATTGTGTGCGATTTTCGTCTCCGATTTTTTTTTGCGTTATTTTGGAGAGTTGAACATGAATCAAGTAAGATTGTTCCGAGCGGTTGGGCTTTTGGCTTTGGCCGCTATGGCAGCTGCACTAATAGCAGCCTGTAGTAGTTCCTCTGATCCTGAGGTGATAATCCAAACGGTTGTCGTCGAAAAAGAGGTCAAAGGCGACACAGTTGTAGAAACCGTCATCGTCAAGGAAAAAGGCGATGTGATCATACAAGAGGTCAAAGGCGACACAATTGTAGAAACCGTCATCGTCAAGGAAAAAGGCGATGTGATCGTGCAGAAAGACACGGTTGTTCAGACAGTTGTTGTTGCTGCAACAGAAGAACCTGAAGAAGAAACATTCTTCGGTCTTCCAATCCCGGCAGTTCCTGATGATGTAGGTACGGCACCTTCTCCAGAGTCTGACGCTGGTACGGTTGTAGTACGTGGTGGTCTTGAGCTACGTGGTTCAGGTGTACCGGGCGACAGTTCCGGTGGAATGTTCACCGCACAGTCAGTTACAGAAAAACTGTTTATGACTGACGAGGGTGGAAATGCTGTTGGAATGGTTGCTGAGTCCTGGGACCTTGCGCCAGACCTTTCTAAGCTCACTGTGAAGCTCAAGGAAGGTGTGCAGTTCCATGGCGGATTCGGTGAATTAACCGCTGCTGACGTGGCATGGGCTGTAAACATGGGTAACCCCGGTTTCAACGCTGAGTCAGCTACTGACGGTGGTTCTAACTGGATTTCATTCCTCGGTGACAACGAAGTAGTCGCAGTCGACACGTATACGGTCGAGTTCCCGATTGCTAAGTTTGATCCACGATGGGCGACCTTCATTCTTGGTCAGTCCGGTCTAGGTTTGAGCATTACAAGTAAGGCTGCATACGATCAGGAAGGTGAAGACTGGGTCCGTGATAACGTCATCGGAACCGGACCATTCGAGATTGCAACTTACTCACGTGACGACGTATTGGAACTTTCGGCAGTGTCTAACCACCACCGACAGACTCCATCTATCGATTCGTACGTTCTCAGGGCTATACCAGACGACGCTGTTGCCGAAGCGGCTTTGAAGACCGGTTCGGTTGACGTTTCTGACGTTGCACTCCGAAACATGACAGGCCTTCAAAAGGCTGGATTCGAAGTAATTGGTGCTGGTGCTGGTAGCTTCCACTCGATTTCCTTCTCAGGAAACTACTGGGAGCGAACTCACTACGTCACTGGTGAAGACCTCGGTACGAACTACACGGTTCGACACTCTTTGCCATGGGTTGGTGACCCGGAGCGAGAAAGCTTTGGTAACCCGCCAGAAGGTATGACCAACATGGAGCGAGCTCGACTTGTTCGAACAGCTCTTTCTTTGGCTATCGACCGAGAGTTGATCTCGGAAGTACTGTTCGCGGGCGCCGCATGGCCGAACTACGTTTATGGTGCGGACATCAACAACCCGAACTGGCAGGAAAAGTGGGCAACGCCTTACGACGTTGCAAAAGCTAAGTCACTGCTCGATGAAGCTGGATACCCAGAAGTTGATGGTGTTCGCTTCGAAATGCCGTTCTTCATTCGAATTGGTCGAGGTGACGAGGAAATCGGTACTGCCGTTGCTGGTATGTGGCGAGAACTCGGCATCGATGTCCAGGACTGGAAAGCCCAGTACCAGACATACAGGCCAAACCTGATCGGTCGAACCGCGACTGCTCCGTGGATTCACTCCGCTGGTGCAGAGAGCCCTCAGGCTCCGTGGGACTGGCCAGTCATGGGTAACTCTGAGTGCTCACGAGGACGTGGCGGTTTCAACATCGCTGTCGAAATCCGAGAGCTCTGTGAGTTCTACGATGCCATGAGTGAAGAGGGTGACGTTGCCAAGCGTAACGAGCTCCGAAACGCAAACGTTGAGTTCCTTGCACACTGGATGCCGGTTATCGGTACGGTTGCACGACCTAACGTTGCACTCATGAACCCGAACAAGATTGCTTCGTGGGACATGCCGCTTTCCGTTCGAGAAGCTGCATTGCACCACCCAGAATTCATCGTTCTGAAGTAACTAAAAGTTCGAGAACATAACGGTGGAGTGCCGGAGTACTAGAGCTTCCGGCACTCCACCTTTGTCTGTAAATATTTATTTGAGGTAGCTGGATCCTTAATCGATGAAAAATTTCCTGGCTCGACGCCTGATCTTCTCTGTTATTTCATTGTTTGCGGCGTCAATGGTTGTGTTTGGTCTCGCACATGCCAAGGAAGACCCGATCAATCTATTCATCCAGCCCGGGTATTTCGTATCACCGGAGACTCTTGCGGCCCTCAAGGCGAAGTGGGGTCTCGATAAGCCCCTTGTTGTTCAGTATTTGACGTGGGCCGGCAACATGCTCAGGGGCGATCTGGGCGACAGTGTTCAGCAGAGCCGACCAGTCACCAAGATTGTTGGTGAAAAGTGGGGTGCAACGTTCCAACTGGCTATAGTCGCGTGGATTTTTGGAACGGCGACGGGAATACCAATAGGTATTTTATCGGCGTTAAAACGAGGATCAGTTGTCGACTACTTTGTTAGAGGATTCGCCCTGTTTGGTCAATCTCTACCAGCGTTCTGGATCGGCCTGGTTGGCATTTGGATTTTCGCCGTTTATCTCGGCTGGCTACCGGTGTTTGGTAGAGGAGAGGGTGAGCCGTTCTTCGAGCAGATTAAGCATTATATTCTGCCCACTCTAGTGCTCGGCTGGGGACCAATGGCCGGGTATATGCGCATTACGCGCTCGGCAATGCTGGAAGTGCTTGATTCCGAGTATGTAACCCTTGCACGGGCCAAGGGAGTTTCAAACAGGTTTGTTATTTGGAAACATGCGCTTCGAAATGCTCTTATCCAACCGTTGACTATTGCGACGTTACTGCTTGCCGGTTACCTCGATGGGGCCGTGTTGGTGGAAGTAATTTTCGCCTGGCCAGGAGTTGGGCGAGTGGCGGTTGAAGCAGTGAACCAGAACGACTTTATGGTGATTACGGGAACGGTTTTCATATTTACGTTCCTGTTCTTGATTATGAGCCTTATTGCGGACCTCTTATACACAATTGTTGACCCGAGGATTAGATACTCATGACCGGACGAGTTCAAATTCTGGATAACTCTGATGTGCAGTCGGGAATATCTCTTCTTGGTATTCCAGGTGCGGCGTGGAATTTCATTCGTCGTTGGCCTGTAATTCCTGTAGCGGTATTAACCATGCTGGTGTTTATGGCGATATTTGCTCCATTCATTGCGACTCACGACCCTAATGATCAAAACTTGCGCAGCAACTTAGCGCGCCCGTTCTGGTACAGCGAGTATTACGAGTCAGATCCTGTTGGCAGTGGAATCGAGAATCGGCACGTGCTTGGTGCCGACAAATTTGGCCGAGATGTGTTCAGCCGGGTTGTGTATGGTACGCGAGTCTCACTTTCCGTAGCGGCTGTATCTATGATTAGCGGCACGATACTCGGTGCGTGGGCCGGGATCATGACAGGTTATTACGGCGGATTGTTGGACGAGCTGATGACGAGGTTCGTCGATATTTGGAATGCGTTGCCTTTCCTGTTAATTGCACTGGTTGTCGCAGTTACTGTCGGGCAGGGTGTGATCATCATGATGATTTTGCTGATCATGCTGACGTGGGTTGGGTTCGTGAGAAATATTCGCGCGGAAGTTTTTACTTTGAAAACGCGTGATTACGTGAACGCAGCTCGAGTCGCGGGGGCTTCGGATTTGCGGATCATGTACAGGCATATTTTGCCCGGAGTAGCGAACCTGTTGATGGTTCTTGCTTCATTGCGAGTTGGTGGTCTGATCCTGACGGCGGCGTCTTTGAGCTTCCTAGGAGTAGGTATTCCTACCAGGGTGCCCTCATGGGGAGCGATGATTAGCGATGGTCGTGACACGCTAGATGAGGCGTGGTGGATTTCATTCTTTCCGGGTCTGGGTATTTTCCTCACGGTGATGTCGATGAACTTCCTCGGTGACTGGATTCGTGACCGCACTGATCCACGATTACGACAGCTACAGGATTAGTTGTACGAGATATTTTTTCAGGGCTTTTTGTATTGCGAGGACTTTCCTAAATGCCTTCTTACGACCTGTTAATAAAAGGCGGCCATGTAGTTGATGCTGCGAACGGCATTGATGAGCAAATGGACGTGGGGATTGCTGGACGAGTTGTCGCCGGTGTTGAAAAAGACATTCCGGAGTCAAACGGTCGGCGCGTGGTCGATGCTTCAGGCATGTACGTGACCCCCGGTCTTATTGACATGCACGCTCATTGCACAGGTTTTTCGGGAGCGATGTTCCCGGAAGAGATGTGCTTCCCGTATGGCGTGACGACGATGGTGGACTGCGGTGGCTCGGGTTGGCGTACGTTCGATCAATTCAATAAGGATGTTGTAAGCAAATCTATGGTGCGGGTATTAGCACTACTGAACATCGTCGGACAGGGCATGGAAGGCGATGTCGAGCAAGACATCAACGATATGGACGCCGAGCTTACAGCTGAGAAGATTCGCCAGCGTTCCGACATCATTGTCGGCGTGAAGGTTGCACACTTTTCGGGTAAGGGCTGGGAGTCGATTGATCGTGGCGTTGAGGCGGCTCGACTTTCAGATACTTTCGTGTTGGTTGACCAGAATTCCAAGCCCACTCGAACATTCGAGGATATGTTGCAGCGGCTTGGTCCGGGTGATGGAACGACTCACTGTTTCGGTTACGGCAAGCCGATGATCGGTAACGATGGCAAGGTTAAGCAGCACTACATTGATGCACGTGAGCGGGGCATCAAGTTCGATGTCGGGCACGGGAACAACAGTTTCTCGTTCTCGATGGCTCAGCCTGCGCTGGATCAGGGATTTCCTCCTGACACGATTTCCACTGATATGCACAGGATCAGCTTGCATACTTCGCGGGCGACTATGACAGAAGTCATGAGTAAATTCTTGGCTATGGGGATGCCTATTGCAGAGGTAATTGCTCGATCGACCTGGGAGCCTGCAAAGTGGATTAATCATCGTGAGCTTGGGACGTTAACTCCGGGTGCTCCGGCAGATGTCACGGTTCTGGAGTATGTGGATCGTTCAGCAGGTCTTTCGGACTCAGGTCCGACCGGTTACCGAATCATGCAGGCTGAGGGTAGGTTGATTAACCAGCTGACCATCAAGGACGGTGTGGTGCGGTTCGACTACGACGGGTTGTCGAAGGATGACTGGTCAGAGACGCCCACAACTGATTTGAACCTGCCGTAGCTAAATTGCGGAACTGCCCTCTGCTTCGTTCGTTGTCAGTCAGGACTTGTTTTCATCAAGATGGCGGTTGATTAGCTGCGCATACCGAATTTTTGGTCTATCTCGTAGTCAGGGCCTTAAACGGTAGGGCGATTGAGCTAGCGTGATAAGCGCATGCCTGTTACGTAGCCGGTGCCTGGGTAGACGTCGGGGATGAGAGCAGTGTCGTCAGTTTCGATTTGCCAGTTGCGAATTTTGAGGGCTAGTTCGAGAACTTTTTCCGAATACGCAGGATCGTTGTACAGGTTGGTGTGCTCATAGGGATCGTCGTTGAGGTTGTACAGTTCGCTCTGGTCACCAACGGATAAATTGAGTTTCCATCCATCGCCGGTCACGATGCAGCGATGTGGAATCTCTCGCATTCGCTCAAGTTCGCTTAGAGGGAATCGTTGGTCGACACTGCGACCATTCCAGTCGAGGAAAATGTCATTGTCTTCGAGAGATTTTCCTTCTCGTAGTCGACCAGCTTTTGAATCCCCCTGCAGGTGACCAGGTATCTCGATTCCCATCAGGTCTAGGAGCGTGGGGATTGTGTCGATGTGTGAATATCGACCCGGGACTGGTTGGTTTTCCAGCCACGGTACTCGAACGAGACAAGGGACTTTTACAGACTGTTCGTACATCACGATTTTCTGGAATATGTTGTGGTCGCCCATTTGGTCACCATGCTCAGAGGTGAAAACAACGACCGTATTTTCGGTAATTCCGGCTTCGTCAATTGCGTCGAGGATCTTGCCAATGGCACGGTCCATTAGCGTTACAAGACCATAATAGCTCGCCTGTATTCGCCGGTATTCCTGTTCTGTGTTCGAAGCGGGGCCTTCAGCGGCGGATTCTTCGGGTGGCATGTCTCGTCCAAGAACCTCGGAACCTGTTTGATGTGGGCCTTGGGATGATGCAACAGATTGCTGCGCTTCCGCCATGAGTCGGTGCATACCCGCAGCGTCTTCAGGAGGGTTGACCATAAATACCGGCGACTGCGGGATTTCGGCAGGGTCGTAAAGATCATCAGTTGGGCCCATGTATGGCGGATGGGGTTCGAGGAAGTTAATGCAAATAGCGAACGGACCATCCTTTTCACGATCGATGAATGCCGCTACCTGATCTCCGAGGTAAGTTGCCTTTGTGTGCTCAGCCGACAGCTTTGCGGTAAACGGGCGCGAGAAGACCCTGTTTCCGCGTGATTCTTTATCAGGTTCATAGCCCAGATTGACGAGCCATTTGTGGTAGTCGCTCAACACCTCGTCGTGCTCGGGTTTGGTGTTCCAAATGCGGTACTGGTCTTCTATAGAGTGCCATTCGTCCCAACCTTTTCGTTTGATCACTTCGTCGCCCAGATGCCACTTGCCGTAGTAGGCGGTGTGATAGTCGTCTGGGAAGAACTCTGCGAAGGTTTGTACGTTTTCGGAAAGTGGGATGTTGTTCTTTACGCAGCCATTCGTGTGTGGCCAGAGACCTGTCATTTGAGTGGAACGCGAGGGCGTGCAGATTGGGGCGCTGACGTATGCGTTTTCGAAGACAAAGCTGGAGTCAGCGAGTCGGTTCAGGTTGGGTGTGTGGATCCAGTTGTTTCCGTAGGCCGCCATAGTGTCGGCGCGCTGCTGGTCGGTAAAAATGTATACGAGGTTGGGCTTGTCGTGTTTGGTCATTTTTTGCTGACGCTTGCGTTTTTGATCCTGAAATGAATTCAGGATGAGCCTATAATCTCCCTATCTGGCACGGAACGCAACAAAGAATGTAGGGCACACGTGGATTACAGACATCTCGGGCAGACAGGACTGGAAGTATCGGAGATTGGTTTAGGCGCTAATAGCTTCGGCGAGCCTGGACGTCGTGATCGTCCCGAATCGGAGGCCATTGTTCACGCAGCAATCGATCACGGCATCAACTTCATCGACACTTCGAACGTGTATGCGCAGGGTCTTTCCGAAGAGTACATAGGGCACGCTCTCAAAGGACGACGCGAGGATATGCTGATCGGCACGAAGTTCGGCTCGATGCGACGACAGGGTCCGAACAACTTCGGTGGTTCACGTATTTTCGTGATGCGGTCGGTGGAAGACAGCTTGAAGCGACTTCAGACGGACTATATCGATGTGTACATGATCCATCGTCCGGATACTCGGATGCCGATCGAAGAGACCCTTAGAGCGCTTGATGACCTGGTTCGGGATGGGAAGGTTCGCTACACCGCCGGGTGTAATTTCGAAGCCTGGAGACTGGTGAATGCAGAGTGGACTAATCGCAAGAACGGGTTTGTTTCATTGACGTCATCGCAGTTCGCATATTCGATGATGAC
>CEUN01102440.1_pt1 | contig 13090 bp, 14 predicted proteins | sample 361501 | NCBI WGS metagenome assembly CEUN01 (sample SAMEA2622801, study PRJEB7988) | marine metagenome | biome: marine biome (ENVO:00000447); feature: marine epipelagic mixed layer (ENVO:xxxxxxxxx); material: "saline water (ENVO:00002010), including plankton (ENVO:xxxxxxxx)" | depth 120 m | reverse complement strand
CGTTGTATGTTAGAAGCATGAAGCCTCGTGTGAAACTTGATTCTTTGTTACATGGAGGAGGCCAGGAACGAAACATTCGCTCTGGAACACTAAACGTTCCAGGAATTATCGGGTTTGCAAAGGCAGTAGAGATTGCAGTAGAAAAGATGGATGAAGAGACTGCACAAAGTAAGGAGTGGACTGAGATGATGTTAAGTGAATTTGAAAAGATTGGTGGAAAACTAAATGGCCACCCAACAAATCGCCTAACACACAACCTGAATGTTAGATTTGATGGAATTGAAAGTAAGGCAATAATTAATTCAGTTTCTAAAAAGATTGCAATTTCAGCAGGCTCTGCATGTACAACTGAAGAAGTAGAGCCATCACATGTTCTATTAGCTATAGGATTGAATGAGGACCAATCTCATGAAGCAATTAGAATTGGGCTTGGCAGATTTAACACAACTGAAGAGGTAAAGTTTGTAATTGAAGAGATTTGTGATGCTGTAAAAGAATTGGAAGCAATTCGTGCTTGAACATTTTTAATTAATTGTTACTGACATTTTTTCTAAAATATAATTATAATCTTCATCAGGAATAGGCTTACTACTGTTTGATGGAAATCCGTTTCCACTTTGTAAACGATTATTATTTTTTGTTTTTCCTTCAGGTGTTGTTGCATCAGTTGGAAAAAATGATATATTTTTTGCATGTTCATATGTATTGATATGTCCTGTTGCAATTTTTTTTATTTTAATCTGTGAAATATAGATAATTTTGTTTATCTCATCTGCCCATACAGGTGCGGTAGCAGGATACCAGTCACCATCAAATTCAAAAATTCCTTGAAATTCTCCTGTACTCATAACGTAAAAAATCACTTTATCTCCAGGAGATATTTTTTCGGTGATTTTATCCAATGGTTTTTTTGATGCCCAAATGTTTTTTTCATTTAGTATTTTCCAATTATCTTTAGTTGTTGACCATATCCATTTTCTTCCTGATGTTTTAGGAATATTTTCTTTTAGACACCAAATTCCAGATCTTGGGTAATCCCAATCTATCAATCTACCTGCACGACGTAATTCACGAATATGTCTAACAATTAACATATAGAATGGACCATAATCATCATTTGGTCTAGATGGATATCTTTCCAGACGAAGTTCATCAGGAATATTCAATTCTTTAGCTGCAAATAATACAATCTCAGTAATGTTATGCCAAGAAGATAAATCACGATTAGATTTTTGTTCATTAACACCAGAAAAAGTTCTACCAATCTCATTTTCAATTTCAGTTACAGTTCTTCCAGGCATAGATAACCCCAGTAAAACAGCATTCCTGATTTCATCATCAGAATGGTTTTGATATTCAAGTTCGTTAGAGATTTTCTTACAAAGTCTTTGTGAATGTGCACCAGGTACATCCATCTCATATGTTCCATCACCTAATTTAACAAACCATTCAAGTAACACCTGAACATTTCCAGTTAATTCACGTCTACTAGGTATAGGAACATCAGTACAATTGTCTTGAATCCATTGTTTTATTTCCCCAAATTGTCCACATGGGGTCAAAAATTTATCAATTCTTTGAATAAACGGATGTTCAAAAAATTTCTTTTTTAGTAATTTTTCAAACTCATCTGGTGATAATTGTAATGGAATTCCATAATTTTCAAGGTCAGCATCTACACAACCATTGATTTCTTGGTCATTACTAGCAGGCATATTACGATTTAATTTATCATAAGAATTTTTTAAAATTGCAATATTTCGAGTCATTGGAAGAGCAGAAATAAGAAATTCATCTTTTGGATCTTTTTCAATAGTAATTGGTTCGATCAATTCCTTTAGATGACGGTTTTCTTCTAGATACTTTTCTCTAGACCTGTAAAGCTCTTCATCAATTATTGAAGAATCTTGTATAATTTGTTCAAAAAATTGTCTATCTTTATGACTAATTTTTTCAATTAACGTGCCTAATTCTAAATTTCCATTAGGCATCAAACCACGCTGTGAAATATTTCCAGTAGCTAAAATCATACTGTCTAAATTTATAGAATAAACTTTGAGGTGAATTTTTTCATTGTTGTATAATTTGATTCCTCTTTCATTACAAAATGGATACAGTGATAATTCTGCAGAGCCTGTAAGAAAATTATTTTCTTTCCAGTTTGTAACAATTACAATTTCATTATTTATTCCATCAATTAGTTTTTCAAGTGATTTTGTTTTGATATAAGGAACAAAAAGATAGACTTTCTCATTATTTTTAATTTGATTTAGGTATTTTTTTATCTCATCTAATAATGGTGGTTGAATTAGATCATGTTGCATACTTAATCATCGTATGCAGCAGTTGGATCTTTTTCATATAATTTTTCTATCATTGAATTAATTCTTTTAATTTTATTTTTATCGTTTTTAGGATCAAGTGTAGATATTTTTCCATTTAGTTCAGAGATTCTTTTACCAATATCAATTTCCGGAAGTTCATCTTGAATGTAATAGTCATGATAACTTTCATACAAATGATTAAAGTTTTGAAATTGTTCTAAAAATTTATCTTGTATGACAAATACTTCACAAAATTCTGTTCCATCTTTTGATTTAGGTCCACGCATTCCTCTTCCAACCATTTGAAATAATGAGTTTGGTGATTTAGTAGGTCTTGCAATGAATACAGTATTGATTACCGGTGCATCAAAGCCGGCAGTTAAAACATCATAATTTAATAAAACATTAATCTTTTTTTCTTGGAATTTTTTAATTAAATCATCTCTATATTCAGGTGGAGTCTTTGCATCAATGAACCCAGCTTTTACATTAAATGTTTGCAATAATAAAGTCATCATTTTTGCTTGTTCGACACTAGGTCCAAAATAAAGTATCTGTCTTTCATCAATGCTACTCAATTCTAAAAGTTTGTTAAAAATTACAACATTACGTAAATAACTTTGGCCAATTTTTTTTAAGAAATCCATGTTATTGTATTCAGAAGCGTCAAGTAGTTTTTTCATTTCTTCTTTGGAAAATTGTACATCTAGTAGAGGATTCTCAACAATTCTATCACCTCCAATTAATAATTTTGATAAAACACCAGATTTTCGTAGGAAATCAATTGGAGAAGTATATTGATCATGTGTTTCTATTTCAACTGGCATTTGGTCATTAAACAAATGCCTTAATTTTGCAGTCTCATCATCACTACCTCTTCCTGGTGTAGCTGTCAAACCAAGAACTTTGGTTCTTCCTGGAACAGCTAAATTCAAGATAACATTAGAATATTTTTCTGCTGCTGCATGATGTGCCTCATCAAAAATTATAAGATCAGCTTTCAAAACTCCATTTTTTTTAAAATAATTGATTAATTTTTGTAATCCACCAACAATTAATTTTGAACCAGATAGATTTTCTTGTAAATCATATTTATCCCATACACGATTAAGATAAACTGGTTTTGTACCTCTATGTTCCCAAATGCTTTTGAATGATTTAATGGATTGATCAAGTAACTCTCTTTTGTCAGCTAACCATACAACAGTTGCATCATTATTTTCTTTAAAAAAATCAGTTACGATTTCCATTGCAATTTTTGTTTTTCCACCTCCAGTAGGAATTTGAATTATTACACGTCCAGCTGGAACATTAAGAATTCTTTTAGCTTTATCTTTTATTTCAGATTGATAAAAAAATTCAGTATCATAAGGTATTGGTGGGGCAGAAATAACTTCAGGGTTTTGTACCCAAGTATAATCAATAGGAATTACACTTTCACTTAATTCAAAAGAATTTACAAATGCACGTGTTGTATCATTATTGGCCCATTCAAAAGAATTAATCTCATTAACATAATTTTCTTGTTCTTGTAGTGACATTTTCGATGAAACAAGTGGTTTTCCAATTGATTTACAAAAATTATTAAAAAATTTATTTCCTATTGCACAAAGTAAGAGTTGTTTTCGGAAGTCCTTATTATTTAATTTTCCATAATTATCAATAATATAAAGATCTTCTAATTTATCAAGATCTCGAAATATACTAATTTGCTCTTCATCAGCTTGTTGTAGTAATTTATCAAAACTTTTTCGTTCATGTTCTGTTTTGAAAAGTTGTGTTAATGTTGACGATGGTAAACCAAATCTCATTTTTGATTATCCCACACGTTCAGCAAAGTTTTTGTCATTTGCAACAGTGTAAAGATTATCTGTCCATCTACTAATTATAGAATTTAATGTACTTCTAACTTCTTGTTTTTGGTCATGTTTCATTTCTCCTTTAGATACTGCAAATGAGCCTAACAAGAGATCTACTAGATATCGAGTTTGGCCAACCATTTTTAAAAAAGTTTCTCGATATTCTAATTGTTCAGGGGTAAGCTTTGCATCCATAACCTCTTCAACCGCATCTAGACCTGCAAGTTCTTCAATTTTTTCATAAATTGAGTTTATGTGAATGAAAAATGGATGAGATAAATTGTAAATTACAATGTTATTTCCTAAATTACTTCTAATATCTATGAAAGGTAAACTTTCACCCATTCCAGGATCGTCTTGAAAAATAACTCCTATTTCGCCAAATTTCTCTCTGTCAACTGATTTATCAAATTTTGCAAATCTTTCGTAAAGTTTTTGCTGTTGTTCGGCTTTTTTGTCTTCTGGTAATTGTTCTTCATTTGGTTCTTCAGTTAGACCTGTACCTTTGAATCTGTCTTGAGCAGCAGTATGAGGACCTGCATTTGCTGTTTGTACAGCTTTCTTTTTTGATTCAGTCATTTTTTGTGAAATAACTCTTCTAGCATCACCAAGTGTGTTGGTTATAACAGGATAAATTAGGTCTCTAAGCTCTTGATCTATTTTTACACCAACTTTTACATTTCTTATTGTAAATCTTCTATCCAAACTAGGAGGAAACTCTATTTCCATTCCCCAATATCTATCACTTCTTTCAGTTCGTCCTATACCAAATAACTGATTGATATTACCAAAATCAATTTCCCTACCAAGTCTTACAATAGAAATATTTTCATTCCAATTAATGAATCGCTTGCGTTGTTCATCAGGATCAAGTGTATTACCTTTTTCATTATGTTCTCTCCATTTTTCATTTAAAATAGTCATTCGAATGTGAATTTTTTCAGTATCACTATCTGCTCTTTCTAAATCATCAGGATGTACAGGAATTTCATAAGTTAATTCATCATAGACGTGATGAGGTTCTGGATCATTTTTTGTTATAGAGTTTTTTGCAAGATATAATGGATCAATTGCTTCAATTTTTCGTCCACATAATTCTATTGTTCTAATATTTGGATTTTTTATTGCTACAGTTTTACCATTTTTTGTTGTAACAATTTCTTCTCCTATTTGTTTTCGATAAATTCTTCCTAACTGATATGCCAATTGTCCCAATTTTCCTTTCTTACTACCTTGTGAGTTCATAGATTCCCAATCCTTATCAAAATTTTCAGCAATGTCAAATCCGCTCCAAATTATAATCGTTCCACTGTCAGAAATATTTTCTAAATATTCTTGTGGTGGATGCTTTTGTATTGGCGTTGCAATGTCTTTACCATTTGCAACTTCAGATATGTTGTAATAGATGTAATTCCAATCATTGGTTTTAGTTTTTGAATAAATTTCAACTGTTTGGCATTGTGAAATTGCACCTGCAATCATTCCATAACCAAAACGTCCAAAATTTTCAGTACTTCCATACGTAGTAGATTCTCCAATTTGTACTGCACGGGATAATATTTCATAATCCATTCCAATTCCATCATCAGATACAAATACTTCATCAAAACGTAGGCGTTCAGTTTCAGATGATTGGTTATGTAATGTATAATCTATTTTGATGTTTTTTGCTTGTCCATGCCAAATAGAGTTATCAATTAATTCACACAATGCATAACTGAATGGATATCCAGAGTGACGCATAGCATCTAATGCACGATTAGTAAATGGTTTGATACCGGTTATGGTTGACATGATCTAATTCTTTTCGTTAGAAGTTATTATCTATTTTGGCCATACTATCAATAACATTCAAAGAACAAAAATTCCATTTTTTGAAACTGTATGAACATCAGAATGCCATTTTTTATGATATTCATCATGCTGAGTGTGAATAGGGATTAGTTTTTTGGCATTTGCTCCATCAATAACATGCTTAATTTGTTCACCATCTCCATGTCCAGATACATGTACTTGATGCCAATCTCGTTCACTGCCAATTAATCCAAAGTGTTGTAACCAATTTTTAATTACTTCATGTTGTAAAACCATTTCCTCATCAAATGGCTCAGTTAACGAACGAATGTATGCTGAACCAGGATTCGGTTTTATGTCTATTAGATTTTGTAAATTAAAATCACTACAATAAAAGATCAATTCATTTTGATGAGATTTTACATCTCGATAATCAATTGCATTTGGATATTCTAAAAATTCTTTTTGCCATTCCTTATAATCCAATTTTAATTGTCTTTCTGAAAATTTAGTCAAATCCTTATCTAACAAACTCCATTTTCCTCGTGGAATGAAAATTTTAATTTGCTTATCATTTGGTGCAGGATATAATTTACTATAATGTGAAGAATTTGAAAATAATTTTAACAAATATGCTTGTTTCATATCAACAACAAGATATCGTCCAGAATTTTTTGCTGCAAGATAAAATGACATCAGTCTATCTAAATCTCGTATAGGATAACCACATACCACTAACTCTTTAGTTTCATCAATTATTTTTGTTGAAATACTTTCAACATCATATTCAGTCAATGATGGTTCTTGATTAATTCGTGTTCCTTCACATAAGATTAAATCAAGAGATGATTCACCGCATCGTTCAACAAATTTTTCAGTGTCATCTTTACGTCGGCCATGAAATCTCAAATCACCAGTATTCGCTATAGAACCAGAAGATGTATGTAAAATGAAAGCATCCACACCGGGAATAGAATGATCAACAGGCATTGGAACTACATCTATTGAATCAATTGAAAACGTTTCTGCTTCTTTGAAAACTTGAACATCTCTTGGAACTCTAACTTTATCACCTTGAGCCCTACTAATTTCACCTTTTTTATTTTCATATACTTGAAACTTTTCTTTCATTGTAAGATATTCATCAGTGCCAGTATCATCATAATTTTGCATGATAAGTTTTGATGCTTCAGAACAGTAAACTGGAATTTCAGGTCGTAGTAAAGAAATGTACTTGCAGTGATCAACATGTGCATGGGTTAGAAGAACTGCATCGATTGATGTTGGTTCATTTCCACCAATTTCCATGTGAGATGTAAAGTCGGTTCTATACATACCTGGAATGTTTGGTAAAATTTCTAATGCAAAAAGATCATTCAAGCTGTTAGAAGTTCTAGCCTTCATAAATTCAGAAAAAAACATTCCTTCATCTCTAAAACTCATCCCAAAATCCATCAAAATTGTGGTACCCTTGTCTTTTACAAGAAATTTATTTCCACCAATATCATTAACGCCACCATGAAATGTAATACTAGTCATATCAATCAAAGAAAATTCTAAGTTAAAAGAAATTACAACATACTATTCACACAAATTTTTCAAAATTTAATTAATAGAAATGCCATTTTTAGGTGTGAATATAACAAAATGTAGAGTAGAATTTCAAAATGAATCTGCACCATTTCCAATTGGCCCAAATGAGCGTCAAAAAGAAAGTGGAGAATCATCGATTAGAGATGTAGTAATTCTAAAAATACAAATTGACGACAAGGATCAAGATATAACATACAAATTTTATTTGTTACCAAATAATGTTGATTGTAGAACTGGTAGAAAAAATGTAAGCAGTAGTGAATTCAATAAGAGAAGAAATAGATTGACTTCTGCAACCGATGTTTGGCAACTTGGATATTATATTCCTATAAAATATGAACATTCAGAAAGAGATAAGCTTTCACAACAAATTATATCAAATAAAGAACATAATTGTCCTGACATATTGAGTATTGCTATGTACTCATTAGCTAAAGAAAAAAAATTTCCAATATTTGATGTAGATATAATAGCACCAATACCAAATTTTAAAACAGATCCGTTTAGAAAAAATAAAGCATTTTCAATTGCAAAATATCTTACTCTTCTAATGCAAAAAAATGGACACAAACAAGTTGTTTTTAATGAGAATTTATTGAGAAAAACAATGAATGTAACAACAAAACACATGCATCCTGCTGAAAAAGAATCATTTTATGCGGAAAATCAGGTCTATGAATTTAATGACAGATCAGAAAACATATCTGGTAAAAAAATTCTTTTAATAGATGATGTAATTACTCAAGGTTTTACTGCAGAACAATGTTTGAATGAAATAGCAAAGAATAATCCAAGTAGTTTGTATTTTTATGCAGCCGCTACCACAAAAGTGTAGGTTAAAAAAAATGAGCGATAATGAGTATGAAATAAAAACTATTGAACAAAATGATGATGAATTTCCTGAGTCATTGAGATCATTACCAAAGAATAGATCACCTAAACAAATTTTCATTCAAGGTGAAATTTTAGATTTTAGAAAATGTGTTGCAATAGTAGGTACAAGAAAGTGTTCTCGAGAAGGACAAGAACTTGCACATGAAATAGCCACAGAATTATCTATTAATGGATATACGGTGGTATCAGGTTTGGCAAAAGGCATTGATATTGCAGCACATGCAGGTGCAATAGAAAATGATGGAAAAACAATTGCTGTTTTAGAGGGTCTGCCAAAAATTTATCCTCCGGGGCATGAAAACCACGCTCAAAAAGTTCAGAATTATGGGTGTTTGTTAACAGAAAATTTTCCAAATAGTGACAATCTAGTTTTGGCTCTGGTAAAAAGAAATGAGCTCATTGCAGCATTATCTGATGCAATCATTGTAGTAGAATCAAGTGAATCAGGAGGAGCACATTACGCCATAGATTATGGAAAAAAATTAGAAAAATTGGTAATTACTATGGAACCACAGGTAGAAAACGATGAATTTGTAAATGGTTTTCAAAAGTTTGTTGAACAAGGTGCCAAACCAGCAAAAACTGCAAAAGATGTCATAAACATTTTAGATTCATATGAAAAACCCAAAAAAAGTAAATTAGATGATTTTACCTAAGTAATTTTGTTCTTACAAGATAGTTTTGTTCATATTTTAAAAATTGATTTTCTTTATGAGATTGTTTAATAGAATTTTTTTTGTTCAACAAATAAGATGTAATTAGAATAAGAAGTGTCGGTGTGATGAAATCCCCCCACACTACGGTATTATACATTGTATAGACAATTACCGTACAATAAATCAAAATATGTATTGGTTTGAACATAAGTTTAATCCATCTTATCCTTCATCAACTAAATTTTGATACTGTTGTTTTGTAATGTTAAACTTCCAAGCCATTGCTTCGTCAGGATCTTCAAGATAAGCAGGAACAAAACTAATGTAAATTCTATCTGTTGATGGATCTCTATATTTTAGAATTTTTAATTCTATGGTACGTTCACGATGATCTACAGGATCAGGTCCGCGTGCATATGCTTGGTAAAGTTCGTTTCCTCTTCTTGAATATTTTTTTAATTTAGCATTTATTTCATGTAAGAACAAATCTGGATCTTCATCACGTAATCGTGTAAAAGTAGATTGTATATCACGTAGATGGAATTGTGGATTTCGTCGAGATCTATACTCATTATAATTTTCTTTTCGACTAGATTTTCTAATTCTTTTCCATATTGCATATCCAAAAATTCCAATAGAAATTATCAATCCAAAAATGTAGATACCAGTAATTGATGCAGAATCTACATTTGATGAATCTACTGAAGCAATTCTAGAATCTGCGTTTACTGAGTAAGTTGAGGCTGTTGAATAAGTTGAGGCTGAAACTACTGGAGGAGATGTTTTGACTGGTGTTGGTGCCTGTATGATAACTTGGTGACATAATCCAGTGTGTGGATCTCGGACATATTTTGTAGGATTAAGGTATGAACATGGTTCATGTACAGAACGGCCAGTTGTTGGAGAGCTTGAAGTTACAGGTACAGAAGAAGTTCTAACACAATTTCCTGATGAATCACGTGTCCATTCGTTTGGTTTTAGATAAGAACATGGTTCATCTGCTCCACGAGCTTCTGCATTTTGTGCAATACTCATTGAAAGTAACACAAAAGAAAAAACAAGAACTATGGATAATTCTAAAAATTTCATTTAATCTAAGACCTTTTGAATTAAATGTTCAAATGGATCAAATTGACGTTCTTTAGTTACTTTGTAGTAGCCTTTAGGAAGTTCTAGAGTTTTATGTTCTTCATGTACAACTTTTATTTTATTAGATGCCTTGAACCAAACTTCAGGATAATCATTAATGGAACGATGTCTTTCGTCCCAGTTTACACAGACATTGGCATTACCAACAAGTCTATGTTTATGACCAGAAATTTCACCTTCAGCAATAGTTTTTGGATTAATTTGAACTAGACCACTTGGAAGTCCATTCACTTTAGTAATCAATAAATCACCATGACGATACATCACAGGAACGTTTGGTTTTGGTTTTTCAGAAAAATTAAACATTTTCTATCACCTTTTCTGTACAACATTTTGCATTTCTCCAACCTTTCTTGGTATTTTTTGCAAGTATTGCAGCTAGAGTTTTTGCATGTTTGTAATCATCACATTTGTGCCATTTTGTAGTAGTCGTAGATTTGTGATATCTATAGTAATAACACGATTTTAGATGGATTTTAACAGAACTTGTATTTGGTGCCAAATCTTGAAAAATTATAAAATCCATTTTACAACTCCAACCCAAACGAATTTGCAAAATTATTGAATTTTTCATATTCTTCTAAAAATAAAATTCCTTTTTCAGTAATGACAAAAGTATTTTTTCCGTCAAATTCAATTTTATTTATCAATCCAGAACTAATCAAATTTTTTGTAAGTGAAATTAATCTAGAATGAGATATGTTTGATCTTCGAATTAACGAAGTGATTGGAATACCTTCTTGGCCTGCATATTGCGTTGATTCTAAAACCTGAGTCATTATCTGAAGACTGTTTCTATAAGAGGTCAATTCATCTCCTCCATTTTTCGTTGTTCATAGAATTTTCTAGAGTCACCATCTTCAAATTGTATCAAAGATGTGATAGGATTTTCTGAATCATGGATTTTTGCATGACATTCATTGTGAACATAAGCAATTTTTTGTGGGAAATAACTTACATGATGTTTTACAAGAGAGATTACAAATCCATCCGTATCAATATGTCGAGCATTACCACAACACAAACAAAAGTCACAGCTATTGATAAACTCGATATTTTGATAGATCATTTTTTGATGTTGTTTTTGACTTTGTTCACTAATTACATCATTGAAAATTCCTTTGAGTGTAGGATCTTTGAAAATTAAAGACATGATAAAATTGCCTCCTTTCCCCATAATCTAACACATGAATCACAAACTGGTAGATCAACTCTCAAAAGTGGATAGATGGTTCTCTTTTTTGCTGCCTGTTTGGTTTTTAGTTTTTTATGTTCTATTTTGCAAAAATCACAATTCTTTTCTAAACCAGTTTTACAATTCTCACATACGTAAGACGTTTTTTTCTGTTCTAATTCAGTAATTTGATTCTCCCAATATTCTAATCCACTTGAACTACCTACACCTGCTCGTAATTCTGCAATTTGTGTTTTCAAAACATCAATTTCTTTTTCATATGAATTACTTTGACTATTTTTCTGAATCTTTTTGGAAATGGATTGTAACCTAGTTGTTTTATCGTGAGTCTTGGTTTTTTCACTATCGAAAATTTTATTTTCTAAAGTTTTTTGCTTTTCTTCTGCATCTATAGCACTGAACCAATCATCTTTTGCCTTTTTGTATTCTACTGAATTTCTTATTTTCAAAGCATCATGACAAGTTAGGCCCTTTTTAAGAATAATTTCGTGAAATTTCAATTGCAGAAAATATACTTTTAGATGATCGTTTGATTTTGACTTTTTTGGAGTGGAGGCGTATAACTCAATTTTTCCTTCATTAGATGATATTTGTGAATAGTTTTGACTTGATTCTTGACTGCTAGATTCCTCTTCTTTCTCGGCTTTTTCAATTAATTTGCGAAGTTTGGCTCTTTTTTCATTAATTTGGTCTTTAATTTTTTTTCGTTCTTTTTGTGCTATTTCAATATCATTTTTTATTCCTGAAAGGTCATCATTGTATTTTATACGTGGAACATAATCCTTTTTTTGTTCATAACCTTCTGCATATGGTCCTGTTCCTTGATACCATTTGTTACTTTTTTCTTTGCATTGTGGACATTGACTAGTATACATCAGTGTTGAAGTCATTCTTTGATCTCCAAGTTCTACTATTTCCTTTCTTTGCCTATTTTTCAATTCTATATGTTTAGCTTTAATTGCATCTGCATCCAGGCCCTGTGCTTGAATTGATGGTTCTTTGACCATTTTTGAGCCATAATCATCAGTCTTTTCTAAGCGATAACCTTTACTCAATTGTACCAATCCTCCTGAATCATTTTCACTTGACAGTCAAGTTTCTTTGCACATTTTGCAAGTTGCCTATCTGCAGTAACTAGAGTAGATTTTGTAGTTATTGCAGCAGATAAAATTGCATCATCTCCACAATGAAGTGGTTTTAAAGATTCATTCAAAAATTTAGCATTTGATTTAATTTCTGAATTTAATTCCAAATCATAGATTTGACATCCAAGCATTTCTGATACTGATTCAATTATTGAATCATAATTCATTCCAAGTTTTTCAATTTCTTTTCTAGTTTGAGATGTGACTATAATTTGTGAGTCATCTAACTCAAATTCATTTTTGAGGTTTTGTGCCATTTTCGGAGAGTTGGCAAGATAGATCAGTGTGTTTGTGTCAAACAAACATCTTGAGAAAACAAGAATCATTAGGCGTAACTCTCCAGGTATGAGCGGCCCATTTCTGCTCTGAATTCTCGTTCTTGTTTTCTTTTTTCAAACTGCTTCTCCAAATCTTCTTCTTGTTTGTTTTTGTGGTTTAGTCCAATTATTTTGGCTCTAATTCGGTCGGCCTCTGTTTGAGG
>CEUN01070237.1_pt1 | contig 13092 bp, 14 predicted proteins | sample 361501 | NCBI WGS metagenome assembly CEUN01 (sample SAMEA2622801, study PRJEB7988) | marine metagenome | biome: marine biome (ENVO:00000447); feature: marine epipelagic mixed layer (ENVO:xxxxxxxxx); material: "saline water (ENVO:00002010), including plankton (ENVO:xxxxxxxx)" | depth 120 m | reverse complement strand
CCACATTTAAACTTTGTTTTATTCCTCTCATTGGAATCTCTACATGCGTATCACAAAGTGCTATTAATTCTTCTGATACACCTTCTACTTCATTGCCTAAAACAACACATAGTGGAAATTGCCAATCTAAATTATATATTGATTGCGATTTTTTAGTATGTTCTAATAAAACTAATTGAATACCTTGTTTTTTAATTTGATTTGCTAATAAAACAGGATTATCATTATGCTCCCAAGGAATTGCTAATTCAGCACCTAAAGCTGTTTTAGATAAATCCTTTTGAGATGGTTTACATGTATATCCTGATAAAAATATTTTCTTAGCACCCATTCCATCTGCAGTTCTAAATATTGAACCTACATTATATGCTGATCTAATATTTTCCAACAAAAAATACATAGGTATCCTAGGAATAAATTTTACCTCATCTAAAGTGGGTCTATCAGCCTTAATGTCATCATTGTTTCTTTTAATCATCAATAATAAAACCTACTTTTATTAAATCAACCTTTTCTTCATCTAAATTATCAAATATTATATCACTTAAAACACAAGTTGTTTTCAAACCCTTTTTAATATCTTCATAAATAATTTTTGATGGAAAATTATTATTATCTATCTCAGCCCAATCTTGAAACAATAATATTTTATTTAAAAATCCTCTTTTATTTTTCCACTCTACTTTATAAATAGAAAAATTATCTTTATCAATATAAAAACTAATAGTTTTTTTATTAGAAGAATTTTCATATGAATTTACTCTATATACTATTTTATTATTCAATTTTATTTCATCAATGGATAAATTATTATTTTTGATATTATTAAATATATCAACAAAATTAAAAAAATTAATTAAATCTGCATTTTGAGAATCATTTTCAACAATAACAATTTTATTATTTATAGGCATTCTCTTTTTTATTAAAATTTGACTATTGTAATGGCTCCAAATTTCAGTTCCTTTATAATCTATTGGTGAATAAAATTTAATATAATTATACTGATTTAAAGAATCTGGCCAATACGAATGAAATTTAAAATTTAAATTAATAGGTTCCTTAGATAAAGATTGTAATCTAATATCGCATATAAAACTAATATTTTGATTATTAAATCGATTAATAGATTGTTGCAATATCTTAAATGGATTAGGTGTTTCTGCAATAATTACAGATAATAAAAATGTCATTATTGATAGTATTATAAAATATCTTTTCATATTGATAACTATTTTATTTGATAAATGCTTTACAAACTAATAAGTTTCTAGTCAACTAGAGTTTATAAATTATGAAAAAAGAAAAAATAATTTTAGTACTTAATGGTATTTTACCTAAAAAAGATAAATTATATAAAATACTAAAAGGATATGATAAGATTTTTTGTGCTGATGGGGCCGCAAATAAAGTTATAAATAGTAATATAAATCCAAATTATATATTAGGTGATTTAGATTCAGTTAATTTGACTATTATAAAAAATAAAAAATATCAAATAATAAATCTTCCTAATCAAAATTTTAATGATTTTCAAAAAATATTAGTATGGCTTAAAAACAAAAAATATAAAGCATTAGATATTATAGGTATTGATGGCAAAAGATTAGATCACACAATTGGCAATTTTCATATATTGATAGATGAAGTAAATAATTTTAATTTAACTGTTTTTACTGAATTTGGAATTTTTTATACTGTAATTAAAAAAAGAATATTTAATGATTGTAATAATAAATACTTTTCAATTTTTAGTAAAAATAAAATTAATAAAATCAATTCATCTGGGTTGAAATATGAATTAAAAAATAAAACTTTTAAAAATCTACAAGAAGGTACATTGAATATTGCCATAAAAAATAATGTTACCATAAAAAGTGAAGAAAATATTTTAGTTTACATATCAAACAAACCAAAAAAAAATTAGGTTTTATAAAATCTTATTTATAAGTTCACATATTCGTTTGGGAGGAGAGCAAATGAAAACTTATTTTATAAAATCTATATTATCTATAATAACAATTATTTTATTTAGCATCATGTATATCGCAAGTGGTAGCTCTAGTGACTGCTGGGTATGTGATGGTGATGGGAAAAATAATTGTGTAGGTTGTGTTTATGGCAAGACAGAAATGGGTATATGCTCTTTCTGTAATGGCAATGGTGAAACTGTTTGCACATTTTGTAATGGAACAGGAGAGATGGAATAAGATTAAATCATTATTCAAATGATTTAATTATTTTTGTTCTATCAGAATTGTAAAAATCAATTTTTTTTGCTGTAAGGACCATTGCCATTGATTCATCTAATTCTACTTCTCCAGAAACCATCATAGGGCAAGTATCATTCATGAAATCATATTTACAGTTTTCGTTATAATACGAGACAAACTCTCTTCTGCTATTTCTACTTAAACTCTCTATTCTAACTTTAATAGTATATCCTTTATCTTTAGCATTAAAATAATCACCAGCATTCATTGCATCAAAATATCCAGATATAGCAGGAATAGTTATTTCATATCCAATTGTTGAAAAATCATAAGCATAATCCTGTAATGTTGTAGAAATAGGTTTAGCAAATAAAAATGTTACTAACCAAAATAAATAAATAAATTTTCTATTTTCCATATTTTAAAACTCCTATTTAATAATTAGTAATTTAATATTAAATCAACAATGATAATTAAATCTGAAATGTTTAAAATATTATCATTATTCATATCCCCACATTCTAACAAATCTTCTGTATCTTGATTAATAATAGCATTAATAATTATTAATATATCTGAAATGTTTAAAGTATTATCACCATTTACATCGCCAAAGCAAGATTCAGATTCAATCACAAATGTATCAGACATACCTTCAGAACCATCTTCTAATGTATATGAAAAAATTGTGTTAGATTGAGAATCTAGAATAGTCCAATAATTATCATTCCATCCATCACCAAATGAATCAAATGCATTCACATAATAGCTCCCACTTTCTAGAGAAATGAGATTTTCATAAGGAGCTCCTCCAGATAAAATAGTTTCGTCAGACTCTGAGTTAATTAAATTCCAAGAAATTTCGTCTTGCCAAGTTCCATTATTACAAGTTACAAAAAATGTGTTATCACCAAATTCACAACTTCCATCATCTATATTTGCTTCAGGGTTATAATTTTCAGCAAATGGATTTGTGCACCCTTCAATCCCAATTTCAAAAGATAAAAGCCATTCAAAAGGAATATTATCATAATTATATTGATCTGAAGATACAATAATATAGTCTCCAGCAGGGACTCCTACATAAATATAAGATTCTCCCCAATAAGTACAATCGGGACAATCTCCAAATTCACTAGACCCCCAATCATCATTATAAGCAATATAATCACCATAAGGAAAATTATCTATGTCTACATTATCACATTGAGCATATAAAAATAATTTTGTATCTATACCTGCCCCTGCGCTTGAGATAGTTACAAAACCTCCTTCTTCAAGAGTTAAACTGTAATATTCATCATGTCCTCCAGAATAATTTGATCCCTCAACTGCTTCAGAAGGGTTTTCGCATGTATTACAATCATATTCTGAATATGCACATTCTCCATTTGAACATGTAACAAGCCCTTCATCTTCACATGATATAGGACAAAGACCTTCTTCTTCACATAGTGAACAATCATAGCCAAAATTTTGTTCTATTTCTGGACAAGTATAATCATCTATATAATTACCACAATCAGTATCTAAACATGTTTGTTCAGGACAATCACTTTCATTTTCTGCACAAGAGCCATCCCAACAATCAATAAGCCCTTGCCCTACACATGTAAAAGGACAAGAATTATCATAACAACAATCATCATTAGCATCTGGATCAAGACACTCAGAATTGCATGCTGCCCAATCTGCATCCGCACCACAATCATAAGTATCACTTACACAAGTAGAACCACAACAATCTCCACCATCCCACTGGCATTCCTCATTATTATTTGTATCATCGCAATAACCATCAGAAATCCAATTGTCATAACAATCAATACCACCGGTTGTTGTTGTAGAACCTCCACCATCGCAGTCACCACCATCATTATCATAGCATGTCAAATCACAACCATATGCTTGATCTTCACAATCAGCAAACCCATCACCAATCCATGATTCAGAGCAACAATCACCATCACCTGAACAGTCCTCTATATAACCATCTGGGCAATCAGGCCTACCTTTCATTTTAATAATCTTATCATCCCTATCATTTAAACTATTATAAAATTCTTTTTTAGACAAAATCTCAGATTTTTTATTAAATAATTGTTTTTTTATAGAGTACTTATAGGCCTTGGAATCAATCTTTAATGAATTCATATAAGTAATATTAAAAATAAAACAAAAAAATGTAATATAATAAAATGTATTCTTCATAAAATTCTCCTTATTATGACAAACTAATTATTTTTATTTGGATAAATAAGTACTTTTTCTATATATCTTGATGAAGCCTTATTTATAACCACTTGACCTATTTTCATAAACAAATGCTCCCCTTCATTAGGAATTCTACCTAAATCTGATATTATATAACCTGCTATAGTTTCATAATTACCTTTTGGAATTAAATTGTTATGTTTCTTATTAAATTCTAACCATCTCATTTTAGCATTAACTAAAATAGAACCATCAGGATTTACTTGAGTATCTGATGGATTATCATCAAACTCATCTTCAAATTCACCAAAAATTTCTTCAAAAATATCTTCAGCTGTAATTAAGCCTGATGTTTTTCCATCTTGATCTATTATGATACCTAAAGAATGGTTTGCCCTTTGGAATTCAGGTATAATCTCAAGAATAGGCTTCTTATATGAAATGAATAATATATCTTTGACTATATCCTGTAAACTTTCAGGACTTTTAAATAAGTCATACAAATAAATCATTCCTACAATATTATCTATATTATTTTTATAAACGGGTAATTTAGAATGTGTTGATTCAATAAAAATGTGCATTGCTTTTTCTAAAGAATCATTGATTGATATGCATGATATTTCACTTCTAGGTGTCATCGCCTTATAAACAGATGTTTTACTAAAATCAAATACATTAGATATCATTTCTTGTTGTTCTTTTTCCATTGCTTCAGTATCATCAACTTGTTCAAATGTGAATTGCAAATCTTGTCTTTTTTCTTCATCAGATATATTTTTATAAATTTCCAACCATTTAAACCTAATAATGAATTTAATAATTGGCAGAAATAAATAATACATAATAATTAATAATGGAGAGAGGTAAACTAAACCTATATTAGCATGATTTTTTATAAATGTTTTAGGTAAAATCTCCCCGAATATCAAGATTATAATAGAAATTAAAACAACAATACTAATACTATTCCAATCAGCTGATAAAAGATGTAATGTAGCAAAGGTTGTTGCAATAATATTAGAAAGATTTGTTCCTAACAAAATCAAAAATAAAAATACTTCTTTCTCATTAATAATTTTTTGAGATAGAGATGATAATTTTCCTCCTTGCTTACTCCAAACATCAATTTGAAAAGGATTAGACGAAAGTAGTGCTATCTCAAGACTTGAAAATAGAATAGAAAAAAATAAACCTAAAAATGAAAAAAACAATTCTAACATTTAATCAAATTTATCAGAAATTATGCCCTAACAACTTATATTATAAATAATTATGAATAAAAAAATTACAGAATTAAAAAATTCTTTAAGCTCAAAATTAGATATTATGTCAATTACTCAAATCGTTGAGCTTATTAATGATGAAGATAGCAAAATATCTTTAGTAATAAAAGAATTAATTCCTGAAATATCATGTTTGATAAAAAAAATCGTTCAAATTATTAATAATGGCGGACGACTAATATATGTTGGGGCAGGAACAAGTGGAAGACTTGGAGTTTTAGATGCTTCAGAGTGCCCTCCAACTTTTAGCACAAATAAAAATCTTGTGATTGGTGTCATTTCAGGAGGAGAAAAGGCTTTGTCTAAATCGATTGAGGGAGCAGAAGATAATTTAAATTTAGCATCCAAAGATATAAAAAAATATAAAATTGATAATAAAGATGCTATTATTGGTATTACTACAAGTGGTACGACTCCATATGTACATCAATTTTTAAAAAAATCTAAAGAAATAGGAGCTTTCACATCAATTATAACATCAAATAAAATTGATAAAAAAAAATATATAGATAAAAAAATTGAATGTATTGTGGGTCCAGAAATCATAACTGGCTCAACAAGAATGAAAGCTGGAACAGCAACAAAAATGATTTTAAATATTATATCAACTACAACAATGATAAAATTAAATAAAGTATACCAAAACTTTATGGTAGATTTAAAAATAAGCAACAAAAAATTAGCTAATAGAGGCATTAAAATTGTTAGTGAAATTACTGATTTAAATAAAAAGGAAAGTATGGTATTAATTAAAAAAGCAAATGGAAAAATAAAAAATGCTATTTTGATGCATTTAAAGAATAAAAGCTATATTGATTCCTGTAAAATCCTCCAAAAACATAATGGCAACTTGAGAAAAGCTCTAAATAAATAATTTTTTTCTTATAAAATATTTAAACTTAAATTAGAACAGTATTTTTAAATAAAATTGGAATTATCTGAAATGCATTTAAATAAATCAATTTTTCGTGAATATGATATAAGGGGAATAGTAAAAACAGATTTTCCTGATTCTGTAGTTGAAAGCCTAGGAAAAGCATTTGGTACTTATATTTTAAAACAAAATGGAAATACAATCTCTGTAAGTGGAGATATACGGGAAAGTAGCCCTATTTTAAAACAAAATTTTATAAATGGGGTCTTGTCTACAGGTGCAAATGTAATTGATGTAGGTATACTTCCAACTCCTGTAAACTATTATTCTATCTATCATTTAGATGTAGATGCTGCTGTGCAAATAACAGGAAGCCATAACCCTAATGAATTTAATGGATTTAAATTTTCATGTAAAAAAGAATCTTTTTATGGGGAAAAAATTCAACAATTAAAAAATATGATTTTAAATAAAAATTATACTAGTGGTAATGGAACATTAAAAAAACAAAACATATTAAATAATTATATTGAAATGTTATGTTCAAAAATAAAACTTAATAAAAAGCTTAAAGTTATCATTGACTCTGGAAATGCTTGTGGATGCTTAACCGTTCCTCAAACATTGAAAAAATTAGGTGTTAATGTTGAAGAATTATATTGCAATATTGATTCTTCTTTTCCAAACCATCACCCTGATCCAACTGTGGATTCAAATTTAAAGGATATAATTTCAAAAATAAAAGAAAGTGATTTTGATCTTGGAATGGCATTTGATGGTGATGCTGATAGAATAGTAGTAATTGATGAAAATGGGGAAATTATTAGATCTGATAATTTAATATGTCTATTCCTTCCTGAAATCATTACATCTACAAATAAAAAAATTATTTTTGATGTAAAATGTTCTGAATCTTTAGAAAAAATGATTATCAAATATGGTGGTACACCACTAATGTGGAAAACAGGACACTCCCTAATTAAAGATAAAATGAAAATAGAAAAAGCAAATTTTGCTGGGGAAATGAGTGGTCATATTTTCTTTGGAGATGATTATTATGGTTATGATGATGCCCTATATGTTGGATTGAGATTATTACAAATCTTATCTAATACAAATAAAAAATTATCACAATTAACAAATGAAATTCCTAAATATTATTCAACTCCTGAAATGCGTATAGATTGTGTAAATGATGAAGAAAAATTTAAGATTACAGAAAAAGCTATTCAATATTTTACAAATAATTATGAATGCATAACAATAGATGGCGTTAGAATTAAATTTAAAAATGGATGGGGGCTTGTTAGATCTTCAAATACACAGCCTGTTATTGTTTGTAGATTTGAAGCCACAACTCAAAATGATTTAAATCAAATGAAAGATATGGTTTTAAATAAACTAAATGAATTTGGTGAAATCAAATATCATGAATAAGCTGATTATAAATTTACAAAATAAAATCCATTCCGATTTAAAAAAAATATATAATTCTGGACCAATTAGTTTAGTTGAAACATTCAATTATGTAATTTCTGGTAAAGGAAAAAGAATCAGACCAATTCTTACACTTTTAACATCAAAATCATTATTTGGTAATTACAAAAAAGCATATAATGCGGCACTTGCAGTAGAAATACTTCATAATTTTACTCTTGTACATGATGATATTATGGATAATGACTCATTAAGGCATGGAAAAAAAACTGTCCATGAAAAATGGGATACTTCTACTGCTATTCTTATAGGCGATGCTATGCTTGCAAAAAGTATTAACATACTTTCTGAATCAAATTATAATAGAAATCTAATTCAATCATTTAATTCAGCTCTTCTTTCTGTGTGTGAAGGCCAAGCAATTGATAAAGAATTTGAAATAAAGAAAAAAGTAGCAGAAAAAGAGTATCTTAAAATGATAGAAAAAAAGACAGCATACTTAATTGCTATGCCTATTGAAATAGGGGCATTAGCATATGAATACTCTCCCAAAAAAGCTAAAAAACTTTTTAATTTTGGAATATGTATTGGAAAAGCTTTTCAAATACAAGATGATTTTCTTGAAATTATGTCTAGTCCAAAAATTATGAATAAAAGTCTAGATAGTGATATTTTGTTGGGTAAAAAAACATACCCTATTATCCTTTGTAATAAAAAAGATAAAAATTTTATAAAACATTTAATTAAAAAAAAACAAAATATAAAAGACATAATAACTGAAATTAGACAATTTATTAAAGACAATAAAATAGATGTCGAAATCAAAAATGAAATTGAAAAATTATATAAAGAAGGTATTGCTCATACACAAAAAATTGATTTTAAATCTAATGATTTGTTAAATTTTATTAATAAAATTAAAACGAGGCAAAAATAATGAATAATTCAAAAATTGATCCATCTAATATGTATAAATCTATATTTGATTTTTCTACTCACATTTCAGAATCATTTGTTTTTTTTAAAAACAATTCATACTTGAATTTAAATTCAATAGATAAAATTGAATCCATCATGGTATTAGGTATGGGCGGATCTGCAATAACAGGACTTTTAATAAAAGAAATTTTAGAAAAAGATATATCTATACCCGTAAATGTAAATCAAAACTATGATATACCAAAATGGGTTAATCAAAATACCTTAGTTATTGCTTGCTCTTATTCAGGAAATACGGAAGAAACATTAAATGGGCTTAAACAATGTTATAAAAGAAATTCTAAAATAATTGGTTTTACAACAGGAGGGTCTTTATTTGAATTAATAAAAAAATATAACTCTAATTATGTTTTAATGCCAAAATATTTACAACCAAGAGCAGCTATTGGATACTCTTTTTCATTGATGTTAATGATGCTTAATAAAATTGGGTTTGTTAATGAAAAATTAGTTAAAAAATTAAATGATAGTATTAATTACTTATCAAAAAATACTAAAAAATATTCTATTGAAACAGATAGTAACATAGCATACTCAATAGCTTCAAAAATTCATAATAAAAATCCACTTATTTATGCAGAAGATGGAATATTTAATATAATTGGTTATAGATTCAAATCTCAATTAGTTGAGAATGCTAAAATACTGGCTTTTAATAATAAAGTACCTGAAATGAATCATAATGAAATTGAAGCCTTTACTAATAACATTAATAAAAAAAATAATTTTGTTGTTATATGGATTAATGATTCTACATACCATGAAAGAAATAAAAAAAGAATACAAATTGTAAGCAATATCTGGAAAGAAAAAATTAAGGACCAAATTTTTTTAGAAATAAAATTACAAAATAATGAAAATCAAATATTAAAATATTTGAATTATATACACCTAGTTGATTGGATATCATACCATTGTGCTATCTTAAATAAAATAGACCCAAGCATTATTCCTAATATTAATAAATTAAAAAAATCTTTATAATCTAAAACATTTTTTTTAATTTAGATTATGCATCTTGTTAAAATACATAAAATAGAATATCATCCTTCTAGCAAGGGCTATATACTTGTATTAAAAAAAGATAAAAGTGATATTAAAATCCCAATTTTAATTGGAAGTAATGAAGCTCAAACATTATCATTAGCATATGAAGATATAAGATTGCCTAGACCTACTACACATGATTTGATGATTAATATAGTAAATGAGTTGGATGCAAAAATCAAACATGTTATAATCAAAAAATATGAAAATGGTACTTTCTTTTCTAATATCATAATTAGTCAATCTAATACAGAAATAAAAATTGATTCAAGACCTAGTGATGCTATTGCCATTGCATTAAAAAATTTAGTTCCAATTTACATCACAAATAGCATATTAAAAGTTATAGGATCTAAAAATTTAATTTCAAAACAACATTTTCCAGAACAAACAAATCAAACTAATAATATAAAATATAATAATGAAGAAGTAATAGAAGAGCTAATAAAAGCATTAGAACAGGCTGTAAATGATGAAAATTACGAAATTGCTGCAAAATTAAGAGATAGAATTAAGAACTTAAAAACAAAACAAATTAACTAATGCTTCCTTGGCAGCATTCATTTCCGCTTCTTTAATTTTAGTGCCTAACCCAAAAAAATATTGATTTTTTACAAAAATTCTTACTTTATATTGTTTTTTATGATCAGGGCCAGTTTGTAAAATTAGATTATAAATAGGTGCTTCTAATTCATTTTCATGACACAACTCATTTAATTTGCCTTTATAATTTTCGTCTTTTTGAATTAAATCTGAACTTAATAAAGTTCTATATATGAAAGATTTTACTTTTTCATAATTTGAATCTAAATAAATAGCAGCAACAATAGATTCATATAAATCAGCATTAATTCTATCAACTGTAGATTGATTATTTAAATTAACTGAACTATCAGCAATAATGTAATCTATTAAATTCATTTTTTCTCCAAGTAAAGATAGATTTTTTTTGCTAACCAATAAACTTTTATTAATGGTTAAATCTCCTTGATTTGCTGTTTTGTTTTTAGAAAAAAGCCAATCACTTACTATAAAATCTATTATACTATCTCCTAAAAATTCTAAACGCTCATAATTATTAGGATTAGAATCTAAAGAAGAATGAGTTAAAGCTAATTTTAAAATAGATTTATTTTTAAATTTATATACTAATAAATTTTGAATTTTATTTATAGAATTATTATGCACCCTTAAATATCACAACACTGTTATGACCACCAAACCCAAAACTATTAGATAATGCATAATTTATATCTTTTTCAATACCTGTATTTGGAACATAATTTAAATCACAATCTGAATCAAAATTGTTATAATTAATTGTTGGAGGAATATAATTATTACTGATTGATAAAAGGCTTGCAATAGCTTCAATTCCACCAGCTGCTCCAAGCAAATGGCCTGTCATAGATTTAGTAGATGATACATATAAATCTGATGCATTTTCTTTGAAAATATTTTTAATAGCTTTTGTTTCTATTCTATCATTATAAGGAGTAGAAGTTCCGTGAGCGTTGATATATTGAATTTTATTTATATCTATATTGGCATCTGCTATTGCATTTATAATAGCCTTTTCAGCACCTTCTCCATCTGGATGTGGTGTTGTAATATGATACGCATCAGCAGTAGCTCCATAACCAATAATTTCACCTATAATATTTGCTCCTCTTTTTTTAGCATGTTCTAAATTTTCTAATACTAAAATACCTGCTCCTTCGCCCATTACAAAACCATCTCTTTTTTTATCAAAGGGTCTTGAAGCAGAATTTTTATCTGAATTTTTACTTAATGCTTTCATATTAGAAAATCCAGCTATAGACATTTCTGTTATAGCAGCTTCTGAACCTCCAGACACTACTATGTCTGCTAAATCTGATTGAATCATTTTAAATGCATCTCCAAATGCATGATTACTAGTTGCACATGCAGATACTACACCATAATTAATACCTTTAAATCCATATTTAATAGATATATGACCTGAAGCTATATCAGATATCATTGAGGGAATAAAAAATGGACTAACAAATCGAGGGTTTTTTAATAATTTTTTATGTTGTGATTCAAATGTGGAAATACCTCCAATTCCTGAACCAACAATTACTCCAATCCTATCATCTGAAGTTTTAGAATTCATTATTTCAGATTGTTTGATTGCCTGGTCAGCAGCTAAAATTGCAAAACATGAGAATCTATCTAATTTATTTAATTCCTTTCTATCAAAAAAAAGATTAAGGTCTACAGAAGACTCTCCAGCTATCTTAACATCAAATTTATCAGTATTAAATAATGTTATTTGATCAATTCCATTAAAACCTTTTTTTAAATTATTCCAGAAATCATTTAAATTATTTCCAATGGGAGAAATGACACCCATTCCAGTTATAACAACCCTATTTTTTTTCATATTTTTGGTATTATTTAAACTATTTTGAATTATTGATGTAATCTACTGCTTGACCTACTGACATAATTTTTTCTGCATCTTCATCTGGAATTTCAATTTCAAATTCTTCTTCAAACTGCATAATTAATTCTACAGTATCTAATGAATCAGCACCTAAATCATCAATAAATTTTGCTTCAAGTGTAACCTTGTCTGATTGAACACCTAATTTATCAATTACTATTTCTCTTACTTGTTCAAATATGTTATCCATCTTTTTTGTCCTTTTTTTTATTTAATTGTCATTCCACCATCAACATTAATAACTTGTCCAGTTATATATGAACTTACATCTGATGACAAATAACAACTTAAATTAGCTATATCATCAGATAATCCTAATTTGTTAAGGGGAATATTTTGTACCATATCTTTCAATATTTTTTCATTTAACTCATTTGTCATATCTGTTTGAATATAACCAGGAGCTATACAATTAATATTGATATTTTTACTACCTAACTCTACAGCTAAAGCTCTAGTCATGCCTTCAACACCAGCTTTAGAAGCAGCATAATTACTCTGCCCACTATTACCAATTTGACCTATTACAGAACTAATATTAACAATTTT
>CEUN01024858.1_pt1 | contig 13094 bp, 13 predicted proteins | sample 361501 | NCBI WGS metagenome assembly CEUN01 (sample SAMEA2622801, study PRJEB7988) | marine metagenome | biome: marine biome (ENVO:00000447); feature: marine epipelagic mixed layer (ENVO:xxxxxxxxx); material: "saline water (ENVO:00002010), including plankton (ENVO:xxxxxxxx)" | depth 120 m | reverse complement strand
GGAGCATACCCAATCACCTATCGAGAATGACCTTTGAGTCTTTTGATCCAAAGGGAAGAATACGGTCGAGTCACAAATCAATCGACAGCATCAAAACTTCCTTTAATTCAGCCGCGTCATACGCCCGAACCCCTGATGGCTGGATCACTTTTTATAGCGCAACCTCCGGAGTGGGTAAAACACATTTAGCCATTGCAATAGCAAACGAGCTGGAGAAAAATGGGCACCACGTGTTCTTTGCATTTGTACCAGAATTAATGGATTATCTCAGGTCTAGCTTTTCCCCAGGAAACCAAACGAATATGGATTCATTATTCCGTGAAATTAAAAATGCTGAAATTTTGATACTGGATGATCTTGGAGAAGAGAGAAATAGTGGCTGGACTCAAGACCGCCTATACCAGATCATTGTACACAGGCACAATCACAAATTACCTACAATAATCACGACGAGAACTGATTTCATAAAAGAAGCCCAAAACAATAGCGCCGTTGCTTCCCGAATACAAGATCCTAGTATAGGGCAAATTTTAAATCTTGACGCCGCCGATTACAGACTTGGAAATTATCAAAAACACATATGAATTCAATGAATGGAAATTACTGTGTGTTTTGTGAAATCATAACTGGTCATGAACCCGCTGAAATTTATTATGAAAATAAGCAATTTATCGTTTTTAAAAACAACCTAAATTGGTTCCCAACTCAATTGCTTTTCGTACCTCTAAAACATATGACTCAGTCTGAACTATGGTCATCTGGGTCTTTAATCTCAAAAATCGCCCTAAAATGTAACGAGATCGGAGAATTGGAGTGTCCAGATGGATATAGAATATTATCTAATTTCGGGAAACATGGAATGCAATCGCAAAAACATGCTCATGTTCACTTAATTGGAGGAAAGCAACTCGGGCTATATATAGATTTTAATTAACTAGTAAAATCCGCTTTATCAATATTAAAATTCCTCACTTTGAAAACATAACTCACGGAGATTAGCTCCCATGCAAACCAATACTGACACTGCATTTACGATAGATACTTCATCAATAAAGTATGGTCCTGGTGTAACTAGCGAAATTGGATACGAAATGAGCAGACTTGGATCGAAAAATTGCCTGGTTATTACGGATAAACATATGCGTAAAAGCAATGCGATAGCGATTACTGAAAAATCATTAATTGAGGAAAGTATCAAAGTTACAATATTTGATGAAGTGCAGGTAGAACCAACAGATGAATCGTTTAAGAAAGCAATCCAATACGCAACTGACGGTCAATTTGATGGATTCGTGGCTATCGGAGGAGGCTCCAGTATTGACACAGCCAAAGCTGCCAACCTTTATTCCACCTATCCAGATGAATTCTTGAGCTATGTAAATGCTCCCATAGGAAAAGGGAAGGCCGTGCCCGGCACGTTAAAACCGCTAATTGCCATTCCCACCACAGGTGGAACGGGCAGCGAAACCACCGGGGTTGCTATTTTTGACTTTTTGGATATGAAAGCTAAAACAGGTATTGCCCATCGATACCTACGACCACAAATGGGGCTGGTAGACCCAGACAACGCTCAAACAATGCCCAAAATGGTTCAGGCATGCAGTGGGCTAGATTTGCTATCACATGGGCTCGAATCATTTACAGCAATTCCCTTTTACGAACGTGATGCTCCGGAAAACCCGGGGGCTCGTCCATCTTACCAAGGGTCCAACCCAATTAGTGATGTGTGGTCTACCAAAGCAATTGAAATGTGTGCAAAAAACATTGTTTCTGCAGTTAACAACGAGAACGATTATGAGGCCCGGAGCCAAATGATGCTGGCTGCCACATTTGCTGGAGTCGGATTTGGAAATGCTGGCTGTCACCTTCCTCACGGTATGTCATATCCTGTGGCTGGGATGGTGAGATCGAATGCCGTAGACGGATACCCTAATGATCACCCATTAATTCCACACGGCATGTCTGTGATTTTGAACGCGCCAGCTGTATTCAGATACACAGGCCCGATGAATCCAAAACGACACCTACAAGCTGCTGCGTTGATGGGTGTCGATATAGATAACGCCCAACCAGAAAACGCAGGAGAAATTTTGGCTCAGGCCATTATCGACATAATAAAACAAATACACATTCCAAACGGCCTATCTGAAGTAGGCTACTCCGAAGCTGACGCAAAAGATTTAGCCAAAGGCGCTATGCCCCAACATAGAGTTATAAAACTCTCACCTAGACCAGTTTCTGAAATAGAACTAGAAGATTTGTTTCTCAATTCAATGAAACTTTGGTAAATTATGCGATCCACATTTGCTACAGCGTCTTACTAGCCCATACCAGCATGTCTTCTGTTTTGGACCAGCCGACGCATGCATCGGTAATGGAAGTCCCATACTCTAAAGAATCTGGATTTTTACCAAGACTTTGATTCCCTGAATTAATGTTGCTCTCTATCATGACTCCAACAATACTACTATCACCTCCAACTCTCTGATTTACTACGTCTTCAAACACTATTGGTTGCCTATTGTGGTCTTTGTTGGAATTACCGTGACTACAATCAATTACAAGCCTTTTCGCTAATCCGCCAGACACAAGGGCATGGTTAGCTTTATTCACAGACTCGGAATCATAATTTGGTCCCAACTTACCTCCACGTAAAACCAAATGTCCGAATGGATTCCCGTCAGTCTTGAGCACGCAGACATGCCCGTCAGGCCCCGTTCCGACATACGCATGCTCACTGCTCGCCGATACAATTCCGTCTATAGCCGTCTGAAATGAACCATCAGTCCCATTCTTAAAACCTACTGGAATACCGATCGCACTTGCCATTTGTCTATGCGTCTGGCTCTCTGTAGTTCTAGCGCCAATACAAACCCATGAAACTAAATCCTCTATATAATGAGGGACAACGGGATCTAAAAATTCACTTGCTGCCGGCATCCCCATATCATTTATTTCCTGCAACAACCTACGAGCTCTAGATAAACCTTCAGGTATGTTGTAGGTCTCATCAAGGCCCGGATCATTTATAAACCCCTTCCAACCAACAGTAGTTCTGGGTTTTTCAAAATACACTCTCATTAAAATGAAAATTTTATCTCCAAGCTTATTACGCAAATCAATTAACCGTCTGGCATAATCCAATGCTGCTTCTTCATCATGAATTGAACACGGACCAGTTATTATCATCAGCCTTTGATCTCTACCCTCCAATATCTCTTGCACAATTTTCCTTGATTCTTTAACCGTATTTGCCGCGGAATCTGACCGAGGAATTCTGTCAACTAACTCTAACGGACTAAACAAGTGACTAGATGAAAATCCTAAACCTTCTACATGACTATTAGTTGCCAATTTATATCTCCCGTATATAACTTCTAAGTATTTATAAAATTAGACTTTTTTACTTACCAAAAAAAAGAGGCTCCGACCACCGGTCGGAGCCTCTCGTACTTTTGTTTTTATTTGCTCAGGTTAAGTACATGGGGACGCCCGGTAGCCGCTGAAGGCTCCCAAAATAATACTTTTTATAATACCCCACGAAATTTAACATTGCGGACGGATGGTATACTCCATTTAAATCACTGTCAAGATTCATCCTAAATTCAAACTTACGTACAGTCAAATACCAAATGTCCTCTGAATCTTCAAGCAACAATCATCAAAAAAACACACCTGAGGATTCAAACACCGATGTGACCTGTTGTGCCGCAAGTAGAAAAGGGAGTAATCATTTAAAACCCATAAATGCTCCCCATGGCGAATATCGAAGAACAGGTCACATCGATACTGGGAAAATGATTCTTATCCCAAAAGGTATATTCTTAATGGGTACCGAAACTGAGATGGGGTTCCCACAGGACGGTGAAGGGCCTATAAGAGAAGTAGAATTAGACCCATTCTATATAGATGAGACCGCAGTCACAAATGAACAATTTTTACGTTTCATCAAATCTACTGGGTATACCACAGAAGCCGAAATGTACGGCTGGTCATTTGTGTTTCATTCTCTGATACCTGAATATTTAAGTGAAATCTCCACACAATCCCCATTGGGCACACCATGGTGGAAAAGAGTTGATGGAGCGAACTGGCAGAACCCTCAAGGCCCAGGAACAAACATAGAATCAATTATGGATCACCCAGTCGTTCATATTTCATGGAATGATGCCTCTGAATATTGTTCATGGTCAGGTAAACGTCTACCCACCGAAGCTGAGTGGGAATATGCGGCTCGAAGTGGGTTGACACAGAACATTTTCCCATGGGGTAATGACCTTACGCCAAATGGAGTACACATGTGCAACATATGGCAAGGCGAATTTCCGACTAATAACACAAAAGAAGATGGTTTTATTGGCACAGCTCCAGTAAAGTCTTTCTATCCAAACGCATTCGGTCTTTATAACATGGTTGGAAACGTATGGGAGTGGCAATCGGATTGGTTCAGTACTATTTTCCTAAATAAAAACACCTTATCAAACCCCTCCGGGCCGTCTGAAGGAACCGCTAAAACTATCAAAGGCGGATCATATTTATGTCATGAATCATATTGCAACAGGTACAGAGTAGCTGCTAGGAGCTCCAACACCCCCGACAGTTCTACAGGTAATCTCGGATTCAGGTGTGTTAAAAGTGCTTTCTAATTTTTCTTCAATCTGGCTTTAGGTAACCAACACAAATAACACCATATTCCACCTAAAAGTCCTGGAATCAACAACCAAACGATGGTAAACAGTGCCATGAAAGAATTGGAGGAATTCTCAGACCAATCACCTTCCCACGCCTGAAACATCAATGTTTGGATAAAGAACAAACCCAATATCTGAGTGATAAATCCAAAACACACAACCAAAATCAAGTACCGTAACCGGGAAGCAAAAGTTAAATATGGTGATCCTAAGAATAAAGACAACATCAACACAGGGCCAAAATGTATCCTCATACTATTGAAATAAACAGGGATTTGGTCCGACTGGCCGGTAACATAAGTAAAAATAAAGTCAGAACCGTTTGCTGAAACATGTATCTCGGCTTTCTTATACATATCCATTAAATTTATTAACAGATCGTTGAAATTCGGCAAATAGAAAACGAGCAACATCCCAAGTAAGCTTATGGAAACGCAGAATCTGAATACAAAAATAATAATCGATAATTTATCTAGCACGATCCGCCCTATCGACCCATACAATCCAAATTATAACTGCGGTCAAAACCAAAATACCTTGCCAGATTATCAAGTGTGAAACCTCTAACACGCTTGGGAAGTTAATGCCAATAAGGAACAAACTAGCAATTCTAACTTGATTTAATAAGAATAAACCCAACACGCTAAATAGGACTCCCCAAAATTTTCTAGATAAAGGTGCAGGATATCCAAGCATACCCATCACTAGTAACAAAGTCGGCCCCACAGCGGTACATTCTTTTACAATCATCACTGAGAATCCTTGAGTAGAAAGAATAACTCCATTAATGGACACTGGAATATCTATAACCCCAAGCGTGCTGTATGTAATCAAAGCGGTCCATCTAGGAATGAACTGAATAACATGACCTGTTAGAAAAAAATAATATAGTATCAAAGCAACCAGTAGACTCAATGTCATGGTCACGTAATGCCTATATTTATTCACGTTAACCAGCCTAATATATTTCCAAAAATGGTTTTGCATTACCCAAAACAGACTTTAAACTATAAGGTTCAACAAATAGCGCATGGAGCCTGAGTTAGATACAATCTTAGTATATTATTTGTATTGGTATCAGGATATGAAACTTAACTAATTTAAGTATCTCAATAATTATCATAAACCACGCAAAAAACAGGTGAGAGACGAACATATGACAAGCGACCAAATTAGAGAAGCTTTTCTAAGTTACTTTGAAAGCCAAAACCATTTAAGAGTAGCCAGTTCTTCATTAATACCCGTTGGAGACCCAACCCTCTTACTCACGATTGCTGGAATGAATCAATTTAAACCATACTATTCAGGTTTACAAGAACCTCCAAACCAAAGGTTAACTTCCGCTCAAAAATGCTTCCGAACGCCGGATATAGACATTGTTGGAGATGCAACTCACAACACTTTATTTGAGATGTTAGGCAACTTTAGTATAGGAGATTACTTTAAACAGGATGCTATCAAATATGCCATAGAATTCTTAACATTAAAACTCCAGCTTCCTTTGGAAAAATTCTCCATTACTATTCATCACTCTGATGACGAAGCGGGTGATATTTGGGAATCCCATGGAGTCCCAAAAACTAGGATTTTTAAATTTGGAGATAGTGATAACTGGTGGGGACCGCCTATCCATGGAACTGAAGGTCCTTGCGGTCCTTGCAGCGAATTACATTATGACTTCGGTCAAATTCGTGGTTGTCAACAAAAAGATTGCGGTCCCAACTGTGAAAATATTATGTCTACTGGGGAAGTATGTAACAGGTTTGTAGAATTATGGAACCTCGTTTTTATGCAATTTTATCACCACCCAGATGGTCAGCGAGACCTACTCCCCGCTCCAAGTATTGACACAGGAATGGGATTAGAGCGTGCAACAATAATAATGCAAGATGCATTAACGATGTATGAAACGGATATATTTAAAGATCTTATTCAACATGTCCAGAAACTAAGTGGGGTGAAATATAATCTCGATCTGGAAACTGACTATGCTATAAGAGCGGTAGCTGAACATGTCAGAAGCTCAACTTTTCTCACTGCTGACGGGGTAATCCCTGGCAACGAAGGTAGAGGTTATGTTCTACGAAGAGTAATAAGAAGAGCCATAAGACTCGGAAGAAAAATTGGGATGTCAGATCATTTCATGTCAAAGCTTGCTGTTGTAGTTATAGAAAAAATGAAAGGTACATACCCTGAATTAAGCCATCATAGGGAATTCATATTATCTGTACTTGAATTAGAAGAAGAAAGATTTCAAAGAGCCTTCGAAAATGGATATTCCATACTTCAAAATTCGATGATTAATTCCAATGAAATTTCAGGAGATCTTGCCTTCCAACTTTGGGACACCCATGGTTTCCCAGTGGAGGTAACAAAAGAAATAGCTGCAGAAAGTAGCGTATCAATTGACATGAATGGCTTTGAAAAAGCAATGGAAGACCAACGAACCCGAGCAAGATCAAATTCACAATTTGACAATACCCAGTCTAAAATAAAGGTTTATGAAAGCCTCGGTGTTCCTTCATCAAACTTTGTTGGATACGACACTTTAGAGACCGAATCCGTAGTGGTAGGAATAATCAAAGGTAATCAACCCGTAGTAAAAGTAACAAAAGAAGATGAGGTTGAGATCGTACTGCAGGAAACGTCCTTTTATGCAGAAGGAGGAGGGCAAGTAGGAGACCATGGCATTATCGAAAGCCAAAGCGGCATTGTCAAAATAAATGATACCCGAGAATCAATACCAGGGCTCAACGTACATTATGGCAAAGTTACTTCAGGATCTATAACGATAGGGGAGAGTGTATCTGCCAAAGTTGATCCAATTGTCAGAGAAAACACTGCCAGAAACCATACAGCAACACACATGCTACATGCTGCACTTCGAGAAATATTAGGCACTCACGTACGTCAAGCTGGTTCTCTAGTCACAGGTGACAGATTAAGATTTGATTTCAGTCATATTAAGGCAGTAACTGATGAGGAATTATGGAAAGTACAAAACCTCGTAAATGAGAAAATAAGAAACAATGCCAGAATCATCCGAAGCGAAGATACTTACTCTAGTGCGATTGAAAAAGGAGCACTCGCCTTTTTCGGTGACAAATATGGGGAAACAGTCCGTATGGTCGAAATAGTCAATGGTGGCAGGTTCAGTTTTGAAGTATGCGGGGGAACACATGTTGAGCATACAGGTGAAGTTGGAATTATTCATATATTGGGAGAATCAAGTATCGGTGCGGGAATGAGGAGAATTGAAGCGGTAAGTGGACGAGCCGCAGAAAAATTGATCTGGGATCGGTTTAAATCTGAAAAGAAACTCACAAGTATGCTTCAGACTACAGAAACAGAATTAGAATCCAAAATTTCTGGCCTCTTAATCGAACTCGATTCTGCTCAAAAACGGGCACAGGGCCTAGAGCAGAAATTAGCTATTCAATCAGCTGAATCTCTGATAGATGTCCCAAAAACGGTGAACGGCATCAGAGTTGTCTGTAACATTGTAAACGTTGAGTCAACTGAACTATTGAGAAGTACAGCAGACTGGATTAGAGACAAAATAGGCAGTGGGGTAATAGGAATAGGATCAATTATAAATGGAAATCCTATGATAATAATAACTGTATCTGAGGATGTAGTGGAAATGGGTGTAAGCGCTTCCGAATTAGTAAAACCAATTTCAGAAATCATCAAAGGCGGCGGCGGAGGTAGACCAAGTTCTGCTCAAGCCGGTGGAAAGGACAGCTCAAAACTCCCCATTGCTATTGAAACTATTCCAAATCTCATCAAAAATTTAACAAAAAACTAACCACCCATGTTATCAACTATACTTGCTCTTGATGTTGGGGATAAAAGAATAGGCATTGCAATCAGTGACCCAACACAAACTCTGGCGTCTACACGGCCAGCATGTCCAAGAAAAAACGGAGCTAAAATAATCTCAGAAATAGCAACTTCGGAATGCTGTTCTTTAATCTTAGTAGGATTACCGTATTTACCCTCCGGTAAAATAGGTTCTCAAGCAATAAAGACTAATTCTTTCATAGATGAACTATCCAAGTTCACTTCTTTACCAATACAAACTATAGATGAGAGATTATCCTCCATAGAAGCAAGAAGAAACATATTAAACCCCAATAAAATACGCAAAAATAAAGGTGTTTTAGATTCAGCCTCAGCAGCAGTAATCCTTCAGAGATATCTAGACGATACTCACGCTAAAACTTAATTACCATCTGTACTTGTGTAGAAGGTTTTATTAGGTCTTCGAACGCTTCTTGGATATTTTCAAGTCCAATGAAATCTGTGTCCAATATCATGGGCTGTAAATTGATTTGTCCAGTACTTATGAGATCCAATGCTACTTGCCAGTCATAAGGTTCTCCACCAAAGGTAGTATTTAATTGCACTTCCTTTCCAGCCCAATCAACCGGTAACAAAGGGACCTCTTCCCAAGCCAAGGCCACCAACATGACATTTCCTTTTTTTCTAACCATATCAAGGGCTGTATGTAGAGTAGGTTTCGCGGCAGCACAGTCATAAACCACATGGGGGCCCAACCCATCAGTCAAATCAATTATTGATCTGACTGAATCATCCACCGTAGGATCAACAACAGCATCCGCACCCAAATCTAAAGCAACTTCCCTTCTTATTGCAGCGGGCTCAGATACAATAACTTTCCGGGCCCCTGCAGCTTTCGCTGCTTGCATGCACAACAGACCTATTGGGCCTGCCCCTAACACAGCCACTGTATCTCCCAACTTTTGGTTTGACAGCCTAACAGCCCGCACTACTACAGAACATGGCTCCGCCAAAGAAGCATGTAACTGATCAACACCATCAGGAACCAAAGAGGGCTCCCAATCCTTTAAAATTGTGTATTCAGCGTACCCTCGGTTTCTAGAATTTGAAAAACCCTCTAGTCTGTAATTATACTGGGATTGACGCCTTAAAGGAGCTTCCTTTCCTGGCGGAGGGGTCCCCCCCACCGCATACTATACGGTCACCTTCACTCCATCTAGAAACATTTTGTCCTACGGAAACCACATGACCACTAAACTCATGTCCTAAAACAGCTCCCACTGGAGCTATATCGTAAAGGAAAGCGTGCACATCAGTACCACAAATAGCACTGTAATCAATTTTCACAAGCACTTCACCACGTCCAGGTTCCGGTATAGGAATATCTTCTACAACAATCCGTTGGTTTCCTCGGTATACAGCAGCCCTCATCATAACCTCCATCAAGTCATAAAATGGTTACTCTACCGAGAGTTTACATGATTATTCCAAGAACTAATAATTCCTCTGATGTTTTCTTCAAATAATTTCAACCTACGTAGAATACTCGTCCACAAGCTTTTGTACATGGATTGATTATTAGTCGTCAGTAACTCCATTATCCTGAAGGTAATCAATGGCTGCCTGAACTGTCGTTATCCCTTCTGCATCCTCATCTGATATTTCGATGTCCACGTCATCCGTTGAAAACTCCTCTTCAAACGCCATAATTAATTCAACTAAATCTAAAGAATCTGCATTAAGGTCTTCAGTAAAAGAAGCACTAGGTACAACCTCAGACTCATCAACACTTAGTTTTTCAGCCACCACGGCTTGTACTCTTTCTATAAGTGACATTCTCGTTTCCTCCATTATTTCCTTAATTTTAACTTATATTACGGCTCTTCATAAACGACCCCAACACTCCATTCACGAAACGTGATGACCTCTCCGAACCAAAAACCTTTGAAAGCTCAATAGCTTCGTTTATCACTGCTCCTGAGGGCGCGCCCTTACCCCATACGATCTCTGAAATAGCCATCCTCAATATATTCAAATCGACAACAGCTATCTGATTTATCGGCCAATCATTTGCATGGCCGGTGATTATATTATCTACTTCTGCTAGGTTTTCAAGTACATTTTTGATGAGCTCAATAGCAAACTTTCTTAAATCAGGAGAAATAGCGGTATTTTGAAGCATCCTGTTAGTAACAAAGCTCGTCCGATGTCTTACAAGATCTGACTCAAATAGAACTTGCAAGGCTAATACCCTACAATCTCTACGGTTCGCAACAGCCCTGTATTCGAGCATAAATCCCCTACCTAATTTCTAACTTCTGGCAGCTAAAAACTCGACCCCTTCCATATCAGCCAGGGAATGCACCTCTACAGAACGATCGATTTTCTTAACCATTCCGCTCAAAGCTCTACCTGGACCTATTTCATAAAAATCAGTTACTCCTGACTTAATCATAAATTCTATGGATTTTTTCCATTGTACACATCCTACAATTTGGTCAGATAATTCCTTTCTGATTTCATCTGCCGTAGAGATAGGCTGCGCCGTACAATTGGCAACAATTGGTATATTCCCGCTATGTAAATTTGCTTTTTCTAAGGCCTCAATGAGACCACTCTGCGCTGGCTTCATCAATCCCGAATGAAACGCTCCACCAACTTTTAGTGGAATAACTCTTTTGGCACCTCGCTCTGCAGCCATCACCATTGCTTGCTCAACTGATTCCAAAGAGCCACTTATAACGATCTGGTCTCCAGTGTTGACGTTTGAAATGTAAGCACCAGTTGCATTCACGATTTCAGCAAGGCGTTCCTCTTCCATTCCTAAGACCGCTGCCATGGTGCCAGGATTCGTGTCGCACGCTTCTTGCATTAGCTCCCCACGTTTTTCAACTAACAACACGGCTTCCATGACATCCGCCACCCCAGAAGCAACCAAAGCAGTATATTCACCAAGACTGTGGCCAGCCGTCATAATTGGAACAGGCATTCGGGAACCTTGCAAATTTTCTTCCAAAGCCGCCATACATGCAATGCTCACGGCGAATATGCCAGGCTGAGCATTCTTCGTTTCTCTCAATTCCTCTTCGGGTCCTTCAAACATTACTGTCGACAATTCTCTGCCCAAAGCTTCATCAACTTTTCTAAAAACCAGTCGGGCGGCTTCAGATTTTTCATAGAGGTCAGCCCCCATTCCCACAGCTTGCGCTCCCTGACCAGGGAAAATGAAAGCTGCATTTAGCTGCAGTTTTTCGCTCGTGCTCATCCGTTTTCCTTATAAAGAGTCTTAATTATTTTTAGACCAAGCAAAACGCTACACTGTCTGTTGCTCAGAAGGTGATACTTCTCGCCCGTTATATGTTCCACAGACATCGCAAGCTCTGTGAGGCATTCTGGGGCCATGGCATTGAGGGCATGTAGATAATGACACCTGTTTTATGCCATTATGTGCGTTCCTTCCACCCTTTCTTTTTCTCGAATGTTTCTTTTTGGGAAGTGGAGGCATGATTTTAAATCCTTTTTATATCCAATAACTTTATTTCAATAAGTCTAACAAAGGACCCCATCTTCGGTCCTGTATATTAATTTTACATCGACATGTTATTTTATTTAAGTTTGACCCACAATGAGGGCAAAGCCCTTTACAATCAACATCACACAGTGGATTTACTGGGGATGAGACTGAACTATACTGCCTTACAGCCTCGGTTAAATCAATAATATTGTCATCATCAATCCTGAATCCATCATATTCCTCTGATTCAATTATTAACCTACCAGTGTTAATATCTCGGTAAGGAAGGTATTCTTCTTCAATCTGAAAATTAACAAGCTGACTGGCACAGGTCAAACAACGGGAACAATCAAAATATAGATCTACATTAATATCACCGCTTACCCATACACCTGAGTCTGTCCGTATAATCACCACAGAACCCTTCACCCCAGCCTTTTTCTCTAAAGCCCAGTCAAATTTCAGCTCGTCGTCTAATGTTTCCAGCACTTGGTATCCACTAGACTTCATTAGTAGTCCTGCCACATTGAAGTACATAAAACAAACCCAGTCTTATATCGTTAGAAGAACGATCTAAAATGGTAGCACTACAATCAGAGATAGATCAATCAAAACAATTAGTTATATACAAAACATGACTGCCCGATTATGAATAACTAATATCCAGCTGTCTTATCACAGACATAAATAAATGGTTCGTTAGCGATATATCTTCTAAGATTCTCTTTAAATATTTCTCTCCGTCCATCCCACATTTCGGTCGTTAGAGCAGAAACGTGGGGAGAAATTAAAACTTCTGGATGCTCCCATAGTGGGTCAGTTTTAGGAAGGGGTTCAATATCCGTAACATCAAATCCAGCTCCAGCTATGGGCCCGTTATCTAATAAATCTAAAACAGCAGATTGATTAACGATTCCACCCCTGGATAATACAATCAATCGCCCTCCATTTTTCAAATGTATTAGTCGATTCCTATCTAGTATATTGTCGGTTTCCGAAGTGTATGGTACAGACACTACAAACCAATCAGATATTGCCAAAAGTTCATTAAGCCGATCTGTACCCCATATTTCTTTGACCTCCGG
>CEUN01025651.1_pt1 | contig 13111 bp, 13 predicted proteins | sample 361501 | NCBI WGS metagenome assembly CEUN01 (sample SAMEA2622801, study PRJEB7988) | marine metagenome | biome: marine biome (ENVO:00000447); feature: marine epipelagic mixed layer (ENVO:xxxxxxxxx); material: "saline water (ENVO:00002010), including plankton (ENVO:xxxxxxxx)" | depth 120 m | reverse complement strand
CTGGCCGGAGCGCTGAACGGCATGCGCGGTGTTCATGCACTGGCCTGCGACACAGACGGCATCGACGGCTTCAGCAAGGCGGCTGGTGCCGTGATCGATCCGACAACGCCGGAACGTGCCGCGGCACTGAATATCTCACTGACAGCCATGCTCGAACGTCAGGATAGCTTCGGTTTCTTCGACGCCCTGGGCGATTCCGTTGTTACGGGACCGACACGGACCAACGTCAACGACTTCCGTGCTATCCTGATCCTGACCTGAACGAGGGACACCACCATCACGATGCGAGCAACGATGCGGCGGGACAGACAAGCGAAGATCGTGGCCACCTTGGGGCCTGCCACTTCGTCGCCCGAAGCCATCACCGAACTGTTCGAGGCCGGTGTCGACGTCTTCCGGCTGAACATGAGCCACGGTGACGCCGACGATCACCGGGCGCGCTACAACTTTCTGCGTGAGCTTGAGGTCGCCAAAGGTCGGCCAGTGGGGATTCTCGCCGATCTGCAGGGTCCGAAACTCCGCATCGGCCAGTTTGTGGAGGGCGAGGTCCAGCTGGAGCGTGGCCAGTCGTTCCATCTGGATATGGATGAAACACCCGGTGACACGACACGGATCGGCATGCCCCATCCGGAAATCTTTGCAACCGTCAAGCCCGGCCACCAGATTCTCCTGGACGATGGTCGTGTGGTGCTTCGTGTTGATGACTGCGGACCGGACTTCGCGACTACAACGGTCGAGGCCGGCGATTACCTTTCGAACAACAAGGGTCTTAATCTTCCGGGTGTTCAGCTTCCGATCGCGGCCCTGACAGAGAAAGACCGGGAGGACCTTGCCTTTGCCCTGGAGCTCGGCGCCGACTGGGTCGCGCTTTCATTTGTGCAGCGGCCCGAAGACATCGCCGAAGCCCGTGAGCTTGTCGCCGGCCGGGCCGCCGTGATGGCCAAGCTCGAGAAGCCCAGCGCTATCGACAGCCTTCAGGGGATTGTTGAACTGGCCGACGGGATCATGGTGGCGCGCGGCGACCTGGGTGTTGAGCTCAAGCCCGAAGAGGTGCCAGGTCTGCAGAAGCGAATCGTGCGCGCCTGCCGCCAGGCCGGCAAGCCGGTCATCGTGGCGACACAGATGCTGGAGTCGATGATTGATTCACCGACACCCACCCGCGCCGAGGCCTCCGACGTTGCCACCGCTGTCTATGACGGAGCTGATGCTCTGATGCTGTCAGGCGAAACAGCTGTCGGAGAGTACCCGGGAGAGGCCGTTGCGATGATGGATCGCATCATGGTGACGGTCGAAAACGACCCGCTCTATGATCCCTTTTCCACTCTACCCGAGGCGACCAGTGCCGACGCCATCTCGGCGGCGGCCCGGCAAGTCGCCCAAACTGTGAATGCCAGCGCCATCGTGACCTACTCGGTCTCCGGCGCCACGACCCTGCGGGCCTCCCGCGTGCGGCCCGATGCGCCGATCCTCGGCCTGACACCGAAGATCACATCAGCGCGACGGCTGGCCCTGGTCTGGGGCGTTCATTCGGTCCACACCGAAGATGCACAGGACTTCGCCGACATGGTTCGCCGGGCCTGCACCCTCTCGAGAGAAGAGGGTTTTGCGGATCCCGGCGACCGCATCATCATTACTGCCGGTGTTCCGTTCGGCACGCCCGGCGCGACCAACACACTGCGGATCGCCTGGATCGACTAGGCTCAGGACGCATTGATCACAACCAGAAGGCTATGGTTGCCGCGATGCAGGGTGTGATGCCACGCTCTGCCAGGGCCTATCGAAACTAGTCGCTGTCATAGCCCTTGTCTCCGAACAATTCTGTGGCCCCAGGCAAGGAGGGCAAGAGCAGGAAAGCGCCCTTGTGATCGCTCATCTGGCGATGGGCCGTCCCTGGCCGTCGCACACGGCATGGATTTTGGAGTTCAGGCCGACTTTGGTGCGCCCGATACGTCTGGGAAGAGCCCCTCTTTTAGCAGGCTTGCCGACGTGCGGTGCGCCTTGAGATGGGTCGCGTCGATCATGATCCGGTCGGGCTCGCCGGCCTGACCGGCAAGTTCGGCAAAGATCCGGTTGAACACACCCATCCGGCTCCAACGAATGAAGCGGTTGTAGATCGTCTTGTGAGGGCCATGGGATAACGGGAAGGACGGCTTGATCCGGCGCATCTGCGCCTCGCTCAGCAGAAATAGACCATCCATCACAAGCACCTCCTTGAGGCGCTCAGTGAATCAAGCCAGCACAAGCTGAGCAAGGGACCAGCTACACTGAAACTGGTCCAGGCAGCGCGAGGCAGTCCGGCCAAGCGGACGTGCCTGGAGGCTGGTTGCGATGCCCGAATGAATTTTCGGCACAGACCCGTCCGTCAATGCATCGGTCAAAAAATGGAACCCATTGTTCGCGAGACAGAGCCTTTCGGTTAGTATCGGGTCGAATTTGGCATTCGACTGGAGAATAACAGATGAAGCCAAAATACTTTTGCATTATTTGAAAAGTAATAGCCAACCGTTGGAAATTCATGACATAGGCTTAGAATCTTGCTCATGATATTGATCGTAAGGTGCCTTGCGAGGGTCACGACCTAAACGGCTGAGTATTCTAGCGGGTCTGGTCGCGAGTGATTTAATAGGTCCTGAGCCTAGATACGGCAAGATCAGATCGTTTCGCCTTCAACCTCGCGGGACAACTCGTCGATGCGCTCCTGGACATTTTCCATGTGGGGGTTCTGACGTAGCGCTTCGCGCAACCAGCGGAGAGCCTCGGCCGGTTCGTCGCGAGCGATGTATATCAGCCCTAGGCCCGACAACGCACCAAAATGACGCGGCTCAAGTTCGATGACCTTGAGGCAGTCTTCTATCGATTCGTCGTAGCGACGCACCATGTAGAGTACGGTCGCCCGCTTGTTCCAGGCTTCGGCAAACTCCGGTGCAACCTCGATGAGGCGGGAGAACATGGCGATGGCCTCATAAACATCGCCAACCTGCATCGCGCGGGTTCCCCCGTGCATCAGTTGGTTGAGTCCGTCATCGTGCGCTTCGGTCCAGAGCGCCCAGATGTAACTCTGGATCAGCTGTGCCTCGGCTCCGTCGGATGTCTCATGGAGTTGCTCGAAGAGATTATCGAGGCGTGGGTCGTCCTGAGCGGACAAGGCCGGGGACGCGGTCAGCATCATGAAGACTGCTGTGGCCATGAGGCGGGACAGGCATTGCATGCATCGACTCTAGAAAGACTGTTGCCCACTGCCAAGCCGGCGCTGCTCAAGCCTGTGTGAGCGAAACCCGCGAATCGAAAGGGCCGCACCCCTGGGGGCTACGGCCCTTCCTTGTGTAGACCTTCCGGTTCCGGACAGCCCGGAGCCGATAACGGGGATCGGCGAGCGCGCCGGCAGAATCCGAACGCCGCCGAACGCTCTTGCGTTTGCGGGCCATGGTCCGATCTCCATGCGGTTGATGCTGGAGATTTAGGGTTGACTATCGTTGTTGGCAAGTGCCTCGGGCCTGGGTCCGCCAGTGGCCCAGTCGAGAAGCTCGACAGGGTGGACCACCGGCTTGTCGAGGCCTGATGCAATCTGGACCATGCATCCGACATTTCCGGCGGCCACGACATCGGCACCGGTGCTGGCAAGGTGGCCGCACTTCCGCTCCAGAAGACGGTCGGCGAGGTCTGGCTGCAGCATGTTGTAAGTGCCGGCAGAACCACAGCAGATATGTCCTTCCGGAACGTCAGCAACAGAAAAGCCGGCGCGGCGCAACTGCTCGGCGGGCTCCGCCACGATGCGCTGGCCGTGTTGCAAAGAGCACGCCGCATGATAGGCCACCAAAGGTGCATCCTCAGGCGCCCTGCCCGGTTCAAGCAGGCTATCAACGATCTCGGAAACATCACGGGCCTTCGATGACGCCGCAGCGGCAGCCTGCGCCCAGGCCGGGTCATCCTTGAGCAAATAACCGTACTCCTTGAGCTGCGTGCCACAGCCCGAGGCATTCGCAACAATCGCATCGACGTCGCCAACCACCCGCCAGGCCGCCAGATTGGCACGCGTGGCCGCGAGCGCGGCAGCATGATCTCCCATGTGCAGGACCAGGGAGCCGCAGCAGCCCCCACCCTTCGGAACAACGACTTCACAGCCCAGTCGCGTGAGCAGCCGGACAGTCGCTTCATTGACCTGCGGCGTGAGGACCTGTTGCGCACAGCCGTTCATCAGGATGATTCGCTTGCGGCGCTCGCCCTGGGCCGGGTGGACCGTGGCGCGGTCGGCCCAGGATGGCGTGGGAAGCCTGCGGGGCGCCATGGAGACGAGACGCCGTATCGTCCTCGGCAGCAGGCCGGCAAAGGGTTTTGACAGCATCGCGCCGATTAGGGATAGCCGAAACAGGCCCGGCCGCGGCACGGTCCGTGCAATCACGCGCCGAACAAAGGCCTCCATGGCCGGACGCCTGCGGGTTTCCTGGATATGAGCACGCGCGTGATCGATCAGATGCATGTAGGTCACGCCCGACGGGCATGTCGTCATGCAGGACAGGCACGAGAGACAGCGGTCAACATGGCGTGCCGTGGTTTCGTCGGCCGGTCGATCCTGCTCCAGCATGTCTTTGATCATGTAGATCCTGCCGCGCGGGCTATCCCGCTCGTCGCCCAGCAGCAGATAGGTCGGACAGGTCGCCAGGCAGAACCCGCAATGAACACAGTTTTTCAGGATGCGCTCGGCTTCCTTGATGTGCGGGTCGGCCAGCCGGACCAGATCAAAACGCGTTTCCATGGTCAGGCCGAGCCACTCATACGACCGGGATTCAGGATACCCAGCGGGTCGAAGCCGTCCTTGATACGCTGCGACAGTGCGGCACGGGTCTCAGGCTGCGGGTTAAAGACCGGGACGTCATTTCGAAAGCCGTCGGGCCCGCGGACCAGAGTCGCGCGGCCGCCAAGGCTGTCGGTCAGCTCACGCAACGCCGTGGCGGAGCTCTGCTCGGCCGGCAATGCCGCCCAAACGAGGCCGCCGCCCCAGTCGAGATAACCTTCTCCTTCATGAGTATCGAGCCAGGCCATCACATCACCACCGGACGCCGGCGGTACCGATACTCGCCAGACACTGGCGTCACCGGGCAACAGGGGCAAGACATCCCTGACCTCGCCCCAGAACCGTGTCGAGTTGTGACCGTGCAGCTCCTCAATCTCGCCCAGAGATCCCAGTAGAGCCACCAGCGCTTCATGACGAGCCGCCACCGACACCGGCGGACCTTCCACACGAACGGCTGTGATCGCCGCACCGGCACCGGAGAGATAACTCACACCGGATCGCGCGGTCAGCCCCTGTGGCAGAAAGGCCACCGCTGTGACTTCATGGGGACTGGAAAGTGCCTGATTCATCGCGCGGCAGGCATCCGTCGCAGACAGCCCGGATATCAGCAGGGTTCGGGTCTTTTCTGGTGCAGGAAGAACCTTCACCGAGACCGAAGTCATCACCCCAAGCGTTCCCCACGACCCGCACATAAGCTTGGTCAGGTCATAACCGCTGACGTTCTTCACGACCCGCCCACCGGATTTGATCAGCTCCCCACGACCGGTGGCCACAGTGACGCCCAGCGCGTGGTCGCGCGCCGCACCGGTCTGGACCCTGCGGGGACCAGAAAGATTCGCCGCTAGTGTGCCGCCCAGAGTCGCCTGTTCCGGACCATGCCCCAGCAAGGGACCCAGATCGGGTGGCTCGAATGCGAGCTGCTGGTGGGACTGCCGGAGCACAGCGTCGATTTCTGCAATCGGTGTGGCGGCATGCGCTGTCAAAACCAGCTCGGCCGGTTCGTAGTCGATGAAACCGGACAGACGTGTGAGATCGAGTTGATGACTTGCGGCTACATCGTGACCGAAGCCGCGTTTCGAGCCTGCCCCAACAATCTCGAACGGCACCTGCTCGGCCGCTGCCCAGGCGAGCAGGTCGCGAACCTCGTGCGGCGAGCCGGGCTGGAACCGTTCACTCAAGGCCGCCCCTCAGAAGCGCGGCAGGTCGGGGAACGGCAGTTCACCCTTGTGGACATGCATATGACCCAGCTCCGCACAGCGATGGAGGATGGGGAACACCTTGCCGGGGTTCAGCAGGCCATCGGGATCAAAGGCACATTTCACACGTTGCTGTTGCTTGAGGTCGTCCTCATTGAACATCGTGCCCATCAGATCGCGCTTTTCGACACCGATGCCGTGTTCCCCACTCAGCACCCCACCGACCTCGACACAGAGCGTCAGGATATCGGCCGCCAGGGCCTCGGTCTTTTCGAGATCACCATCGCGCGCCGCGTCATACATGATGAGCGGGTGCAGGTTGCCGTCCCCGGCATGGAAGACATTCACCACGCCGAGACCATGCCGCTTCGAAAGCTCTCGCATGCGTTTGAGCACCTCGGAGAGACGGCCGCGCGGAATGGTGCCGTCGATACAGTAATAATCGGGTGAAATTTTGCCGACGGCGGGAAAGGCCGACTTGCGCCCCAGCCAGAAGCGCTGGCGTTCCTCCTCGCTGGTCGCGCGGCGTACCGTTGTGGCAGCACAGTCCCGCGCAATTGCCTCGACACGACCCGACAGCTCCTCGACCTCGGCTTCGGGGCCATCGAGCTCACAAATCAGCAGAGCTTCGACATCCAGCGGATAGCCGGCCTTGCAATAGTCCTCGGTGGCATGAACCGCGGGCTTGTCCATCATTTCCAGACCGGCCGGAATGATCCCATCCGCGATGATCCGCGCCACACAATCACCGGCTTCGGCGAGATCGTTGAAGCCCAAAAGCAACGCGCCCACGGAACTGGGTTTGGGAAGAATGCGGACCGTCACCTCTGTGATCACACCCAACAGACCTTCGGACCCGGTCAGAATGCCCAGAAGGTCGTAGCCGTCCGAGTCCATGTGCTTACCGCCGATGCGCACGACGTCGCCGTTCATGAGGACAATCTCGAGACCCAGGATGTTGTTGGTGGTGACCCCGTACTTGAGGCAGTGCACCCCGCCTGAGTTCTCTGCAACATTGCCGCCAATCGAGCACGCGATCTGACTGGATGGATCCGGCGCATAGTAGAAGCCCGCTACCGACACGGCCTGGGAAATCGACAGGTTCGTCACACCCGGCTGCACTGTCGCGCAACGGTTGTCGTAGTCGACCTCGAGGATGCGATTGAACTTTCCGAGGCCCAGCAAAACGCCATCTTCCAGCGGCAGAGCACCACCGGACAAACCCGTTCCAGAACCCCGCGGCACGACCTTGACGTCATGATCGAGGCAGAGCCTGAGAACGTCGGAGACCTCGGCCGTCGTCTCCGGAAGCACCACGGCAAGCGGCAGGGTGCGATAGGCCGACAGCGCATCACATTCGTAGGCCTTCAGACCCACACGGTCGGCTATCAGGTTTTCGGCGGGAACCAGGCCGGCCAGCGCCAAAAGAAACGAGTCGCGTTCCGCGAGAACGCGTTCATCGGGCTTCGGCATCGTGATCGTCATGGCTGCGGCGCCTTCATCTCTGGGATCAGAGCTTCAACGGCGGGGCCAGAAACGTCAACGCCGGGGAGACCCCGGCGTAAACAATCAACGGCAGAACACTGCCGGGCGTACGAAAATCAGCCCTGGCGTGCCTTGAAACGCGGGTTCTGCTTATTGATGACATAAACACGGCCCTTGCGGCGCACGGTCCGGCATTTCATGTGGCGCTTCTTCATCGAGCGCAGTGAATTTACGACTTTCATCGTTTGAGCCTCAAATACTCAGGCCGTTGGGCCTCTTGTCGGAAGGCGCGGACCATACTGACAGCATGCGCTCACGTCAACGCCGACGTCAGCGATAACGAATGGCCGTGATTTCGAGCTCCAGATCACCTGCGGGACGCTTCCAGGTCACAACATCACCAACGCCGGCGCCGGTCAGCGCGCGCGCCAGCGGACTGACCCAACTGACCATGCCCTTGTCGATATCGGCCTCGTTCTCCCCTACGATTCGCCAGGTATGGGCCGTGCCGTCAGTGTCATTGGCATCCACCGTCGCGCCGAATGCCACCTCATCAGCCGGCTGGTCCTGGGGATCGACCACCACAGCATGTCCGATACGGCCTTCGATATAACGAAGGTCCCGGTTCACGTGCGCCAGCTTGCTCTTGTCGACAATGCTGTCGGCATCACCGGTTAGGCTGTCGCGCTCATACTTCAGACGGTCGCGCCACGACTCCAGGGCAGTAAAGCCCGCCGGAGTCACATAGTTCGGCACAGGAACCTGGGGCAGTTCCGGCAGGTCATCGATGACCTGATCACCATCGGGTTCACGTACAAATGCACGGCTCATGACACACACTCCCGCAGCACGGTCCTCACCGCGCTCCTTGCTTCTTCTTATCGATATGGTGCCGCACCGGCGGCAAACCAATGGCCTCAGACCAGCCGCCCTGATGGCTCCTCGCCGGCCCGATGCGCCATAACTGGACCAAACATCCGACGCAGTTCATCCCAGGCGTCCGGGGGCGAGCCCCCGGCGACATGGGGCGTCAGGATGATATTGGTGCCGTCTTCGGCAGCCTGCAGCAGAGGATTGTCAGGCTGGATCGGCTCCACCGCAAAGGTATCAACCGCGGCGCCTGCCAGACGGCCCGAGAACAGGGCGTCGGCCAGAGCAAACTCATCAACGACACCACCACTCCCGGCGGACACCAGGAACGCGCCCGGCTTCATCGATGCCAGAAACGCCACATCAACCATTTGAAGAGTCGCCTTCGTGTAGGGCAACAGGCAGATCACCACATCCGAACGGGATGCCAGGTCCCCAAGCTCTACGTAGCGCACACCCATGTTCCGCTCAATCGGTTCGGGCAGCCGCGACCGGCGGTGATAGGTCACATCGCAACGCCAACCCTTGAGGCGCTCGGAAAGTTCTGCGCCGATCTCTCCGAATCCAAGGATTCCGATGCGGCGATCATGGAGCCCCAGCAGGTTCCTTGTCTCCGACCAGTTGTAGGAGAAGGTGTTCTCGTCGGTCTCACTGGGTTCCGCCCACTTCCGAGACCTGTCCCGTGCAATGCGTTCGGTCTCCGGCAACCGCCGCAACAGCGCCAGACATTGCATCACGAGGTACTCGGCCACCCTGATCGGCCCTTCCTGCCCCCTTCGGCAAACAACGATGCCTCGCCGACGGGCCGCTTCGAGATCAATGTCATGGGTCGTCGCCCCCAGACGCAGGATCATCTCCAGGTCCGGAGCTCGCGTCAGCACCTCGTCATCGATGACACCCCGACGTTCCGAAATCAGATAACGCACGCCGTCTAGCGCCGTGACCAACCTGGCGCGATCCGGTTCGCGCAACATGGTGACCTGAAGGTCTTCCGGCGCCATGCTTAACGCCGCTTGTTGATGACGGTCAGCACGCTCCGTCGTGAACACGACGCGGGATCGAGTCACGTCAGAATCGATCGGGTCGGAAGGCGGTGAGATCGAGCCCCGGATCACGACCGGCCACGAGATCAGCGACGATCTGGCCGGAACGGGCAGCAAGGGACAGGCCCAGGTGCTGGTGGCCGAAATCAAACCAGACGTTGGAGAACCCCGAGACCGTGCCCAGTGCGGGCAGATAGTCGGGCAGAGTCGGGCGCCGCCCCATCCATTTCGTAACCTCTGTTGCCTGCTCGGGGTCAAAGTTTCGCAGGAGGCTCCGACCGCGTTCGACAATCACATCGGCCCGGCGGTAATTCGGTTCGGCATCGACGCCGGCCAGCTCGACCGTCCCGGCGAACCTGACACCTTCATCCATCTGGGCCAGGCCGAAGTGCGCTTCAGCGTGAATCAGCGGCATCCGCAGCCCCGTATCCACGCCATGGAACACGGTGTGGTAACCGCGTTCGGTGTCGAGCAGGAACTTGAGGCCCATCATCGCAGCGACACGGTGTGACCAGGAGCCGGCGGCCACAACGAGACGGTCTACTTTCCGCGCACCCGTGGTTGTCTCCAGTTCCGTGACACGGCTACTGCCGTGCCGGACGGCGGTCACCTCAGCCTGTTCGATGCATCCGCCTTCGGAAACGAACTGGTCAGCCAGTCCGCGCGTCAGCTTGTAGGGATTGATGGTGCTGTTGCAGCCTGTGAAATGCGTCGCGTGCTGGACCTCTGACGACAAAGCCGGCTCGGTTTGCCGGACCTGATCCGCATCCAGTTCCACGGCCTCGACCCCGAAATCTGCCAGCAGCTTGCGCTCGCCCTCTCCGCTCGCGTAGCCCTGCTCGCTGGCGTAGGCCAGCAGCATGCCGCGCTGCTTGATGAGTTCGGCGTTGGGTGTGCCCTTCGTGAGATCGTCGTAGGCCTCGGTGGTACCATCGAGGAGATTGTAGAAAGACTGTGCGTTGCGCAGTCGGGCCGTCTCGTTCGAGGCCTTCAGGAACCCGATCAGCCAAGGCATCAGCGTCGGCAGGTAGCTCCAGCGGATGCTGAATGCGCTGTCCTTACCCATGAGCATCTTCGGAACTTCTCGAATGACACCCGGCGACGGCAGCGGCAGGGCCGAACTGGTGTCGCAGATGATACCGGCATTCCCAAACGAGCAGTTTTCGCCGGGCCCGTCGCGATCAACGATCGTGACGTCATGACCGTCGCGCAGCAAAGACAGCCCGGCGCAAACACCGACGATGCCGGCGCCGATAACGGTCACATGATGGTTGGAATTCATGGCCGAACGATGCCCCCGTGCCGCGGCGCGGTCAACGGATCAGACGCTTTTAGCGCCGTAGTAGAGCGAAACCTTGTGCCGTGCTTCGGCAAAGAAGAGCCAACGTTCGATCAGCGAGCCTGCCAGCACCAGACCGGTCGCCACCAGCACGGCAATCGCGCCGAACCACCCGCCGGTGACATAGGCGAGGATCAGCAGCAGTAACGGCAAAACGATCCCGAAGACAAACGCCAGCCGACGCAGCTTGGCCGCATGTTTACGTGCGATCCGGAACACCATTTCCCGCTGGAGATAGTTCTCGCTGCTGTTGGGCGACTCCAAAAGCCTGGCCGAGCTCACACGATCCGCCATGCCCAGGGCGCTTCCCGTCGTGCTCTCGGCCGTGCGCAGAGCACCGTCACGCCAGGCCATCGCCTTGACGAACAGGGCCAGGGCCAGCATCAGCACACCCACCATCAATATGACGGGTGCCACAACCGCGCCACCGCCAGCCAGGGCCACAGCCGACGACACGAGCAGAGCTCCGCCGGCGAGGCCGATCACCAAAAAGGACGGCACGGTCCAGTCGTTGTGCCAATGCGGAATGGTCCAGAGCGAACGGTAGATCATGGCCGTGCAGAACATGGTCACAACCGAGCAGGCGGCCAGGACCATCCCTGCCACGCGCAATCCGTCTGTCATGGCACCACAAAGGATCCAGCCACCCAGAAACACGAGGGCAGGAACGAAAGTGATCATTGCCATGACGCCTTCACGGGACAACCAGGACGAGCGCCATTGCGAGAACGCGCGCCATACCCGTTCGGGATGGCGTAGATGAAAGGTCGACGAGACCAGACCGGCAACCACACAGGCCAGCGCCAGAACGGCAGCGATGATGCCGAACACACGCCCCTGAGGCAGCAGGTCGGCGGCCTGGAAGAGTCCGAGCCAGACAAGCGCGCCATAGCCCGCGCCCGAAAGGCTGGTGAAGAGAACGATCGAGACGGCTGGATACATGGCGTCAGTCCGTCAGCACGCGATCAAGCCAACTCAGGAACCCGGTCGCCCCGGACGTGTCCTCAGTGGTCGCCGTGGCCTTTGCGGGAGCAGCATGGCGCGACCGGGGAGACAGATACCGGTTGACTGGTTCTGCACCGCTTTCGGGCATCAGGGCCACCCCCTCCCGTGCGGCGACAAGCAGCGACACATCGGACGTCGGATCCCCAAGATCACCAAAATGTCGCGCCGACGTCGGGCAGGTCCGCACACAGGCTGGGACTCTGTCAATCTCGTCGAGATCGTCATTGTCGATGCGGTCGACACACAACGTGCATTTTTTCATCGTGCCGGAGTCGTCATCGAGTTCGCGCGCGCCGTAGGGGCATGACCAGGCACACAGCCCACACCCGATGCAGAGGTCCTCATCGACCAGAACGATGCCGTCGTCGGCACGTTTGTAGGACGCCCCGGTCGGGCACACGGTCACACAGGGTGCGTTGTCACAATGGAGACACGAGCGCGGGAAATGCAGCGTGAAGCCACCCTGCCCGTCATCAGCCTCAAAGGTGTGTACGCGATTGAGCCACGTGCCTGAGGCTTCCGGGCCATAAGGTTCGGTGTCGCCCAGAGGCGCTGCGACACCCGTGGTGTTCCAGGATTTGCAGGCCACTGCGCAAGCATGACAGCCCACACAGATATCAAGATCGATGACAAGGCCAAGCTTCTTGGGTCCGGCTTGCGGCAGTGAGGTCATGACGTGGCTCCCACTGCCCGAGCGCCACCACCCAGAGCCTCGAACACTGGCTCGCTGGTGCCGTCCTGACGCTCCGAGCGTTTAATCCTTACCGTGAGATCAAACCATGCGGCCTGGCCGGTCACGGGATCGGCGTTGGCATAGCGGTAGCCATCCTCGCGTGCTGGAAGAAGGTCGTCGATCAGATGGTTGAGCAGGAAGCCATCGGTGGCTTCGACAGCCTCGTCGGCCAGCGCCCAGGCACCCGACCGCTTGCCGATCGCATTCCAGGTCCAGACCGTGTTGGGGTTAACCCCGTCCGAAATGGCAACGCGCGCACGGATCGCACCGTGCCGGCTGGAGATGTCTGCCCACTCGTTGTCGACCAGCCCTTCCCGCTCGGCAACGGCGCGGCCAATCACAAGGCGATTGTAGCCGTGAATCTGCCGCAGCCAGGCGTTCTGGGAACCCCACGAGTGATACATCGCCATCGGCCGCTGCGTGATGGCATGAAGCGGATAGTCTTCGCACTCGCTCTCGAAGGGCGCATACCAGAGCGGCAGCGGATCGAAATAGGTCTCGATCCTCACGCGTTCGCTGTCGGGTGGTTGGTGGTCACCATGCCCTTGTGCAGCGAGCCGGAACTTCTGAAGCTCCTCGCTGTAGATCTGAAGCGTGATGGGCGCGTCGTGGTCGATCAGACCAAGCTCCACAGCCTCGCTGAGGTAT
>CEUN01110943.1_pt1 | contig 13149 bp, 10 predicted proteins | sample 361501 | NCBI WGS metagenome assembly CEUN01 (sample SAMEA2622801, study PRJEB7988) | marine metagenome | biome: marine biome (ENVO:00000447); feature: marine epipelagic mixed layer (ENVO:xxxxxxxxx); material: "saline water (ENVO:00002010), including plankton (ENVO:xxxxxxxx)" | depth 120 m | reverse complement strand
TTCAGGACAGTGCTTGTGCTGCCGTCATAGGCAGAGAAGTATTCGTGTGTGGCGACGATTGTAGTGATGCCTGAGCTGAGAGTGGTTGCGCTAGCCTTTACGTCGTCGGTGTGGCCATCCTCGTCGGCCAAGTGTTCGAGGCCTGCATCAATAATTGAGACAGCACCATTATCCAGTATCGCTGCGGTTAAACCGCTCCATGCCAGAACAAGCTCCGCAGAGACAGCGCTGGTGGTGATGACGTCAGTTGAATAGGCAGCGTCCGGTTCGGCGGTTTGATCATACATGTTCAGACCCGAATCGTTAGAGACTGAGTAGATCAAACGACCGCCAGCATGTTCTTCAGAATGATCATCATCGTTATGGTCATTATCACTGGAGCTTGAACCACCGCCACACGCAGTTAATGCACCCGCTGCAGCGATGACGATTAAGAATTTATTCAGTGCGAACTCATTTGAAGATGCCATGGATTTACCCTCCTCCTGAAATGCCACCAATCTGAGTCAGACTGACGGCTTAAATTTGTCGTTATAATATAACATAACCAGAAGATGCAAACACAAAAGAAGCGCTCAACGCCCGGTAATACAGCACGTCCTATGACGCTTCTTTACCTTTTGCACGAAAATAGTGCTTACAAGTTGTAAAGTGCACCATATATAGTCACTCAAGGCGTACACGATGAACGCTGTAAAAAGTATGTAACCTGAGGACGATGAGATGAAAAAAACGACTTTGGCGCTGGCAATGGCTTCTGCATTTACACTGGCAGGCACTGCTCAGGCACAGGATTATCAGGCAGAAGCGGGCCTGAGTTATATTGATATTGAGGTCGGGGATTTCAGTGATTCCGCAATCGGAATTGATTTTACCTACTATCTCGAAAATGTCGCTACAGAGGGAAAACCTCTCGCTGAGGCAGCATTCCTCGGCCGTAATTCTAACGTTGGGGTTTCTTACGTGACCTTCGACGAGGCGGATGTTGATTCTACGACGTTTTCTGGTGAGTACTGGCATGAAGACCTGTACATCAATGCGGACTACACCAGCAGTGATGATGCTGACGCCATTGAGCTGAACCTGGGCTACATGCTGCAAGACGGTCTGCTGGCATATGTTGGTATGATCGATGAAGACGAAGTTGAAGAAAATACGCTTCAGATCGGTGCAAAATACGTCGCTGAAATGGGCGCTAACTACATTGCACTCGATGGTGAACTGCAGACAAACGACGGAAATAACGTGGTATCACTGTCAGGTGACTACTTCATTAACAACGAAACCAGTGTTGGTGTCCGTGTCGCTGAGTCTGATGTTGACGGCGTGGAAACCATGTATGGTCTGGGCGCAAGCTACTTCTTTATGCCGAATGCCAGTGCTGCGATTGAATACAGCACTCAGGATGAAACTGACATGATTGGCGTGCGCGTCGCTGCACGTTTCTGATTTATCGCTGAGATCGCAATAAAAACGCCCGTATTGGCGGGCGTTTTTCTCAGCGAAGGCACTCCGATCAAAATGGATAGCTGTTCGTTACTTCTGAGACACTGCCGTTTTGCATTACCTTGACGTAAACCTTCTCATCAGATCCTGATCTGGTGATCTCAATAATGTAGAAGCCGTTTGCTGCCTCTTTTACTACGGCTTGTGAATCGCTGATGTTCCGCCACTCCGGCGCCAGTTGACCGACCTGGTAGCCGAAATCCCGGACGGTCATTTTCTGAACTCCGGAGCTTAAGCCTGGTTCACGGTCGACGGTAAGCCAACTCAGAAACAAACGTAACTCCCACATCAAGGTCGCTAGCCATCAAGCGTTTTTTGAATTGCTCTGTGCAGTAGACATGATTGAAGTAATCGAAACCTGTCTTAAAGGCTGCTGGTACGCCAATATCTGGCAAGTCGAAAGCGAGAGACTTGATACCAATGGGGATGCCATTCTCAAACAATTCTTCAGTCTGGTCTGACTTTGGATTTACAACATTATGAAGTGAAAGGAGGTGGTAGGAGTGATCATCTAATGTGAAGGGTAGAAACTCTCCCAAAGGCGAGAGCAGATCTTCAAGGTCACATTTTGCTCGCTCACTCAGAACCAGAAAGCAGCCGTTCCATGTATAGATATCCGGTAGTGCGTGTAACTCGCGAACGTTAGTTGAGTGATAGTCATAGAGCGCGGCGCCACACTCGGGCCAGGAATCAGCCAGGTTAGTCTCCGCTTCGCGTAGATCTTCATACCCCAGGTCACCATAGGCTTCAGTAATGGCTTTAGAACTAAGTTCCAGCATCCCGAACTTGTCGGACATCGGCTCTATGCGGTAGATATGCATCTTCTTTCTAGATCCTTGCTTGGTTATTCAGCGGAGGCAGCAAACAGCTTATTGATCTTTGCCTCGTACTGACTAGAGGCTTTTTGAGTAAGAAACGTGTAGTCGCTGCCGTGCTCCAGCATCGCGCGAACTCGCAGAAGGGTATTCCTTACTGCCTCAGCAGATCGAGCGGGAGTTAGAGCATCGTTTACCATCTGCTCATACGCAAAAGTATGGATGTTTGCATGAGGCAGAGCTTTTGGGAAACGCCAGTGCGGCACGTACTTCATACTCTTAGGGAGGTAAACTCCATTTACTGGGTCGTTAATCCCAATACCATAGCGATGCAGTCGGGCACGCGCCATGATGGCGTTCTTAGTCTGAATTTTGGGGCCACTTGGGTTTGCAGGGTCTTTAACCCTCTTGCCTCCACCGACAACAATATGATGACAATGGCAGTTATCATCCGGTGCCATAATGCCTGCTGCTTCCATATTCTTGCGTAGATTTACGGTGGGATGATGAGGATCGGATTTCATCAATTCCAACTGCTCTGACGTGGTCACTTTGGCACCCTGTGGAACAGCCCGAGATGATTGGTAATCACATAACTCTTGTTGAAGGCAGATTCGCTCTTGAATAGAGGAGTTTGTTTCAAGGTTTCTCATGCGACGATCCAGATCAGCAAGTCGCAGTTTTAGCTCCTCATCAATCTTCTTCTTTTCTTCCACCGATACCGGCTTGCTCAGCCTGAGTTTGTGATATTCACGTGCCGCTTTCTCGAATTCCTGTATGTTGTGTTCAAGTGGAGTTAACGGTAATGGCATGACTCGCTCCCTGATGTCTGACTAGTCCGTGTATTCAACGGGTATTTGTTGCTGTGGTCAATTGGTTATGGACTTTGAGTATTTCATCAGCGAGAAGTACGCCGAAGCTCCGAAATCCCATAAGCAAGCCTACTGGAAACTGTGGGAGGAAACTGGACTGCCAAAGGGGGGGCTGAAGAGGGCAATTCAGACAGCGCATTCGGCTTTCCACTCAGCTTAACTGCATGTAGGCAATTAGCAATCGGGCTTTAGCTCAGTTCTGTGGCAACCCTAACTTATCGAAAAAAGCACGATTGCGCTCTTTTGCAGCCTTCACAAGTTGATTGAAACTTATCACCTCTATGTAAGCCTTGTAGTTGGGGTTGTATCCAAAGAACCCCATTCCATCTGCCGTCATGGTTAAGCTGAAGTTCTTGCAGCGTTTAATCATTGTTGGAGTTAAATCGCAGATAACATAGCAATATGCGGGAATGTCATTATTTCTTGGAATGAGTAAGCCCGATTCGGTTTTGGCTTGACCTTCTCGGATTCTTTCAACATAGCCAAGTGCCTGATCAATCGGGTCTTTATCTTCGCCTTCACGCATGTCGTTGCGCATTGGGCGTTTGATTTCGACAACCGTGATAGCGGCAAGGGGAAAGCTGGTTTGATCGTTAACCAGTAGTGGGTTATCAAACACTCTGAGGCTGAGTAAATCGGGCTCTTTAGTGGACTCGCTACCCGTAATTGGCATTGCATTCAGTGTTTTGTCTGAGGCCAAATAGTTATGGAATGCCAATCGCTCATCGATCAGCCAAAGGTTGCAAGAATCCAGGAAAACCTCACTGGAATCTTTACGCATAGGCATAATCAGCTCATGAATCATATCTTCACGGGCGTACTTACCGTCTTCTAAGCGCTCGATGGACTTCTGTAGTAGGTCAATAATAACCTTTCGATGTGAAACGTAATTGGCGAGGTCTGATTTTTTAAGGTCTTCTGCCTTACGTAGATACTCACTCAGCCGTTCTTTGTATTCTTCTACATGCTCCTCATTCTGAGGCTGCATGATGTCATGACCTTCGCTTACTAACTGTCGCTCCACTTCATACCACTGAGCATGCAGGTGTAGCTCCAGATCTTTGTCCGACTTTTCTGGGTCAACAATCAGCAGCTCTTCCGAAACGTAATTGGCAATGGGGCGGTAGCGCGGTGCGTGATTGTTAATAAAATTATCTACCCTTTTGCGACCGGCTGAGACATTTTCTGCCAAAACATCTTGTAGATATTCTTTAGTGCGTGCGAGCACTGCATCGCGAATGTCTTTGAAGCTCACTTCGTTGAGCATGTCCTCTACGCTTTCGGCAATATCAAAGGAGGTGCGTTCGCTTCGCACGTGCTCGTTGAGATAATCAGAAGATACGTAGCAGGTGTAGGTGAACTCGCCGGATGCGTCGGATATTTTACCGTACAGGCCGGGAATTTTTCCTTGTATGGATTCTTCTTTAACCAAACGGTTAGCCGCACAGAGAGCCAGCTGATGCCTTTTATTTACTGACGCACGATACTTAATGTGGGTCAGGTCGAAGGAATAATCACGAATCATAATGGTTTCGAGAAATGCACTGGCATGCATATGCTCTTCGAGCAAGTGGTCAAGATCAAATACCTCACTTGCATCTTCAACCAGAATCTTAGGCGCGCTGCCTTGACGAACAAAGTACCAGAGTACATGTTCAAGCAGTTGATTGGCGATGGACTCGCCTTTGATGGGAACCTGTTTTCGAAAGTTTTCATCAAACCCGACTAACTTGATAAGGGTGCCCGACTGCTGTTCGGTAGCAGCCTCAACCGTTGCACCATGAACGCCCAACTTGTCGTCAAAACGGAATACGCGCTTTTTGAGTTCACCACCATCATCGCGGAAGTGGCTTTCCACTTCGACCAGATCGAACACCTTCAGCCACATCAAGCGGCCAACACCCCGGCAGCCTTTGTCAATTTTATGGTCGGAATCCAGCGTCTCAAATGACTTAAAATTGGTTTCATCAAAGCCACAACCATTGTCAGTAATGGTGAAACCGATGATGGGTGATAGAGCTTTGGCGTCTAAACCCAGGCCGCCTTGGGTAGCGCGATTGATGCGAAGAACAATCTTGCCATTATCGGCATTGCCTTTTTCTTCAATCGAGTGAATAGAGTTTACCACCGCCTCAAAAACAGGCATCAGGCCGTGGCTTTTGGGCAACAACGTATTTCGCAAGCGGCCTTTGAGATTGGTTTGTAAACTCATACTCCCTCCTTAGAGCTCGCCTTTAAAGGCGGAATCGAGAATTGATGCTCTTAGTTGGCATATGGCTTCCAATTGAACATTAAGCTCTGCTTTTAACGCTTTGACTTTCTGTTCAGCTATATCCATCTGTTTAACCAATTCCAACTGTTTTTCGTAACCCGGAATAACAACTTCAATTTCACGAAGTTGACTTGTTGTTAGGTTTCTAAAGATTGCACCAACAGCCATTTGGTTATTTTGCTCAGCGACTGCTAGTAAAGAAAAATAGAGATATTCAGTGGATATACTTTCTTGTTTTATCTCGATGAGTGCTGCAAATCCGTCGTGAATGCAAGCGTCCACAGCAAGAATGGCTGGCATCCCCGGATTTCCACTGACTTGGATTGTTAATGTTCCTTTCGGTACTGGCCGGCTTTTCAAAGCCCCTTCATCTGTTAAAAAGTCAATTTCTGGTGTTACATATCGTCCATCCCTGGTAACGTCAGCGACCATGAGTCGAGGAACGCTTCCACCATAGTATCGTGGATCTCCCTTGGGTCTTGGGCTGCTTCCCCTTATGATTTTTCCAAGCTCACCTAATTTAATTTTTTTGCCATCAACACCTGTTGCAAGTTCATTTAATGCACTCGCATACAGCGCATCGGCCAGTTTAACGCTTTCCTGTAAATGCTCGATGGCGGTGTCGATGCGGGAGAGCATTGCATCGAGTTTTTCGACAATTCGTTTTTGTTCGTTCTGTGACGCCAGAGGAATAAGAAATTTAGACAAACTTTTTGCAGACAAATTTGGCTGCGCAGCGCCATTGTTATAGCGTTCAATGAAAGTAGCGCATAGAGAACTATTAAAATAGTACAGCAAGTAATTTGGATCGAGAGCTTCAGACGGCCTAACAATTACCAAAGATGAGGCAATTGCACCTTCGCTTAGATTGCTTACTATAGCGCACTTACCTAAAGATCCTCTTAAGCAGAACAGTAAATCGCCCTGGCGGACTTTTCCGGAACCCAAAATATCGTATCGTTCGCGGGTTATGTAATTTAACCCAGCCTCGACTATTTTTCGTCCATCTAAATTCCCCGCGTTAATGACAGGAATTCCTGATTCTACAAAAGCATCTCTGGACGGGTAGTTTTTCCCTCGATCTCCATTCTCAAACTTACAGAGTGAGGCTAATTCTGTGTAGCTCCACCCGTCCCGCAATGGATATAAAACCTGTTCCATGGTTATTTCTCCGCCAACAGGTCTTCGATTTCATCCAACAGCCCAGACACCAGCTTTTCTTTAGTGCGGATCTGCTTGAGGATATCGCTTGGTGCTAAATGCTCAGTATCTTTCTGTTTGGCTGGATTTTTGGCCGATAGATCATAGTCTTCTGATAGCTTGCTAGCCGATACCGTCCACGAACGGTCGGTGGTTTCTCGGCTATTATAAAGTTCAACAAATTCTCTTAAGTGCTCATCAGTAATCGGTTTGTTTTTGGTAAGCTTTTGCTCCGGCTCACATTCGTAGTACCACGCATCGCTGGTGCCGCCGCTGCGCTCAAAAAACAGCACATTCGTTTTAACACCCGAATATGGCAAAAATACCCCAGCGGGCAGGCTTAAAATAGTGTGCAGGTTAAAGTTTTCCAGCAGTTCCTGTTTTACTTGTTTAAAAGCGCTGTTGGTTTGGAACAACACGCCTTCTGGCACGACGATGGCTGCTTTGCCGCCACTTTTCAGGGTTTTCATAAAGTGCTGTAAAAACAGCAGTTCGGTGGCGTTACTCTGAATGGGGAAATTTTGCTGAATTTGCGACTTCTCTTTACCACCAAATGGCGGGTTAGCCAGAATAATGTCGTAACGGTCTTTTTCCTGGATATCGCGGATATTTTGGGTGAGCGTATTACCTCGGAACAAGTTGGGTGACTCGATGCCATGCAGAATCATGTTCATCATGCCCATCACGTATGCCAGTGAAGTTTTTTCGAAACCAAAGAAGGTATCACGCTGAATGAGATCCCACTGCTCGGTGGAGAGCTGGTTCTTTTTGCTTTTCAAGTGTTCAAAGGCTTCCACCAAAAATCCGCAAGAACCGGCTGCCGCGTCATAAATTGTCTCGCCGGGTTTCGGGTCAATCGCTTGAACCATCGCGCGTACGACGGGGCGTGGGGTGTAAAACTCACCGGCATAGCCACCGGCATCGCCCATGTTTTGCAGTAAGCCTTCATAGACCAACGAGAGTTCAAACAGGTCAGATTCGGACTGGAAGTTCAGGCTATCCACAATATCCAGCACTTCACGCAGGGTATGGCCAGAGGCAACCTTGTTATCCAGGTACTGAAAGATTGCGCCAATTTTGTAGGTAAAGGATTTTGGGTCAGCGCCCGTAGCGGCGGCATTGGCAAAGCCTTTCAGATAAGGAAATAGCTGATTGTTGACATAATCGGTGAGGTCGTCCCCGGTCTTCGCCCGTGCCAGGTCCAATTTGCCATCTGCTGTTTTAGGACAAGCCCAGCTTGCCCAGCGATGCTCGTCATCCAGTACTGGTTGATAGTCTTTGCCGGACAATACCGCTTCGTCTTCCTTATCGGATTCGTAATCATCGAGAAACTTCAGGAACAATACCCAAGACGTCTGCTCGGTGTAATGCATGGCACCGCTAATGCCATCGTCGCGGCGCAGGATGTCGGTAATGCGGTCAATTTTCTGTTGTAGTGACATGCTTAGAGTTTTCCGATAATAAAATTGTACATATTGGTGATGTCTTCGCTTATCTCTGCGGGCGGAATCAGGTCGATATAGGCTTGGAGTTTTTCTAGATCTAAACCATTCCCATCAACGTTAATTAAGGGGTCTAGGATGCCTTTAACCTTATTAGAACTTAGTTGAGCCAGTCCGTCGTTGAATTCCAGGTCTTCACCAAGATGTTGAGTTGCTAATGGTGCTTTATTACCCGTTTCCTCATCAACCAAGCACTGATTGTCACCACTCATATTTTCATGAAGATGACATGCCAACCCCAAAGTGTCATTGTTAATCTTTTTTAGCAGATGATGATGATTCAATGCCGTATATGAGAGAAGGTAATGCTTCATTTCACGCCTTCTCCAAACAAGGATATGAGCGTTGATTTCAGATTTTCCTGCTATCGAAGATATAATATCTTTCCCACCATTCAGCTGCAGGTTTTCATTGTTTATACTCGCCAATGGCAAGCTATCTCTATCGCAAATTAAGTAAACGTTTTTTGCTTTATTATTACTTCCATCAATGTAGCTTATAAAGGATTCTAGCCATTTGAGTTTTTTAGCTGCAAAAGATGAAGTGTGAGAGTTCCAGCCTGATTCTACGGAAATGCAGCATATTTTGCGTAGTTGAGAGCTAATCTGATCATATTTTTCTTGTCCCAACTTTCTTATAACGAGGCGAGTGAATATTTCCCAGTCATTCTCGTTATCCATAAGCACTATACGTTCATGTAGGGCGTAGGTTTTCAATTTCGCTTTGTTGATATTTGATAGCTGCTCTAATCGAGCTTGCAACTCCTTTCTTTCAGTGAAGGGTAATACACGGCCTTGCTTGACTACATGGATATTCTCAACTCCGATTTCGGATATAGAATCCAATAGGTGAGTTGTCATCAAGGCTTTGCCTTTTGCATTGACAATACTTGACCAAAGTTTGTTGATGTTCCTGTAGTGGAGGTGACTATCAGCTTCATCAAATAGAAAGAGTGTGTTTTCGCTATCAAAAAGATCTAAAAGCGAGTAGATAAACAATAATTGATATTCCCCATCGCTGACATCATCAAGGGACAGGCCATTCTCGAATGTTAGTTGTAGAGTCGTTTTTGTAATCGGATTGTTTGCATCAACTGCCTGAGTCAGAAATGTAACAGCCGGATCGTCATTGATTTTTCCTGATAACGGTCCTTCTATATGCGGTGATTCAAATGAAATATTGAAAATATCTTTGCTTGTTATCGTTATCTCTTTTTTAGGGATAATATCTTCAAATTCATACTGGCTGTCGATTACGTTTTCGATGAAACTGGATAAGCTGCGGAAATAAGGGGTAGATCGGAGGGTTTCTGTTTCTCCTAGCTCTTCTTGTTTTAACGCCTGAGCAACCTTTTGAATATAAGGCCTATCAATTCGGAATCCACACGATAGTTTGGAGCTTATATCGTCTTTTAAGTCATCGCTTTCCTTTACATGTCCTAGAGACTTAAGGAACTCTCTGACTTTTCCTTGTTTTTTCAATACGGATGCAAGGAATATCAATAATGGAGACCAGCTCTTATCATAGTAGAAACAATGCAAGGATAATCCGAACTTTGACCTTCTCGCTTGCTTTAAGTAATTAGAGAAAGCTTTTGAGTAACGCTCGTTGTGCCCCGATGAGAAACAGACTACCTTCCAGTCTGGTAGGAGCAGGTCAGCCATTCGGCTTTCAAAGATGGCCTGAAGAATGGATGATTTACCGCATCCATTTTCACCGATCAATGCAGCATACTTGTCGATTGCAAACGATTGACTCTCTGGATGTAGGGTATTGGGGGCTAAGTTCAGTTCCATTGGTTAGCTCACGTGGTATAGCTGGTGTTGTAGTTGTTTGAAGGCCGCGAGCAAGTGCGTGGGCTTGCCACCAAAGGCCATGGAGGCGTCTTTGGTGGTGCCAAGGCCAGAGAGTTCGATCAGGGCGGGCAGGCGTTCACGCGCCAGCTCTGTAACGCCCGTTTGCTCGTAGCGATTTAGGACAAAATGCAGGAATTGCTTGGCCTTTTCCTGTTGGTACTGGTCGAAGAATGCGCTGTTGGCTCGCACGGCTTCGGCTCTGGATTTACGGGTAGCCATGGGTTGTTCAAAGGCTAAAAACGCCAGCAGATCGAACATGTCGCAGTCTTCCGCTTCGAACATTCGGCGCAGGGTCGAGAGCTGTTCTTTATCAAAGCCAGCCTGTACCAGTTTGGCCAAGAGTTGTTCGCGCAGGTCTGGGTCTGACCAGATATCCCGTAGTTCATCGACGCTTGTGAACAGGCCTGGCAGTTGTTGAATCAACAGTTCAACAAACTCCTGAATCGTGAGTGGTTTGCCGTTTTCGTCGATGTAACGGGTTTCAATATCGATGACCTTGAGCTCGCGGTGCTTGCCAAGTTTTACCTTTAACCTCGGGCGCGGCTCACCTGGCTCGGGTTCTGGCCCATCGCAGCCTTCGGGCGGTTCTGGCGTGTAGGGTGGCGGGGTCGGTTCTCGGGTTCCGCCTGGCTCCGGAGCTTCGGGTTCACCATCCCATTCTTCATCATAAAAGTTGTTTGTGGCCCCTCGAAAATCCACGATGGTGAAGTAGTCCTTACCATCGAATACTCGGGTGCCACGACCTACAATCTGTTTAAACTCGACCATTGAGCCGATGGTTCTATCGAGTACAACGTTGCGTACATTGCGGGCATCGACACCGGTAGTGAGCATTTGTGATGAGGTAATAATGGTTGGAATGTCTTTGTCGTTGTCCTGGAATTTTTCCAGCAGTTCGCGGCCGACCTTGCCTTCGTCGCTGGTGACTCGTACACAGTAATGAGGGTCTTTTACGGCTTTGTATTTGTTGATCATGTCGCGCATGGTCAGCGCGTGGTTTTGGTTCTCACAAAAGACGATAGTTTTTTCCAACGGGTTGATGTTTTGTAAGATGGCTTTGGCGACCAGCTCTGTGCGTTCATCAACAATAATTTTTCGGTCATAGTCTTCGACTTGATACAAATCTTGGCCAGATTCACCTTCGACGATCACGTCATCTTTTGTGAGCACCAATTCATCCAGATTGGTTCTAAATCGCTTAACTCGGTAAGGAGTCAAGAAGCCATCATTGATGCCGTCTTTCAGTGAATAAACATATGCGGGTTGGCCAAAGTATTCATAGGTATCCACGTTGTCCGTGCGTTTCGGAGTGGCGGTTAAACCCAAATGCACGGCACTGCTGAAGTGATCAAGTATGGCCCGCCAGGAGCCCGCTTCATTGGCAGCACCACGGTGACACTCATCAATCAACACCAGATCAAAGAAGTCTTTGGGATAGGCTTTGTAGTAGCCATCAATACTTTCTTTTTCGGAATTGGCTCGCTCCGCAATCGCCTGATAGATCGCGAAAAATATGTGGGCGTTGGTTGGCACCACACCATTGCGTTTACGTACTTCTTCTCCGTTGATTTTGATCAGGTCTTTTTCATAGGGGTTGAAGGTGTTAATGGCTTGGTCGGCCAGGATATTACGGTCAGCCAGAAACAGAACGCGTGGCCTGCGTGAACCGGGAGTATCTCGGTTCCAGCGTGCCTGAAATACCTTATGAACAATTTGAAAGGCGATGAAGGTTTTACCGGTACCGGTGGCTAGCGTGAGCAAAATGCGGGATTTGCCTTGGCCGATAGCGTCTGTTGCCGCATGAACTGCGAGCTCTTGATAGTAGCGTGGCTGCATGGCCCCTTCTAAATGGAAAGGGACGTTTCTTAACTCCTGACTTAAATCTGTGGTTTCTCCGGCATAACGCCTTTCCAGTTCAGCAGGCGTTGGGTAAAACTCGATGTAATCGCCTTTGCCTGTTTCCAGATCGAATTCGTAGGTTTGTTTGCCGTTACTGGAATAGACGAAACGAACGCGAAGCTTGTTCGCATAGTCGATGGCCTGTTGCAGGCCTTTGGTTGGATGCTCGGATTCTTTTTTGGCTTCTACTACGGCCAGATACCGATTGTCTTTGTGAAGCAAGTAATCCACAAAGCAACGTCGCCCACGTACCCCTCCGGCCATCTTTCTACCGTCGGTGAAGTAATGCTCCCGAATGATATTGCTTGGTTGCCAGTCTGCCGCCCGCAAGGCGGGATCGATATAGTTCGCTCGGGTATCTGCTTCAGATGCCATCAGGCCACTCCTTGGTCACTTGGGTTTGGCACCAACTCCAGCAGGTCGCCCACAGTGCAATCGAATAGTACGCAGATCTGTTCAATGGCTTCCAGATCCACTTTCTGGGCCGTTTCTTTATAAAGCAGGGTCACCGTAGCACGGCTTAACCCTGTTTCTCTGGCAACGTCGGCAATACGCATCTTGTGCTCGCCCATCATGCGGGCGAGATGGCAGCGGATCATGGCTGTGCCTCTGGCTGGTAATCAGGTTATTGGAATAACACAGGAGCATACCACGACTTTAATATTTGCCTAACATTTTGTAAGTTGAAGTTGAATTATGCGGGGCTGGTTTTTAAAAATAGGATAGAGATTTTCTAAATTACGCGGAGTTACGCGCCATATGCGTAATCGCGCGTAATTTATATTTCACGGCGGAATAGTGGGGGAAAGAGTGGAGCGGTAATGCGTACAGGCACTATCGCAGGCGCAGGTTTGGGTTGCTGTGAATAGGTGCTGAGAGGAGGTTGTTTCGAGAGGACTTTGCTATTTGGCGTGCGGCCAATTCTGCTTACCTATGGAAGCATAACCTGGCCAAAGCGGCCACATTATGGTTTCAATACCAAGCAGAGGGTATAAGGAAGCAAAAATGGTGGGCCTTCCCAGAGTTAACCGGCAGGCGCCCCTGTGGGGACTAACGATGATGAGTAGAGGAGATAAGGAAGCAAAAATGGTGGGCCTTCCCAGACTTGAACTGGGGACCTGCCGATTATGAGTCGGATGCTCTAACCAACTGAGCTAAAGGCCCATTTACTTCGTCTGCATCGTTTTGACTGCGTTGTTCCTCGATTATCTCAGTCATGTAGGCTCG
>CEUN01065937.1_pt1 | contig 13162 bp, 11 predicted proteins | sample 361501 | NCBI WGS metagenome assembly CEUN01 (sample SAMEA2622801, study PRJEB7988) | marine metagenome | biome: marine biome (ENVO:00000447); feature: marine epipelagic mixed layer (ENVO:xxxxxxxxx); material: "saline water (ENVO:00002010), including plankton (ENVO:xxxxxxxx)" | depth 120 m | reverse complement strand
GCGCGATCCCATAGACCAGGAACCCGGACGAAACCGCCCCCATGATCAGATACTTCACACCCGCTTCCAGTGACTCCACCTGCCGACGCAGATAGCTGACCAGCACATAGAAGGTGATCGTGATCAACTCCAGTGATACGAACAGGAGCATGAAGCTGTTCGCCGATGCCGCAAACATCATGCCGGCGAGTGCGAACAGCTGCAGCGCGTAGTACTCCGACAGTCCCGACTCAATATGCCGACTGTATCCGATCGAGATCAACGCCACCAGAAATCCGGCGATCAGGAAAAACTGTTTGAACCATAGTGCAGTCGGATCCAAGACGTAGGCACCGCCAAATGCGAGCGACACGTGTGTTTGCCCGGCCAGACCGGTCACCATCCCGTCTTCAATCTGGAAGGTAAAACTGAAGAAGCAAATCACCGCCAAACCCAGTGCGGACAGATAGCCGAGTGTCGGCCTCGTCCTGGGTAGTGAAAAATCCAAGATAACAACAACGATGGCGAGCAACACCACCATATATTCAAGGCTGAGCAGAAGGACGTTCATCGGTTCTTGCCCTCCGATTTGGCCGTATTTACAGCCACGGTTTTGGCTTTCGAAGGCTTGATCTCTTTCTCATGCGCTTTGGTGATCGTGACGATCTTCCCGACGCTCGGCTTGATCTTGTCGGTGAGAATGCGTGGGTAAATTCCCAGCACGAGCAGGCCGGCAATGAGGAGCGAAAAGGCGATTCGGGAAAGTCCATCGGCGTCACGCAACCTCGCGTGATGTTCGTCCAGAGGCCCATGTGCCACGTTTCGAATAGCACGCAGCATATAGACCGCGCCAACGATCAACGCCCCCCAGATGGCCAGCCCGGTGATGACCGGATACGTGCCCCAAGATCCGAACAAGACCATGAACTCGCCGACAAAATTCCCAAAGCCCGGCAGACCACATCCGGCCATCATGGCCATGATCAAGGCGGTGCCAATGAACGGAACCTGCTTCAACAAACCACCCAGCTTATCGATCTCTGTGGTTCCGGTCTTGGAACGAATCCAACCACTGAGCCCAAAGGTCAACGCGGCCAGCAATCCGTGGGCGACCATGAGGATAACCGCACCAGTCATGCCGATCAGGGTGAGACTGGCCACGCCGAGGAACACAAAGCCCATATGCGCCACACTTGACGTGCCGATGAGATAATTGATGTCGCGTTGACGAATTGCGACCAAACCGCAGTAGATGATGTTGCCGACACAGAGCAACGCGAGGACATCCAACCACGTGGCTGCGCCTTTCGGAGCCAGCGGGATGGCGACGCGAATCAAACCGTATAGGCCGAACTTCTTCAGCACGCCCGCGTGCAACATCGCTGTGGCCGTTGGCGCGTGTGCATATCCCTGAGGAGCCCAGGTATGGAACGGCCACAGACTCACGAGGATTCCCAGACCGAACATCAACAGCGCGAAGATTGTGCCCTGCGTGGAGACCTCGATAGGATTCGACTGGGTGATCGCGGTCAGTTCAACAATATCGAAAGACTGCGCACCGGTCTGGATGTAGAGCATGACCAAACCAATCAAGGCGATCAGCGCGCCGAAGCTGAGATAAACCGTGATGTTGAAGGCCGCGTCTGTCCTCTTCTCACCCCTGCCCCAAAGGCCGATCATGATAAAGGTCGGAACGAGCGCGAGTTCGTGGAAGAAGTAGAACAAGAACAGATCCAAGGAAACAAACGCCCCCAGTATTCCTCCCGTCATCAGGAGCAACAGAATGTAGTATTCCTTCTCCTGTGATCGGATTTCGCGCGAACAACAAGCTGCTGCAAACGCGACGATCGCGCCCATGACAACCAGACCGAGATTAATCCCATCAACCCCGACATGGTAACCAATGTTCAACCCTATCGATTCGAGACTGACCCAGGTGGTGTTGAAATCGAATTTGTAACCCGCCGGACTTGCCGTCGCGCCATCGTAGGTAAAGAGCAGGTAAACGCTCAACACCATCGACGTGAAGGTCGCCAGCAGCGCAATGAAGCGGGTCAGCCAACCGTAGATGCGCGGAATCGCCACCGCGGGAAGCACGGCCAGGAGCGGAATCAGGAAGATCGCGGTCAACAACATCAGTTCTTCGCCCCTCCCCCCGGCAGATCCGGGAACATCATGAAAATCACAATCACGATTCCGGCCACCAGCCAGAAGCCATAGGTCTGGACATTCCCGGTTTGCACCAGGCGCAATGCGCGTCCAAACAATGCAACGAATCCGGAACTGCCCGAAACCATCAAGCCGCCAATGATCCAACGGTCGAACCAATCGGCGACGGTCGCCAGAGCTTCCTGGGTGATCTTGATGAACCAGTTGTAGATTTCATCAAAGTAGAACTTGTCGCGCATGAGCCGCGCCCAGCCACCGATCATCAACGGAAGCGGATCGGCATCCACACCCTTGTAAATGCCACGCGCACAACGCCACCCGATTATTGCAGTCGCCGTGCCAAAGATTGCGCCAAGTGGTGAGTGGTTGATCGGTGCAAAGATCATTTCCGACCAGCCGGGCATGTGAGACGTGTGTCCGGTTGGGAAGATGTGGTGCAGATAAAAATCCACGCCACAGAAACCGATGAACATACTCGGAATCGCAAGAATAAGTAACGGATACGTCATCGAGCGCGGGGAAGCCACGGCATGGGCAGCCGCCTCAGTTCTCGCATTCCCGCCGAATGCAACCGTCATCAGACGGGTCATGTAAAACGCGGTCAGGCCTGCGACAATGCCACCGATGATGAACAGGACGTAATTCCCGTGATCAAGAGCAGTTGCCAGGATGGCATCCTTGCTGAAGAAACCAGCGAACGGCCAGACACCGCAAAGCGCTACCGTACCGATAAAGAAGGTCAGGCACGTCCGTTCCATCCGAAACTTCAAGCCGCCCATCTTCCAGATGTCCTGCTCGTGATGCAGCGCACAGATCACCGAACCTGCACCGAGGAAGAGCATCGCCTTGAAGAAGGCATGGGTGGTCAGGTGGAACATCGCTGCGTTCGGAGAACCCAGTCCCACGGCCATCACCATGTAGCCGAGTTGCGACAGCGTGGAGTAGGCAAGAATCCGTTTGATGTCGTTCTGCTGGATCGCCATCAACGCGGCCAGCAACGAGGTAATCGCGCCAACCCAGCCGATAATGTGAAGCGCATTCGTGTTCAACATGAAAGCAACGCGGCAAAGCATGTAGACGCCCGCTGCCACCATGGTCGCTGCGTGAATCAACGCGCTGACCGGCGTCGGACCTTCCATCGCATCCGGCAACCAGACATGCAGCGGAAACTGAGCAGACTTGCCAACTGCACCACAAAAGATCAGCAGACCGGCAATCGTCGTGAGCGCTCCCAAGGCTTCGGCATTCTCACCGAACTTGTGTTGCAGTTCGCCGATGTGCACCGTCCCCAGGCCGGCCCAAACGAGGATCACGCCGAAGAGGAATCCGAAGTCGCCCACGCGGTTGGTGAGGAAGGCTTTCTTCCCGGCATCGGCCGCAGCGGGACGATGGAACCAGAAACCGATCAACAGGTAACTGGATACACCGACCAGTTCCCAGAACACGAACATCATCACCAAATTGTTCGCGAGGACGATGCCGAGCATTGAGAAGGTGAAGAGACTGAGGAAGCAGTAGTAACGCGCCTTGCCCGGATCGTCCTTCATGTAGCCCAGCGAGTAGATTTGCACGAGCAAGGCCACACCCGTGACCACCAGGAGCATCAACGCGCTCAACCGATCTACGATCAGGCCGAAGGAGACCTGGAGATTATCGACCTGCAGCCAGTTCCATCGAAGCATTTCTGCGGCCTCCGCATCACCCAGTAAAATCGATAGAAAGATGGCCCAGCTTCCAATAAACGCAGCAGCAACGCATCCGATAGAAAACGTGGCAGACTTCTCTGCGTCTCGTCCGATGAATAGCCAGATCACGACTGCCGAAAGCAAGGGCAGGAAAAGCACCAGAGGCGCTGCATTGAACAGGAATGGAATCTGGACATTCATGTTACGAGTTCAGGGACGTGAGTTCATCCACGTGCGCGGTCTGACGTTTTCGATAGAGAGCCACCAACAAGGCCAGGCCAACCGCCACTTCGGCAGCCGCCACGGTGATGATGAAAAAGACCATGATCTGCCCGTCCAAATTGTCGTTGTAGCGGGAGAAGGAAACGAGCGCGAGGTTGGCCGCGTTCAGCATGAGTTCGAGGCCCATGTAGACCACGAAGATATTTCGGCGAATCAACACGCCAAGCAGTCCCAGACAAAACAGGAACGCGCTGACCACGAGAAATTGCTGCAAGCCCACCGTCATTTGATTTCCTTTTTGCTGAGGAGGATCACACCCATCATCGCTGCGAGCAGGACGAGGGACACAAGTTCAAAGGGCAGCAGGAAGCGGCCATCGGTAAAGAGCAGGTTCCCCAGATTCTTGGTCGAACCAACTGTAGTTGAACCGATACCCGTCGGAAGGTCGGCGCGCCAGATGGTCAGCAGCAACAGGCAGGTCAATCCGGCAAAACCCGTGCTGCCGGTCGTCAGCGCAAACTTGTTCCACTGCCGCTCTTCTTCTTCCCCGATGTTCAGCAGCATGATGACAAACAGGAACAACACCATCACCGCGCCCGCGTAGACCAGGATTTGAACCGCGGCAAGAAAGTAGGCGTTGAGCAGAACGAAGAGGCCGGAGATGCCGATCATCGTCAACACGAGGAACATCGCGCTGGTCACCGGACTGCGGCTGGTCACGACCAGGATACCGCACGCCAAGGTCATCAACGCGAACACGTAGAACGCCGTGTTATACGTCAGCAATCCGTTCAGTATGTCAGTGATCCGATCCACTTATTCTCAGCCCTCGATGGGGAACACGTCCTGCGCGTCGGCATCCCGTTGCTTCTTCTCCCACTTCTTGATGCCTTCCACCTGGCCGCCCAAGGCGAGCAACTTCTCCTTGCCGTAAATCATTTCCTCGCGGCTCTTGCCGGTGAGGGAGAAATCGTTCTGCAGAAAAATCGCTTCCTCCGGACATACCTCCTGGCAGAAACCACAGAAGATGCAGCGAAGCATGTTGATCTCAAACTCCTCGGGCATCTTCTCCGCGTTCTCGCGGTCAGCCACCTGTCCATCCGGTCCGGGAGGGGTGATCTTGATGGCCTTCGGAGGACAGACGAATTCGCAAAGCTGGCAGGAAACACACTTGGTGTTGTCATCCTGATCCTTCACCAGGTACGGCGCACCGCGATACCCCTCGGGAACAATCGTCGGCTCCTCCGGATACTGCTGCGTGACCTTCTTCTTGCCGGTCAAGGTCTCGAAGAGATGCTTCGCCGTGACACCGACACCACCGACAATCGCGGGGATATGCGATTTCTCTAAGACCGTAAGATCTCTTCGTTTGATGATCATTTTACGTGATTGAAGAACAGGATCGTCGCAACGACCCCGATGTTGATGATTGCGATTGGAAGAACGGTGCGCCAACCGAGGTCCATGAGTTGGTCATAGCGGAATCGCGGCATCATCCAGCGAACCCAGACCATGACCCAAAGGATCGCCACCACCTTCGTGACAAAGATACCGATATGGGCGAGCCCAGCCCAGATTGACGTGGCTTGATCGTCCAATACGCCAAACGGCAGCGTCCAACCACCGAGGAACAAGGTCACGATCATGGCCGCCCCGGCAATCATCGCGATGTATTCCCCCATGAAGAACATGGCAAACTTCATCGACCCGTATTCCGTGTTGTATCCGGAGACCAGTTCGGTCTCGGCTTCCGGAAGATCGAAGGGTAATCGGTTCGTCTCGGCGAAGATCGCAACAGTGAAGATGGCGCACGAGAGAAACAGGCTCGGAAGCAAGAGCAGGTGTTCCTTGTAGGGAGCGATAAGCCAGCTGTTTTCGGCCTGGTAATTGATGATTCCCGACAGGTTAAGTTCACCAACGATGAGGAAGATTGGAACGATCGAGAGCCCCATGGCCAACTCGTAGGAAACCATCTGCGCGCTCGCACGGATTCCGCCAAGAAATGGAAACTTCGAATTGGAAGCCCAGCCGGCAAGCACGATTCCGTACACGCTGAGTGAAACGATCCCGAACGAAAACAGGATACCCACATTGAGGTCGGCGATGACCATTTTCTGGGTCCCGATGTCAACTCCCGCAATTTCGCCGAAAGGAAGGGTGGAGCCAAACGGTATGACCGCGAGGATCACGACCGATGGAATGAACACAATCATTGGCGCGATCCAGAAGTAGACCTTGTTCACGTGTTCCGGAGTGTAGTCTTCCTTGGTGAAGGCTTTAACGCCATCGACCGCGGGTTGGATCAATCCCAAGCCTTTGATGACCGGATTGAGCAGGGGCGCAACAAACGTAGCGGAAAGTTTGGCGAGTATGGGGCCCAACAGAGGAACGGCTGCCATCAAGGGTGTCGGCAAGGGAACACGATTCGGACCAATCCGATCTTGAATCGCTGCGGAGATTTTTCGCTCGGCCATCACACCCGCGTAGGCAAACGCAGTCATTGCAGCGCCGAATACGATGCCTGCCTTGACGAGCGCAGAGATGATGAAGCCCCAATCCATCAGATATCCACCTCCACACCGGTGTCACCGATTTCGGCCCATTTCAACTCCTTGAATGCCTTGGAGTCTGTGGCCATCTGGTTGAAGAGCCCTTCGATCGTCGAATAGCCATTGTTGCCTGTGACGTTGAAAACAAGTTCGTGCAGGAACTCCCACTCAGGACGTGCATCGCCCGGAGCCTCGACGGCCTTCATGAATTTCTGCAGGCGTCCCTTGAAATTCACCATCGTTCCGCGCTTTTCCATCACGGCCGCGCCCGGCAGCAGGTAGGTCGCGTGTTCGGTGGTCTTGGTCGGCAGCAGGTCGGACACAATCAGGTGATCCAGTTTCTTCAATAGCTTCACCGGAATCCCCTGCTTGGTGACATCCTCCCGGAATACGATCAGTGTCTTGATCGCGCCGTTCTTGATGCCTTCCTCGATCTTTGAAGTGTTGATGCCAAATTCCGTGAAACAGAAACCGGTTAGCCGGCATCCGTTGCTGTTCGGATTCTTGTCCTCGCAGGAAAGGAACCCGTCGCCCGAACCCAAGCGCTGGACCGCGTCGGTAATGGCGCCGGTCTTGGCTGCGAGTTGCGAAAGCAGATACAGCTCCTCGTTCGTAGACTTTGCGGACCCCACGATCGCCACCGAGCCCTGCTCGGCATCGCGTAGAATTTCGCTGATCTCGTGGATAGCGACCTTCCAGCTGCCGAGTTGATTTCGATCGGTGAATCGCGTTCCGCTCACCTGCGCCAAGCGATCTTCGCGTCCAACCCATTTGTAATTCAATCGGCCGGAATCACACATCCAACTGGAATTCACCGCGTCGTTTTCGCGTGGCTCGAAGCGGTAGATCTTTTCTTCGCGGGATCCGACGAGGATGTTGCAGCCCGTCCCACAATCCGTGCAGATGCTTTTGGTTTCCTTCAGGAACCAGACGCGCATCTGGAATCGGAAATCTTTTGAGGTCAACGCGCCGACCGGGCAGATGTCCACGGTGTTCAGCGTGTAGTTGTTGTCGAACTTCTTGCCGGGGAATGTGGAGATCGTGTTGTAGCTGCCACGATTCACGATGCCCAAGGCATCATCGTCAGCGATTTCTTTCGTGAAGCGGATGCAGCGGGTGCAAAGGACACAGCGTTCGGCATCGAAATTGATGCGGGGACCGAGATCGACGTTCTTTGGCTTGTGGACTTTGACCTCGGCAAACTGGCTTTCGGCCTGGCCATGCTCCACCGAATATTCCTGCAGCTTGCATTCACCGGCCTGATCACAGATCGGGCAGTCGAGCGGATGATTGATGAGCAGGGACTCCAGGATCCCCTCGCGCATCTGCTTGGTCCAATCCGAGCTCGGATAAATCTCCATGCCCGGAGCTATCGGAGTCGCGCAGGCGATCGCACCGCGGGGCAGTGACGGATCGTACGGCAACCGCATCTTGTCGATCCTTGGCGTGCCGTCTTCGTTGAGGATGGGCTGCCGTGTCGCGCGATCCATCGCCGGCATACCAAACTCAACCAGACACATGCGACAGTTGCCCGCCACGGGAAGCTTCTTGTGATAGCAGTAATGAGGGACGTCGTGCCCGGCAATTTCACAGGCTTCCAACATCGTGGTTGGACGCGGATTGCCCTCCCAATCCTTGGTCATCTTCGGCACCTCGACCTCTTTGCCATCGACCTTGATCTTCACCATCTCCACTGGAGGCGGCTCAGCTGGTGCTTCGGTGACAGCGACAGCCTTCTCCGCAGCTTTTTTCTCCGCTGCAGTTTTCTTGTTCGCCTTTTTCTTCGCTGCCATGACCGATTAAAACTCTCTAACTATCCGGGCTTGCGGCCACTTTGTGCGGCACAAAGCCGCCGACCTCGGTTTCTTTCGCTTTCTCGTGAGCTTCACCGCGCGCTTCAAATTCGTCCCCGAATTTGTCCATGAAGCTCAGGACCGGCCAGGCGCAGGCTTCACCGAATGCGCAGATCGTACGGCCTTGAATGTTCGTCGCAATGCGCTGGAGATAGGCTCTGTCTTCCTTGCGGCCTTCGCCATGCGTGAGGCGATGCAAGGCCTTGGACATCCAGAGCGAACCTTCGCGGCAAGGCGTGCATTGGCCGCAACTTTCGTGCGCGTAAAACTCAGCAACGTTTGCAAGGGCTTCGACGATGTCGGTCGAATCATCCATGACGATGATTGCGCCCGAACCGGACATTGTTCCCGCGGCCATCAAGGAATCGAAATCATATGGCAGATCGAGAAGATCGACCTCGGTCTCGACCGGTTTGCCGTCCGGACCGGGCTTCTTCACTTTGAATTTCTCGCCGGCCCTCAAAACTTTGGATGAAGAACCACCTGGAATGATCGCCTGCAGTTCATGACCGTCCAACAGACCTCCGCCGAAGTTTTTATCAAAAATCAACTCACCGAGTGTCGCGTGACCGACCTCGACTTCGTAGTAACCGGGGTTCTTGATTTGCCCGCTGAGACTGACGATTCGCGTTCCGGTATTTCGAGGTGTGCCAAGCGCGGCAAACTTCGCCGAGCCCATCTTGGCAATGTGCTTCACATTGCAGAGCGTCTCGACGTTGTTGACGATCGTCGGACACATGTAGAGACCGAGCACGGCAGGGAAATACGGTGGCTTGATTCGCGGATAAGCGCGCTTGCCTTCGAGTGACTCGATCAGACCGGTTTCCTCACCACAGATGTACGCACCGGCTCCGCGATGCACGTGGATGTCCAACTTGAAATCAGTGCCGCAAACCTTGTTGCCGAGAAAATTCTTCTTGCGGGCTTCAACAAGGGCTTCTTCGAGAATCTGCGCGCCTTCAACGAACTCTCCACGAATGTAGATGTAGGCGAGATTCACATCGTTCGCCCAACAGGAAATGATCATTCCCTCGATGAGTTGATGCGGGTCTTTGTAGATGATCTGCTTGTCCTTGAACGTGCCGGGTTCGGATTCATCCGCGTTGCAGATCAGGTAGATCGGCTTGCCGCTGCGACGATCTACAAAGGACCATTTGAGACCGCAGCTGAAGCCCGCACCACCACGGCCGCGAAGACCCGATGCGAGCACTTCCTGACGCAGCCATTCCTGCGGAGAATACTTCTTGTCGCCTTCTTTTTTGCCGCGAGATTTGAGAACTTTTTCGAGCGTCTTGTAACCACCATTCTTCATGTAACACTTGATGTCCCGGGTGTATCCCTCGGCATCGATGTGTTTCAAAATGAGGCGGTGTTCTTTGGGCATCGTAGCTTGACTCTCGGTTAAAAGATCTTACTTTCTCCGTCCCCATCTGCCCGATGGTGTAACGGTAGCACAGCAGTCTCTGAATCTGCTTGTCTAGGTTCAAATCCTAGTCGGGCAACCATTATTTCCTGGTTCGATTTCATGCGCCCTATTTGCATTTCGACATCAGCTTGTCGGCCTTCTCCGTGGTGACGCCTTCGTAAAAGTCGCCATTGATCATCATCACCGGAGCCGTCCCGCAACTGGCGAGACATTCCACAAATTCAACTGAGAATCGCCCGTCTTTCGAGGTCTGCAACCCGTGTTTCTTCGGATCCAGCTTCAGCTTCTTGCAGAAGTGCTTGAATAGCTGACCCGAACCACCGAGCGCGCAGCTCAGGGTGCGACAGACCTTGATCACGTATTTGCCCGCAGGCTCCTGACGGAACATCGGGTAGAAGGTGACCAGTTCGTAAACATTGATCGGCTCGAGTTCGAGCTTGGCTGCGATCCACTCGACCGCGTCCTGGGAGATGTAGCCCTGCGCTTCCTGCACCGCATGCAGGATCATCAACGACGCACTGCGTTTCTCCGGATAGTTTTTGATCCGGTCGTCGATCTCTTTTTCGAGCTTGGGAGAAACTTTGAACTTCATCGGTCGCATTCTCCCATCACAAAGTCAATTGAACCCAGGATCGTAACGACGTCACTGATCAGGCAACCCTGCAACATCTTCGGAAGAATGCTCAGGTTCACAAAGGAAGGAGCGCGGATCTTCATTCGATACGGTGTTCCGCCACCGCGGCTGTGAATGAAGAATCCCAACTCACCTTTCGGGTTCTCGGCTCCAAAATAAACCTCGCCCTTCGGCGTGTTCGGGCCCTGCGTCACCAGCATGAATTGATGAATCAACTCCTCCATGCTCGACAGAACCTTCTGCTTGTCCGGCAACACAATCTTGCCGTCCTCGATGTTTACCGGCAGGCCCAACTCGTTGTCGCGACCGCCCGGAATCCTGTCGATGCACTGGCGAATCATGCGCACGCTCTGCCGCATCTCTTCCATGCGCACGAGGTAACGATCGTAAGAATCACCGACGGACCCCAAAGGCACCTCAAAATCCAGTTGATCGTAGATCAGATACGGATGCGACTTGCGTACATCGTAGTCCACCCCTGACCCGCGAAGATTCGGCCCGGTCAATCCGTAACTGATCGCGTTTTCCTGCGAGATCGTGCCAACGTCTTTCGTGCGATCCACCCAGATCGGGCTGCGCGTCAAAAGTTTCTCTGTCTCATCAAAGTTGACCTCAACCTCGTCACAAAACTTCGCGACCGCATCAATCCAGCCCTTCGGACAATCCCGTGCCAGGCCGCCCACTCGCGTGAACGACGTCGTGAAACGTGCTCCGGTCAGGGCCTCGCAAAGGGTGTAAACCTTTTCTCGTTCCGTGAAGGTGTGGAGAAAAACCGTCATCGCACCGACGTCCATTGCGAAGGCACCCAAGCCCAGCAAGTGCGCCGAAACTCGTGCCATTTCGCAGCAGATCGTCCGGAGGTAAGTGCCCCGCTCCGGCATGCGATCGGTAACCCCCAGCAACTTCTCCACCGCCAAAGCGTAATGCACGTTGTTCGCCAATGGGGCGAGGTAATCCAGTCGGTCCGTGTAAGGCACGAACTGGTTGAACGTCATGTTCTCCGCGATCTTCTCATCACCCCGATGCAGGTAACCAATCTCCGGCATCGCCTTGGTGATGATCTCCCCGTCCAACTCCAACACGATCCGCAACACCCCGTGCGTCGACGGATGCGAAGGTCCCATGTTGAGCTCCATCTTCTCCCCTTCCAGCTCACGGAACCCATGACCGGACGCCAAACCGGCGCTCGCCGCGCGGCCTGAATCGGAGATTTCGATGTCTTGAACCGTGGACATTATTCGTCTTCGGGGATGCGAACCCGTGGCTCGCGCTCAATACTGTCCTTTCCTCCAGCCACCGTGACGAATGGCCCACCCTCTAACGGAGCCGGATCAGTGAACGCAACTTCCGGAACGTCAGTGTCCTTGCCGGCCAAGGGAAAGTCTTTCCGCAAGGGATAATGCGGATAGCCTTCCCACATCAAAATTCGTCGCAGATCGGGGTGATTGCTAAATCGAATCCCCATCATGTCGTAAACCTCACGCTCGTGCCAATCGGCCGTGGCCCAAATACCCGAAACCGTCGGCAACTCCGACTTCTCCTCACCAACATCCGTGCGCAATCGCAGATGCGCCCGCTTTTCGATACTGTAGAGCTCGTAAACCACCGTCCAACGCGGATCGTCCCCGTAATTGTCGATGCTCGAGATATCCAACAGCATATCGAAACCCAATTCATCCCGCGCAAAAGTGCACACCTCCGCCACCTTCTCAGCATCCGACAGATGCAATGAGTACTCGCCCCGAAACTCAACCGGCTCAGCAATGAACTTTTTGAATTTCTTCTGCAATTGATTGGCGAGATCGGCGCTCATGCTTTGGTAAAACCCCAGAACCCGACTTCATTGGGAGAGCTGCACACAGATTTACACAGATGGGACTCAAGGTCTGACCTGACCCCGGGTTGAAATTCTTGAGAATTAGTGAAAACAGACGTCTTTCCCTGTGGACTTTCAGACTGAATACACGCATCCGTCTTCCCCAAAGGCAAAGATCTGTGTCCATCTGTGTCCATCTGTAGTCGAAAAGGAACTCAGGCAGCCCCGGCAGAGATCGAGGGCTCATTCTGAACTTTGCCCTGCAACTTCAGCAAGGCATCGAGAAGGGCTTCCGGACGCGGAGGGCAACCCGCCACATACACATCCACCGGCAAAATGTTGTCGACACCTTGCAAAACCGCGTAGCTCCGATACATCCCACCCGTCGAAGCACAGGCCCCCATCGCAATCACCCACTTAGGGGCGGGCATCTGGTCGTAAATCCGGCGAACCGCCAAGGCCATCTTGTAGGTCACCGTCCCCGCCACCACCATCACATCGGCCTGACGAGGCGAAAAACGCATCACTTCTGCCCCAAAACGGGCGATATCGAACTTGCTCGCCCCCGCGGCCATCAATTCAATCGCGCAACAGGCCAGCCCCATCGGCATCGGCCACAAAGACTGCTTCCGACACCAATTAATGGCCTCATCCAGCCGCGTCACAACGACACCGCCTTCGATCTTCGAATTGTAGCCAATTTCCTGGTTTTTCATACGCGGTACACACCGATCCCGGCACGCGAAAACGAAGCTAATCACCCCCAAAAACACAGGCAAGGCGAATTTGTGATTTTTTTCACAAAGTCGGAATGAAAGGACAATTGAGC
>CEUN01044855.1_pt1 | contig 13163 bp, 8 predicted proteins | sample 361501 | NCBI WGS metagenome assembly CEUN01 (sample SAMEA2622801, study PRJEB7988) | marine metagenome | biome: marine biome (ENVO:00000447); feature: marine epipelagic mixed layer (ENVO:xxxxxxxxx); material: "saline water (ENVO:00002010), including plankton (ENVO:xxxxxxxx)" | depth 120 m | reverse complement strand
GAAATTTATATTAATTCTAGTATATGTAGTACTCGTATTGCAATATTAGAAGATAAACAGTTGGTTGAGCTATATGTAGATTTTCCAAATCATAGTAAAATGGTTGGAAATATATATAATGGTGTCGTACAAAATATTATTCCTGGAATAGAAGCTGCTTTTATAGATATAGATAGTGATATAAATGCATTTTTACCTTTATCAGAGTTAGATGCTGAATCAAATTATAAAAATGTTGCATTTGATGATGAAGATAAAAAAAAATCTTCTAAAAAAAATAAAGATTTAAAAATTGGTGACAATATAATTGTACAAGTAGTTAAGGAACCTTTTGCAGGTAAAGGGGCAAGAATAACAACAGATATATCTATACCTGGAGCATTGATAGTATTAATTCCTAATCAAAGCTATATTGGTATTTCAAAAAAAATTAATGATAAATATGAAAGAAGAAGATTAAGAAAAATTATTGATTCATTTAAACCAAAAAATATGGGTGTAATTGTTAGAACTACTGCCCAAGGGAAAAATGAGGATATATTAAGTGATGAATTTAAAAAATTACAAAATAAATGGGAGCGTTGCTTCAATAAAACTAAGAGTAAAGGTAAAAGTAAAAAAACACCCAAACTAATCCATCAAGATGCATCAATGTCCTATAGAGTTATTAGAGATTTATTTGATAGCGAGGTAGAAAATATTTATATTGATTCAAAAAAAGTATATTCAACTATATCTAATTATATTAAACAAATTAATCCAAAAGAATTAGATAAAATTCACTTTTATAATAAAAAAAATCCAATCTTTAATTTAAATAATATTGAAGAACAAATAAGTAAATCGCTTAATAAAAAAGTATGGCTAAAAAGTGGAGGACATCTTGTAATTGATCATACAGAGGCTATGGTAGTTATAGATGTAAATAGTGGTAGATATATTGGCAAAAAAAATCATGAAGATAATTCATTAAAAATTAATTTAGAAGCAGCACAGGAATGTGCAAAGCAGTTAAGACTGAGAGATATTGGAGGGCTAGTAGTAATTGATTTTATTGATATGCTAAAAGCGGAAAACAAAAAAAAGGTTTATGAATTTTTTAAAAGAGAGCTAAAAAAAGATTCAGCAAAAGTAGCTACTACAGAATTTTCAACTTTTGGCTTATTAGAAATGACAAGGCAAAGAGTAAAACAAAATTTATTAGATACAATGAAAGAAGATTGCATAGTTTCTAATGGCACAGGAAAAATATTTAAAAAAGAAATTGTGTTAACAAATTTAGAAAATGCAATCAAAAACTATAAATTAACATCAAGTGATAAACAATTAGATATATTTTTACATCCTGAATTAATAGAATATATTAATTTACATATCCAGATTTTTAAAAGAAAATTTTTATGGCGGCAGTTTGTTCTGGTTAATATTAAACCAGATAAAGCATTATATAAACACCAATATAAAATTTACTCTATAAATAAAAAACAATATATTAATTAGTTTTAGTTGCTAATATCATAAATAATTGAATAAATTAGTGGCCTTAAAAAAAAGAGTATAATTATGTATGCAATCGTAGATATAAAAGGTAAACAATTTAGAGTTGAAAAAGACCAAAAAATTGAAATACCTAAAATAACTGATAAAGTCGGTTCAACTATTGAATTCGATAAAGTTCTATTAACAAATGATAATGGAAAAGTATCAACTAAATCATCACTTAAAGTGATTGCAAAAGTCCTATCTCATGAAATAGCTGATAAAGTAGTAGTATTTAAAATGAAACGTAGAAAAGGTTATCAGAAAAAAAATGGACATAAACAGCAGTATACAATGATTCAAATCAAAGATTTGAAAAGTGGTAAAAAAACAACAGCAAGTACAAAAAAAACGACAGCTAAAAAAACCGTACAGGAAAAAACTACAAAAAGTAAGGATTAATTATGGCACATAAAAAAGGTGTTGGAAGTTCTAAAAATGGTAGAGACAGTAATCCTAATAGATTAGGAGTTAAAAGAGCTGATGGCCAACAAATTAAGGCTGGATCAATTATAATTAGACAAAGAGGAACCAAAGTTCATCCTGGAAAAAATGTAAAAAAAGGGACTGACGATACTTTGTTTGCAACTGCTAACGGTGTAGTGAAATTTCAAAATTTTACTAAAAATGGTAAAGCAAAAAAAAGAGTTACTGTTATAAATTAACTCTTACATATTCTTACATATTAACCACTATAAAAATTTCTATTAATTACTAATTTATCCAATTATGAATAAATATATTGTTCTAATATTGTTAATTTTTAATATTGCCATTTCAGAAATAGTAATTTCAGGGTTTATTACTAATCAAAATACTGGAGAAGCTTTAATTGGAGCAAATATATTTATTTCTGATATAAAAAAGGGAACTACTACAGATAAAAATGGTTTTTATTCCATAATTATAAATGAAAACTTAATAAACAATAAAAGTATCAATATTATAATTCAATATCTAGGATATGAAACAATTACCACAGAAATTGATGCTGATTCAAAAAATGCAATTATATTAGATTTTGAATTATCTCCTCAAAATATAAAATTACAGTCTACAGAAATAAAAGGTGAACAGGAAGCTAGACAAACTATTACTCCCTATAGTAGCATTAAAGTAACTCAATCACAACTGTCATCATTACCTAGTTTAGCTGAAGCAGATATTTTTAGAACTTTACAAGCGATTCCGGGAGTATTACAATTATCTGAATTTAGTACTGGTTTAGTTATAAGAGGAGGAAATACCGATCAAAATTTAATATTACTAGATGGGATTACTGTATATAATCCTTCTCACTTAGGTGGGTTGTTTTCAAATTTTATTGTAGATGCAGTGAAAGAAGCAAATCTGACAAAAGGTGGATTTAATGCAGAATACGGAGGACGACTATCTGCTGTGCTAGATGTAATAAGCAGAGAAGGTAATAGAAAAAATATTAGTGGAAAAATTGATGTGTCTCTATTATCTGCTAAAACTACATTAGAAGGGCCATTTTATAAAGGAGCATGGCTAATTGCAGGGCGTAGAACCTATTTTGATATTGTTTTTTCAGAATTAGGATACACTTCCATTCCTCCATATTATTTTTATGATATACAAGGTCATGTTTTTACAGATTTAACTTATAAAGATAGAGTTAGTATAAGCTTTTATCAAGGTGTAGATGATTTTGAATATGGTGATTTAGCTTTAGAAGGTGATTGGGGAAATGAAACCATTAGTTTAAAATATAGAAGACTCTTTAATCAAAAATTAATTGGAAATTTTATGATTGCAAAAAGTAAATTTTTTGTGAATTTTGGATTAGGTGGATCATCAGGAATTAATGAAGCAGATAAAATAGATGATATTACTTTTTCAGGAGATTTGTCATATTTTTTAAATAACAATGTAACTGTAAAAAGTGGCTATCAATATAAAACTTTAGGTTTTGCATATGAAAGCTTTTTTGATACAGATACTTTGTTTTCTGAAATAACAAATCCAAAAGAGGTTAGTGCATATTCTCAAATTAAATTTGTTTTGAATGATAAGTTGATAATTGAGCCAGGATTTAGAATGAATTATTATGATTCAAATGATAAGCAATTTTATCCTAATTTTAGATTGGGTTTAAAATATATTATTAAAACTGATGAATTTATAAACTTTGCTATAGGTAATTATAATCAATTCTTATTTACATTTCAGGATGATTTTAATCCACCTCTTCTAGATGCTTGGATTGCAATAGATAAATCTGTAGAAGCAGGTAGAGCAGAACATTTTGTGTTAGGATATGAAAGGTATATAAAAAATTATAAATTTCAAATAGAAGGTTATTATAAAAATATGTATAATATGTTAACATTTGTAGATCAGAGAGCTACTACTGATGAACAAGTATCAGATGAAGATTTATCAGATATATTAACTCCTTCAGATGGAAATGCCGGAGGATTAGAATTATTTGTTCAAAAATTAAAAGGAAATTTAACGGGTTGGCTAGCTTATACACTATCATATTCAATTAAAGAAATGAATGGCACAACATATTTTACAAATTGGGATAGAAGACATGTCTTAAACTTTATAGGTAATTATAAATTTCCCTATATCTGGTTATTAGGTAATAATTGGGAATTTAATTGGAAATTTACTTATCAAACAGGACAAGCTTACACTCCTATTTTAGGTTATTATTTGGAAGACTTACCAGGATCACAGACAACATGGAAATCCATTCCAGGAGGAAGAAATTCTGGTAGGTTACCTGATTATCATAGATTAGATCTAGGCATAACAAAAAGTTTTAAAATTACAAAAAAAATTAAAGGTGCTTTTTTTGCTCAAGCAATAAATGTGTATGGTAGAGAAAATATTTTCCGATATTTATATACTACTGAAAATATACCAGGTGTAGATGATAATGGAAATTGGAATCTAGAAACAGATGATTGGAATGGCGATGGAGAACCAGGATTTGGTATAAACCCAGATACTGGAGAATTTGAATTAGAACCTAATATTGATGAAGCTGCAGAAGATATTCCATCAAGACAAAATTTATCTATTTTTAGCATTATGATTCCTTCAATTGGATTTTCAATAGAGTTTTAATATGAAACAAATATTACTATTATTTATTTTAATTTTTATGGGCTGTGAGCTTCCTGATACATCTGTTGTTTATGAAGACAAACTAGTTGTCTTTTGCAATTTAAATATGATAGAATTAAATGAAAATGAACATTGGGGAGAAATTGCTCCTGTAAAAGTATCTATGAGTTCTATTATTGATGGTAATCTTGATAATACAAATCAATTATATATTAATGATAGCTTGAATCTAAAAGTAGAAATGATTGGTTACTTTGATTTTATAGATTCCACATTAAAAGATACTATTGATTTTCAGCTTGTAGATATTGATGGAGATGGAGAATATTTCGGTGACTATTTACCAAAAGAAGATTTAAATCTATGGCCTAATAAAAAATATATTTTAAATGTAAATTATGTCAATGAAACTGGCGAACTGTATGAAGTACAAGCTGAGACAACTACTCCACAAAGATTAAATGTAAAAAGTATCCAAGACTATAAAAATTGTGAAGAATGTTCAGATCCTACAATTTTTGGACAAACTAATTGTGAAAATAATGGGGAAACTTGGATAATCGAACAGGATATATTAATTGATACTATTAATACAAGTAACTTTTCTTCAATATATGATGATGTGGGACCATATATTTGGGCAATATTTGATAAAGAATTAGGTGAAGATGCAGCATCATATATTTTTAATACATATTCTGACATTATAGATGAAATATCTTTAAGTCGATATGGCTGTAAAGTAGGTAGTTTTGCTTCTTTTCCTTATTTTGTATTAGACTTTAATAATAATGAAAATTCTGCAATTAGAATATTATCATATTCATTAGAATCAGAAAAAATGGATTTAGAACCATGGACTGACCATAATGCAAATGGAATTGCTGATGAGGGGGAATTTTTTGATTATAATCTAAATACATATTATGATTCAACTAGAATTAATACTTTTTATGATACCACTAATGTTTTTCAGATTTGGAAAGGTCCTTATTTTAGAGATGATAAAAATAATCCATTTTTATATAATCCATATCTATGGAATGTAAATGTGTCTCCTTCACCTGTAATGTGGCTATACTTTAATTATTATGGAAAGCATTTAATAATGGTTCAAGCGGCTGACCAAGCTTATTATGATTATTTTAGTGGCGATCCTATAGGAAAAAATCCATATATTCTTCCTGATTCAAACATTGAAGGTGGATATGGGTTGTTTTCATCAACTTTTTCAAAAGCATTTTTTATTGATGTAAAAAAAGTAGATTAATTTTTGATGAAATTAATATTACGCTTTAAACCTTTTAACTTTGTTCGCTTCATTGCACTATTTTTAAATAATAAAGAATAATTTTCCGTAGATAAATTTTGTAAATCTTTAATATTTGAATCAATTAAAAATTGACGTGGTCTAAATGCCTCTTCATCAGATATAATAGCAAACTTTTTACTCCAGGGACACACTTCTTGGCAAATATCACATCCATAAATCCAATCATCCATTTTATCAGAAAATTCAGATGGAATATCAGATCTGTTTTCTATAGTTTGATAAGAAATACATTTATTTGCATCTAAATTATAATCTGATATAATAGCATCAGTAGGGCAAGCTTCAATACAGGCAGAACATTTGCCACATAAATCATGCATAAAAGGTTGATCATAGTCTAATTCAAAATCTGTTATAATTTCACCAAGAAATACCCAAGAACCAAATTCTTTAGTAATTAAATTTGTATGTTTTCCTATCCAGCCCAATCCTGCTCTTTGAGCCCATACTTTCTCTGATATTGGAGAAGTGTCTACACAACATATAACATTAAAATTATTAGCATCTTTTTTGATGTAATGAGCTAATTCATAGAGTTTAGATTTAATTAAAGAATGATAATCATCTCCCCATGAATAATTAGAAATTTTATAATTATTAAAATAATCTTTTGCATTACCTGTGAAATAATTTATAGCTAATGAAATAACAGATTTTGCATTTGGATAATACTTAAAAATATTTGCACGCTCTTCTTGTCTATTTTCAATCCATTTCATAGAGCCATGGAAACCATTTTGAATCCATTGTTCTAAATAATCTTTGTCTGATTGATAAAAATCAGCTTTTGCAATGCCAATTTTTGAAAAGCCAATTTCCAAAGCTTTCTTTTTTATTTGATTGGAAAAATCCATGATATAAGTAATTAAAATTTCTTAGAATAAAGAATTTTAAATTCTCTATGAGCAGTTTCTGATATTTTTTGATTTCTATTAATATCATTAAAATTTAATTCTACCAAAATATTATCTACAATAATCCATCTAAGACCAGCATTTAAATAACCTATTCCATTTCCAAGTGATATATTATCTAATGTAATATCTTCGTAGTCATATTCATTATTATTATCATTAAGCATTGCATCATATTCTAACATAAAAGATATTGAATTATTAATTTCTTTATCAATCCCAAAGAAAATATTAAAATCATCATCTCCATCTTCTGATTCTAATGATTTATTAAGACCAATATGTAATCCTAAATTACCCATAAAGTCATAATTTTTACTTACAACTAAATAATAACCAAATGATTTATGTTCATAACGAGAAAATTGTTCTTGTGTTTGTACATTAATAATATCTCTAAATTCTCCACGACCTTGAGAATCAAAGCCTAAAACAAGTGCTGGTCTCATTAAATCTTCATTTAAAATTCTATATTTAAAATGATATTCTGGATAATCTTTATTAAATGATATTTTTTTATCTCCAATTAAATTATGAATTCCCCATGATATACCTAATGTAAGATTATCTGTAATGCCAATTGATAATCTAGGTACAATCCCTCCTTCATCAATTAATAATCCCTCTATAGAATATGTACCAACAGGCAATACTCCAGAAGTTGGAATTGTAATTAAAGATAATGGAGGGTAGGGATGAGAGGATTGACTCAATGAAAATGTAAATAAAAATATAATAATGTTTTTATAAAAAAATTTATACATGGAATAATTTAATGATTAGATTTCATTTTTTCAAATTCATATTAAAAGATAATAATACTGGTTTATGATCAGAAATATAAGCCTCATATATATCATAACCATTCATATAATCATCTATTGGTATAGTCATAACTTTATTGATTAAATCTTCATTGACTAAGTCTTTAGTTACAAGAATATGATCTAAAAAACTAACATATGGCTCTTTAGGATAGCTTGCTTGTGATATATCATATACTAGTTTATGATTTGCAAAATAAAAAATGTCATTATTAAAAAAAGGTTCAAAACAATGTTCTTTCTTTTTATCCTTTAAATCATCATTCCAATCTCCTAAAACAATAAAATTGTTATGCTCATTAAAATCTACTAGGTAATCATATAACATTTTTGAAGCTTTTTGTCTTCTATTTAAGCCTGAATCACAACATTTCATATGTAAATTTATAATACTTAATAGTGTATTAGATTTAGTATGCTCTAAATCAAGTTTTAAAGGTGGCCTACCAGCAAAATTATAATCATTATCTGCAAATAATTCAGTATGTGACACAAAATTAAAAATATCTTTTTTATAAATAATTGCTAAATCCATAAATGAAGATTGGATTGATAGAACATAACCATAGGCTGGTAATTTCTGCATTAATTTTTCAAACCAACCAGCTTTTCTAATTTCTTGAAATGCAATAATATCAGAATCTAAATCAGTAATAATTTCAGACAATGCATTAATAGTCGAATCATTAGCTGTAGGGAAGAACTCACAATTCCATGTAATTATTTCTATACCATTTTCTGTATTGATGGAGGGAACATCCCAATTATTTAATTTAGAGTAAGTATAATTAATATTATTTTCAATTTGAAATGACTTATTATAATCTATAGTTGATAATTTTTTATTTATCCATTTTACTATTTCTTTATCTGGCTCAAAATCATCAGAAAATAATGTGTGAGACACTTCACCGTTATTAACATATTCAATACCTAATAATTTTTTGTGCTGCTTATCAATTCTAAGTTGTATATGTCCAAAACTTGTTCCATTACCATAATTTTGTATTGTATAAACATGGGAATTAGGGTCATACCATGCAGTCTTATATCCTTTGGAAATCCCTCCTGAAACTATCAAATCAACACCCGTTGCATAATACCCCATTTCAATAGCATTTAATGGTTTATTAGAACTTTTATTTTTGATAAAGTTAGCATACACTTCTTCTCTATCCCATGGGACTCCTGAACTTGTTAATAAAATAATTACATCCGCACCATTTTGTTTTATTTCAGGTACCCATTTTTTAATTGCTTCAACTTCAAACGAAATTGTTGCATCTTCTAATTTAGATTTAGGAACAAGCTGGGGTATATCAGAATTAATAATACCTAATATTCCAACTTTAATTCCTTCTATTTCTTTTATAATATAAGGTTTAATTTTAGTAATACAATTATCACACTGTAAATTAGAGCCAAGAATTTCAAAGTTTGCATTATTTAAAATATTATTTAAGTTTTCTATACCAAATGTAAAATCATATTGCCCTGGAACAAATGCATCATAACCAATCAAATTCATCCAATCTATCATTGATGCACCTTGATCAAACATGCCAAAATTAGAGCCTTGGAAAAAATTACCTGCATCTACAACAATAGAATTGTCTTGATTAGATTTATCTCTGTAATCAGTGATATATTTATAAAAACCTGCTCCCCCAATAATTGTAGGAGGATATTCTGGATTCATAAAATAAGCTTTTTGTTTTTGTACAACACCATGAATGTCATTTGTAGTAATTAAATCAATAACAATTTCATTTGTAAAAATAATCTGAAATAAAAGATATATGAATATCATTCTCATTTTATAAAATATTTTATACCTAATATAATATTTAATTTTGAATCTGTAATTTTATCAAAATTATCTAAATCATCATCATTTACTACAAACAATGTAGGATAGTAATAATCAAAAAATGTATATGATAAGCCAATATCATATGACAACTGTTTATAAGAACCACCTGAACCACATGTTAAAATTGCTTGATCTGGTAATGAATTAATAGGAGATGTTTTATATGATAAACCTGCTCTTACTGGAATATCGCTAGGTAATATATATTCAAATCCAAATTTATATATATATTGAGAATTTATTGCATACGGAACTTTGTGTAATTTATTATATTCAATCTCACTTGTTATTGTTAAATCAGAATTCGAATGAGGGGTATATGAAAATCCAAAATTCAACTTTTCAGGTTTATAATAATTTACTCCTAATGAATCAATAAAATTATTATCATTGGAGGAATCTAAGTACGAAATGATCCCTAATGAATCAATAAAATTATATGAATAATAATTATCCTTTTCAATTAATAACCCTGGCTCAACAGTGAATGACATTAAAAATTCTTTATTTATAAAACTAATCCCTAAAGAATAAAAATTGCCTAAATTATTAAGTACAACTTCAGAAGAATAATCCTCTGATAAAGATAAATTTTCAAAATCAGTTGTTAAGCTATCTACACTATATTCATCTATAATTTTAGCATTAAGAATTTTATTAAATCCAATACCTATATTAAGGGTATTACTCTTTTTAATAATGTGAGTATATGATAAGCCTAATGAAAACATTTTAAGACTACCGCTAGAATTAAATTTATGATATCCTTCTAATGGGTCTTTTAATCCTACTTCACCATCATCAATATCAGCACTACCTCTAACTTCTTCAAGATAATCATAGTTAAATGTACATAACGGTAAATAAGATAATCCTACGGCTATTGAATTAGTAATATTAGAAATAAATCCACCTTGAATATAATTATAAATATTAGAGTTATACACATAATCTCCATATGTTAAAAAATCACCAAAATAATCTTTTACCAATATGCTCCTTCGTTCACTAATTGCGGCTAGATTAAGTTGAAAATCAATAATTGAATTATTATTATTTAATGATTGTTTTAATAAAGATGGGTTATAATGTGTTAAAGAAGAATTATTTGAATTAGAGCTATGAGTTATCCCCATTGCATAAGAACGAGCAGACCCAAATACTAAATTTTCTCCAATAGCTCTATTTAATTGTGCTTGACAAATTAAAGTACTAAATAATATAAATATAAAAAATCTAAAATGCATAATCTACCTGTAATTTATAATCAAATTGATTGTTAGATACCCAAGGATTTCTAATCCAATTTCCTTGTTCTGTTTGGGCCTCAGTAATATTAGTCATGGGGTGATCAGCTGTATAACTAATTTTGAAATTAAATGATAATTTTTGATCAACTAGAGTATGAAAAGAAACCCAATGATGGAAAGAACCAAAATCACTTTCAAAAATTCTAAAATCATTATCTCCAAAATACCATGTAAACCCTTTAATATATAATGACCCTGTCCTAACTTTAAATTTATTACTTAAATTATACTTTAATGAAATCCCAATTGTTTGATCTGGAGCTCCAATATCTCCAAGATTCGTATCTTCTCCAGAGGGACCATCAGTTAATCGTGGTCTAGGAGAAAAAGTTGTGTGGCCCAATGCATACAAAAACTCTAACTCATTAAAATTAGATAAAATCATTTTAACTCGAATACGAGTCTCTCTAGAGTAATAGGGACTTGGATGAAATATATCAAATGTTCCACGTGCTTGCCATTTTTGTCTTAAATATATTCGATATTTAAATACAGGCCTCCACTGTAAAGATACAACCGTTCTAAAATATTTAGCATCATCAGCCTTTCTAGTCCAGTGATCAGACTGCAAAATGCCTGTAATATTTCTATGAAATTGATATCTAGAATTGATATAAAAACCTTCTTCAGCTTGAGGTTGGGGGTTGGCCGTATATAAAAAAGCATATACTGGATCATCTAACCAATAAGAATCTTCAAGTATTGAAGTTTTGTAACGCTGGTAATTAGAAAAAGATCTTTGATATGGATTATCAAAATGTAAATCATAATTTCTATATAGTAAAAGTAGATTGAAATTATTAAATTGAAAAAAACTACTTAATACAGATGCCTGTGGAGAAATCGATGAGCTCACTAATCTTGCATGCTCTCCTTGAATTGATATATTATTTATAACAGAACTAAAATTTGTTCCAATAACTTTTCTAGAAGATTTTGTGAAATTAGAAGATACAAATGGATATGAGGCATTTGCACTACTTTGGTACATTGCATCAACTTCAGGATCTGCAGAATTTGTTAAATATGTTAAATAGTATGTATCACCAGAATAGTCTGGATCTGGACCGCCTACAATTGTCTCTCTTATTTGAGGATCTAAGACCCTATTGTATAAACTTTCATATAAAGTAAACCCATACATTGTCCCAGGAGTTAAGGTAATACGAATATTCGCTCCAAAAGTATACTCTTCAACCGAATCAGTCAAACGATGAAAAACCGTCGTATCTCCATTATATCCTAGCCCCCATGAAAGACGCGGCTGCATAACAATAAGTGATGTAAAACTTCCATCTTCATTAATAATAGCATCTCTTTTATCTTTAGACCCGAATAAAGATAACCGTATTAAATCGTTTGATATTTGTAATCCTAAACCTTTAAGTGTATACTGACTCGTACGAGTTTCATCAGGATGAATGCCATTTAAACGTTTTGAAAAACCAAACCCTGTCCTCCTAGGACTAAAAAAATCACTGTTCTCAAATACTAATCCCTGTCCAAATGATGCAGAAAAATTACCTATTACTAATCGATCAATTTGAAAATTATCTATATTCAATTTTATTTTTTTTACTGCAAAATAAAATTTCCTATTACTATTTTCAATTGATTCACCCACATTTCTATTAAATAAATATCCAGATGAAAAATGATTATTTGATACAATCCACTTTGTAAATACTTGAGGCATTTCAGGATTATAAAATTCTACTAAACTAGCATCATCATCTGGAGTACTAGTTAATGGGGCATTATTAACTGAGCTAGAAAAACGAAAATTATAGTTATTTGAAGAAGTATTATCATCAAATTGAACAAAATCAATTAAATTTTTATATCCATAATAGCTAATACCAGGAGAATTTTTTAATTCGAATGTACCATTTATATAACCTCTTTTTTTCTGTAACAATACTGCTTTTACATCAATAGGACTTAAATTAGGTAGCGAATTTAAATCATCATAATTCATATTATTAACATTCATAGGATGGAAATAAAGATCGAGCCAATTTCCAGATAATGCTTCTTGATTTTCAGATGAAGAAAGCCATCTTTCTAATTTGTATGAAGATCTTCTAGAAAAAGATAAATTATCATCTGATGGAGTTACGGTAATAAAAGATTTTAATTGATGGACATCTGAAATACTAATTCCATCAATTTTACTTAGTTCATAAATAGTCTGAATATCACCAGTACTTTCAATATGTGCCCTAATTAAATCAATTTTTTTAATGGAAAATGTATCAGATAGTAATT
>CEUN01173238.1_pt1 | contig 13176 bp, 7 predicted proteins | sample 361501 | NCBI WGS metagenome assembly CEUN01 (sample SAMEA2622801, study PRJEB7988) | marine metagenome | biome: marine biome (ENVO:00000447); feature: marine epipelagic mixed layer (ENVO:xxxxxxxxx); material: "saline water (ENVO:00002010), including plankton (ENVO:xxxxxxxx)" | depth 120 m | reverse complement strand
ATACTTCTTCGTCTTCGACTTCAGAACTCGCTACGGGATGCTCATCAACTTTTATATAGTTTTTTTTGTGGCTTTCTATTTGAGAATCTGATTCTTTAGCGACCGAATTTGCGGACACAGTCACACTTTCAGATGTTGCAACTTGATCTGCAGTTGATTTCGAGGAGGTCTCAGCTTCTGTACAAGCAATCAATATTGCTACAGATAGTGCTATAAGTACTAGAGTGACAGCTTTACGAATATTGTTCATGGTAGTTTTAATGACTAGCCTTTTTGAAAACTAAGTGATGCATCACAGTAATTTGAGTACAAAAAACACTAATTTCATTAATGTACTTAAGAAATGTGAATTAACTGTGTGATACGTGATGAATCATAATTCAATTTAGTACACAGATTATTCAACCAGCCTTTTAGTTCTGGCTAGTGTTTCCATCCAGAAGCAATAGGTAGTCTTCTGTCTTTACCGAAAGCCAGGCCTGTAATTTTTACACCAGGAGGTGCTTGGCGTCTTTTATATTCGTTTATATCGATCATACGGATTATGCGGTTAACTTCAGTTTGGTTAGCACCTTTTTCACCCAATTGTTGCTCGTTTTGCGCGATTAATTCTGGAGATAAGCGCAGTTCGATATACGAATGGATGACTCTATCTAGCTGTTCATACGGTGGTAATGAATCTTCATCTAATTGACCAGGTCGCAGTTCTGCACTGGGAGGCTTTTCGATAATTGTCGAGGGTATAGGTGCCACTGAATTTTTCTCATTACGGTGATGACAAAGGTCGTAAACCATGGTTTTTGGCACATCTTTTATAACTGCGTATGCTCCTGCCATATCACCGTAAAGGGTGGCGTATCCGGTAGCGATTTCTGATTTGTTACCTGTGGTTAGTACAAGCCACCCAAATTTGTTTGCAATTGACATCATCAAATTGCCTCGTATACGAGATTGGATATTCTCTTCCGAGATACCAGGTTCAGTACCTTCAAATGTTTTGGAGAGCATGTCCTCAAATGCTAAGTGACCAGACTCAATTGGGATATTCCATAAATCGATGCCAAGTTGAGCGCATAAATCCCGAGCATCAGAAATGCTGCCGTCTGAGGAGTAGCGCGACGGCATTGATATTCCTATTACATTTTCGGATCCGATAGCGTCGACAGCTATTGTTGCCACTAGCGCAGAGTCTACGCCTCCTGATATAGCTATGACGACTTTGTTGAAGCCAGTCTTTTTTAGATAATCGTGTGTACCTACAACCAAAGCGCTATAGATCGCTTCTAGGCGACTTAATTTTTGAATAGAAGGTTTGTCAATTTTGGGTCGTTTATATGTTTGTTTTAGCGTGACCTTGAATTCAGTGGGTCGCCCGACTTTTTCAAGTTTGCGTTGGGGCCAAGCGATACTTTGATTTTCACGACTTTGTTTACTCAGGTCATCTACGTTAATATCTACAATAAGTAGAGTTTCTATGAAACGAGTTGCTGTGCCGATTAATTTTCCATCTGGACCCACTAGCATACTTCCGCCATCGAACACAAGCTCGTCCTGACCGCCAACCTGATTAGTGTAAAGTGTGTAGACTCTGTTACGTCGGGAGAGATTGGAAACTAGATCTATTCGTCGATTGTGTTTTTCAGATTCATAAGGAGATGAGTTAAGATTTACTAAGATTTGTGCCCCGTTAGCGCTCTGGACTTCTGCCGGTCCTAATTCTTCCCAAATGTCTTCACATATGTTTATGCCGAGTTTTATTCCATTTACAGATACGACAGGGCATTGGCTCCCCGATTGGAAGTATCTACGCTCGTCAAATACACCATAATTTGGAAGATGAATCTTTCGGTATGTTGTAATAGTTGAGCCTTTATGAAGAATTGCGGCGGAGTTGTAGAGTTTCGTACCAGATTCATCAGTGTCCGAGTCAACAAAGCCAACAATAACAACGATATCTTTAACTGAAGAGGCGATTCTTTTTAGTGCATCCTGATTTTCAGTAATGAAGTTGTCATATAGAACTAGATCTTCTGGTGGATATCCTGTAATTGCAAGTTCAGGGAATGCTACCAAGTTAGCTCCCTGATCTTTAGCTCGTCTGATCCATTTTTCTATCAGCTTCGTATTACCATCGATATCTCCCACAGTAGTGTTTATCTGTGCGGCGGAGACTCTAAATGTTGAGTGTGGACCTGAACTGCTCTTATCGGTAATCATAGGAATCCGATTTTACATCTGTTGTGTAGGGTTAATTCAACTTGACGAGGAAAAAATAGGAGGACGGGCATAACCTCGTACAGTTGGGAGTTGAGAACTTCCTGATAGGAATATATCGATTTGTCGAGCGGTTCGTCGACCGCTAGCGATTGCATGCACGACTAGAGATTGACCTCGTTGCATATCTCCGCAGGCAAATACTTTTTTTATATTTGTCTGCATGCTTCCGTTGGCTGCCACATTACCTTTTTCATCATATTTTACTTGCATGGCATCTAATAGGCCTTCGTGTTGCGGGTGTATGAATCCCATTGCAAGAAATACAGCTTCAGCTTCAATTTCGAAGTGGCTACCCGGTACTTCTTTCATATTGAATCGACCTGTTTCTTCGTCTTTGATCCATTCGACCCGTGCGCATTCGATGATTTTTAGATTTTGTTCGTCATCTCCGATGAAGCGTTTGGTCAAAACGTTGTAATCTCTATCGCCTCCCTCTTGGTGTGCACTTGATGTCCTGAATATGTTGGGCCATTGTGGCCATGGATTATTGGATGTGCGCATTTCGCTTGGGCGAGGCATTATTTCCATTTGAATTATATTTTTGGCGCCTTGACGATGTGATGTTCCTAGACAGTCGGCTCCAGTGTCTCCACCACCAATGATTACAACGTTTTTACCGTTTACATCAATATTGTCCTCTGGACCGAATTCTTGACCTTTCAGCTTTCGGTTCTGTTGAGATAAAAAATCCATTGCAAAGTAAACACCTTTTAGTTTTCGACCCTCCACTGGTAAATCTCGAGGGATAGTTGAACCACCAGCAAGGCAAATAGCGTCAAAATTTTGCATAAGCTCTTTGTGAGATATGTCACTTCCAACATTAGTATTTACTTTGAATTTAACTCCTTCGCTTCGCATTTGACTGACTCGTCTTTCAACAACTTCTTTTTCAAGTTTGAATTCAGGAATGCCTAGTGACAAAAGTCCGCCGACGTATTCGTTCCGTTCAAATACCGTGACTGCGTGACCAGCACGCGCAAGCTGCTGTCCGGCTGCTAGTCCAGCCGGACCAGATCCTACGATCGCAACCGTTTTACCTGTTTTGTTTACTGATGGTTCGGGTTTTATCCAACCTTTTTTCCATGCATGCTCAACGATCTGTTTCTCTATCATTTCTATTGTGACAGGATCCGAATTAACAGATAACGTGCAAGATGCTTCGCAAGGAGCAGGACAAATTCGTCCGGTGAATTCAGGGAAGTTGTTGGTAGCGTGTAGCCGTTGTACCGCTTCTTTCCAGTTTCCATGGTATACAAAGTCATTGAATTCAGGGATTAAGTTTCCAAGGGGGCATCCGCTATTGCAAAACGGTACCCCGCAGTCCATGCAACGACTTGCCTGATGACGTGCATCCGATTCGCCCCACTCTAGATACACCTCTTTCCAGTCGTTGATGCGTTCGGAAGAGTTTCGGCGTGCCGGTGTACAGCGCGAGGTTTCCATAAACCCAGTTATTTTACCCACTGATGCCGACCCTCTCCCTTGCGTCGGGGTTATTCGAAGAACGATCATGTTCACGGAGAATTCGTGCGTAATCTCTCGGTAAAACTTTTTTGAAGTTCTTTATTGAATTTTTCCAGTCAGCAAGCATCCGTATGCCGACTTCACTGTTTGTGTGCCGTATGTGATTTTCGATCATTTTTTTAAGTTCGATTTCATCTTCAGATCCTGAAGATAGATCCAGTAGATCAGAAATCGAGTCATTGAAATGTGTCCCGAATGTGTTGTTGCCATCCCACACATATGCAATTCCACCACTCATACCAGCACCAAAATTTCTTCCTGATGAGCCGAGTATGGCTACACGACCACCGGTCATGTATTCACAACCATGATCACCAATACCTTCTACGACCGCAATAGCTGAGGAGTTACGAACAGCAAACCGTTCACCTGCACGTCCGTTGATGTAGGCTTCTCCACCTGTCGCACCGTAAAGCGCGACATTTCCGATAATGATGTTGTCTTCAGCTCTATATGAGCTGTTTATAGGCGGACTTACTATTAGCCTACCCCCTGATAGACCTTTACCGAAATAGTCATTGGAATCACCTTCTAATTTGAAAGTTACACCTTTCACGAGCCATGCCCCGAAGCTTTGACCAGCTGATCCGTTGAAGTCAAAATTGATAGACCCGTCAGAAAGACCATCTTCCCCGAATTTATCAGCGATTTTCCCACTAAGAGTTGCACCAACTGTGCGGTCAACGTTAGTTATTGGTAGAGATCCTGTTACTGGTTTGCCATGTTCTATGGCTGGTTTGGCTAGCTTAATTAATTTATTGTCTAGCGCAGCATCAAGATCATGATCCTGATGAATTTTCTGGTATGGGTGGTCCGATGGTAGTAAATTAGGCGCAACTAGAATTGGTGAGAGATCTAGTGTTTTTGCCTTCCAGTGTGATATGTCCTCTCGGACTCTTAATTTATCTACCCTCCCGATCATTTCGTTAACAGTGCGGAAACCCATTTTTGCCATGAGTTCACGTAAACCTTCTGCTAAAAACATAAAGTAGTTCACGACGGCATCTGGAGTGCCAGTGAATTTTTTACGTAGCTCTTCGTCTTGAGTAGCTACTCCAACCGAACAAGTGTTCAAGTGGCACTTTCGTAGCATAATGCAGCCCATTGAAATCAATGCTCCTGTTGCAATGCCCCATTCCTCAGCACCCAACAGTGCACCAATCATAACGTCAAGTGAGGTCTTCATCTGACCATCTGTTTGTACAACGATTCTGTCGCGCAATCCGTTTGCCACTAATACTTGCTGTGTTTCCGCAAGTCCGAGCTCCCAAGGTAGACCAGCATGTCTAATTGAACTGACTGGTGAAGCTCCTGTTCCACCGGAGTCTCCAGAGATAAGAACAACGTCGCCTTTTCCTTTTGCCACCCCGGCTGCGATGATTCCGACCCCAGCGACCGACACAAGTTTTACGTGGACGCGTGAGTGTGGGTTTACACTTTTTAAATCATGGATCAGTTGAGCTAGATCTTCAATTGAATAAATGTCGTGATGGGGGGGTGGTGAAATTAGTTCTACTCCTGGCGTGGTCTTTCGTATGTACGCAATATATTCTGAAATTTTGCGTCCGGGTATTTCTCCTCCTTCACCTGGCTTGGCACCTTGTGCCATTTTTATCTGAAGGTCACTTGCATTGATTAAATAATTAGTCGTGACACCAAAGCGGCCTGAGGCAACCTGTTTAACAGCGCTAGAACGATCATCACCATTTGGGTCTAGTGTAAATCGCTCAGGATCTTCTCCGCCTTCTCCAGTGTTGGATCGTGCGTTGATTCGGTTAGTAGCAATTGCTAATGTTTCGTGAGCTTCTCTACTTATCGACCCCAGAGAGATTGCTCCTGTCGCGAATCGTTCTACAATTTTAGACGCAGGTTCAACTTCCGCTATAGGTATTTCACCGCTGAAGATCGGTTCCAACATGTTTCGGATGGTAATGTGTTCATCACCTTCGTTATTGGAAGCGATTTCGAATTGCTTGAATGTATTGAAGTCGTTTCGCGTAACGGAGTCTTGCAAAAGGGCGATTGTATCTGGGTTCCACATGTGCCGTTCGCCAGTAGATCGCCATAGGTATAGACCACCGATATCAAGTTTTAGATTCGACGGAATGTTGTCTGGTGAAAATGCGCGTGCGTGATTAGCCAGAGTGTCCAGTGCGATTTCTTCCGTGCCTATTCCGCTGATCCGTGATACGGTCCAAGTGAAGAATTCGTCAATAAGGTCCTGCCCTAGTCCCAGTGCTTCAAATACTTGGGCACCAATGTAGCCTTGGAGGGTTGATATACCCATCTTGGCCATCGTTTTTACGACACCTTCTTCTATAGCCTCTCGTAAATTTTTTTCAGCAGTTTTTTGGTTAGGAATTTTTTCTTCTGCCGAAGGATCTAATCTTAGACCTGCGATAGACTCAAAAGCTAAATATGGATTAATTGCGGATGCGCCGTAACCGAACAGGGTCGCGAAGTGATGAACTTCACGGGGCTCGCCGGATTCTACGATGATGTCGGCTTGTGATCGATTGCGCTCACGTATAAGGTGATGATGGACAGCACTTGTAGCTAGGAGCGATGGAATATAAGTATGCCCACTATCGACACCTCGGTCTGATAGCACGAGTAGTGTGTATCCATCTTCTATAGCTTGGCTTGCTTCTTTGCGAATACGATCCAGAGCAGCGTCAAGAGCCTCTTTCCCTCCTGCAACTGGGAATAATGTTGAAATAGTTTTTGCTTTAATGCCCGGAACTGGCGAAGCTTTGATTTTCGCCAATTCATTGTTACGTAGTACTGGATGGTCAATTCGTAAAGTTCGGCAATGCTCGGAAGTTGTCTCGAATATGTTTGGGCGCCGCCCAACTGGTACCGCTCGCTGTGTAATTAATTTTTCACGAATAGCGTCCAGAGGCGGGTTAGAGACTTGTGCGAATGCTTGTTTGAAATAAGCGAACAAGTTTTGCGGCTTGTCAGATAATACTGCTAGCGGTGCATCATTACCCATTGAGCCCTGTGGCTGGTGTCCGGTAATTGCCATTGGGCGGATTAGAATGTCTAGGTCTTCACGAGAGTATCCGAATGCTATTTGTCGATCTAGAAGACTATCTAAATCGACACCTGGCACTGTCTCTGTATCTGGAAGGGAGTCTATCGTAGAGCGATTTTTCTTAAGCCAACTGCCGTAGGGGTGTTCTGAAGCGATGCGCTGCATGACTTCATCAGGTTCAATAATCCGTTTTTTGTCGAAGTCTATTAGAAACATACGACCTGGTTCTAAGCGAGACCTGTATTTGATTCGTTCTGGTTCTATGTTGAGTACACCGGTTTCCGATGCCATTACCAATAAGTCATCGTGGGTTACCCAATAGCGGAACGGGCGAAGACCGTTTCGGTCGAGGACAGCCCCTACAGCGTCTCCATCAGTGAAAACGATCATTGCAGGACCATCCCATGGCTCCATAAGATTTCCATGGAATTCGTAAAAATCCTTGACATTCTGCGGCATAGATTCATGGTCATGCCACGCGGCAGGCATCATCATTGCTGCGGTATGTTCGATAGAACGCCCAGTCATTCTTAGCAATTCGAATACATTGTCTAAAGATGCAGTGTCAGAGGCGTCACCAATCTCACATATTGGGGTCAATTGATCAATTTTGTCACCAAAAAGATGCGATTCTAATGTGCGTTCACGTGCTTGCATCCAGTTGCGATTGCCGCGTACAGTGTTGATCTCACCATTGTGCGCGAGCATTCTGTAAGGATGCGCAAGTTTCCAGGAACCCAGTGTGTTGGTAGAGAATCTAGAATGGACAAGGCCGAAGGCGCTTACCATGCTTTCATCACTGAGATCTGTGTAGAAGTCCTGCAACTGAGTCGTAAGCAGCATTCCTTTGTAGATTATTGTTCTAGATGACCATGAGCAGACGTAGAATTCTCGCAGTTTAGTTTTTTTTGTCTCGGGGTCAGTCTCTGCATTTACAAAACTTTTTTCTGCTGATTTTCTAGAAAGATACATCGCACGTTCTAAGTCATCACTATTAAGACCGTCTGCAGCTGACACAAACATTTGTGCGAACTTGGGCATGATGGTACGAGCCGTGATACCTGCGGCATTTGTATTGACCGGCACGTCTCGCCATCCGATGACATTAAGTCCGTTACTGGTTGCTGATAATTCGAGCGCTGCTCGGGCTGCACTGTTCAGTTCCTCATCTCTTGGCAGAAATGTCATTGCAATTCCGTAGCGGCGTGGTTCGGGCAGATCTAAACCCTGTTCGCTCGCAACTTTACGCATAAAAGCATCTGGTATCTGGATCGTGATACCTGCACCATCACCTGTCTGTGGGTCCGCTCCCGCAGCTCCTCGATGATCTAGGTTTACGAGCACTTCTAGCGCTTGTTTTACGATGTCATGAGTTTGTTCGCCTGTGATGTTGGCGACAAAACCGACCCCGCAAGCATCGTGCTCTAATTCTGGAACGTATAATCCTCGACTAGCTATATTTGTGAAGTCTGGTAGAACAAAATTTTTGCTCGACTCATCATTTTTTGATGCGTTGTCTTGCGATTCAAATTTATTCCGGGCCTCGTTCATATTTCTCCTAGTGATAATTTTGAATTTATGCGACAGTACTTGCTTGTTTACACATGTCTGTATCTAGACAATTCGTAATCTGTGACGGTGTTGTTAAATTCCTGCCACTCAAGCCGTTTGTTTTCTAGAAAGGTGTTTACTAAAGTTGTGCCAAGAGCTTTTTCTAGAAGCTCGCTATTTTCTGCAAGCCTAATCGCCTCGTCGAGGGTGCGAGGCAGACGAGTGACACCTTTATCATTCAATTCAATATCGGACATTGTGAATACGTCTTCGTCTAGAGGATCTGTTAGTGGCAATTTGTTTTCTATGCCAGACAAACCTGCTGCAAGCAAAACCGAAAATAGTAAGTAAGGATTAGCTGCCGGGTCAGGTGCTCTGTATTCCACTCTGACGCTTTCTTCGCGTCCGGGGCGGTAACTAGGCACACGGATTAGGTTGCCGAAATTTCCGGTTGTCCAAGATGCGTATATAGGTGCTTCTAGACCGGGTAATAAACGTTTGTATGAGTTTATCCATTGATTTGTTACCACGCATATTTCTGTCGCGTGGCGCATCAGGCCAGCTATGAAATGTCGCCCAGTTTTCGAAAGATTCAATTTGTCCGATGCGTCAAAAAATGCATTTTTGTCACCTTGGAAAAGCGACATGTGTGTGTGCATTCCAGATCCATGACGATCTCCATATGGTCTCGGCATGAAACTCGCATGCATCCCTGCTGGCGCGGCTAATTCTTTTGCTATTACCTTAAAAGTTACGATCGAATCCGCCATAGTTAATGCGTTAGTGTGCCGCAGATCGATCTCATGCTGTCCGACCCCAACTTCGTGGTGACTGTGCTTGACCGGTATTCCCATCTTTTCGAGTGTTAAAACCGTATCTCTGCGTAAATTTGACCCCTTTCCATCCACTGATGATTGATCAAAATATTCACTACGATTGTCATCGATTTTCTGATCTTGGATATTAGTGTCATAGTAATACTCAATTTCAGGAGCTACATAGAAACTGAATCCCATATCTGCAGCGTGTAATAAATTACGACGTAGAACCTGACGCCCATCTGCTGGTGAAGCGGTTCCTGTCGGGGTTTCAATATTACAAAACATACGGGCTACAGCGTCTGTGCTAGGTCGCCAAGGTAATACTTGGAAAGTCGATGGGTCGGGCATAGCTATCATGTCCGATTCGTTTGCTCGTGTCAGACCATCAATTGACGCGCCGTCGAAACTTGCTCCATTCCTTAAAACTTCTTCGAGTTCATCGACCGTTATAGCGAAGCCTTTTAACGTTCCAAGAATGTCAGTAAACCACAGTCTGATGAATTTGACGTCGTACTCGCGAGCAGACATCAAGACGTACTTGATTGCTTCTTCCTCGGGGATTTTATTTTTGTTTTCTGTAGTTTGATTCATTGGTAAATTATGCGGTCACCGGGAGCAATTTATAACCCTGATACTAACCGTTTATTTGGGACCAAAGTTTGAGTATTTAGAAATGTGTATGTGTTGTCAATTAAGTCTAGTGCGCTTTGATATGTCTAAATATTCACAACTTGACCATTCTTGCCGTCTATTGATCGGATTTTTGTTCTTTTAGTTTTTTATGAATTAATGAATAGATTTATTTCCGCGCTCCTGGGGATCGGAATCGATAGCCAACGTTCCACTGAGTTGCGATGAAATTGTTCGAAACATCATCAATTTTGCTTCGTAGCCGTCTAACATGAACATCTACTGTTCTAGTACCGCCGAAATAGTCATATTCCCATACACTGCGCAGTAATGATTCTCGGCTAAAGACTCGGTCTGGATGGGAAGCTAAAAACTTCAGAAGTTCATATTCCTTGTAAGTCAGGTCGACCTTACGCCCTGCTAGCGTTACCTCGTATCTGTCACAGTCAATTATCAGACTGCCGTGGGCGATGATATTAGTCTTTTTTGTAAACGTGTTTGTAGACATCGCTATGTTTAGTCGGAGTGCTATTTCTTCTGCGCTGCACGGAGGAAAACACACTTCAATATCTTCTTGCGTTGCATTTATGCCATCAATATCTATCGATGACATTACTACAACTACTGGAACATTCGCTTCTGATGCTGCGTCTACGATGGCCGACGGGTTCGTTAATCCGGTACCGGCACTCCAAATGATCGCACCGCTAAAATTTAGTGCGAGGTCTTTTTTAGAGATACCGCTTGTGCATTTTGATAATGTTCCTAAGTTACCGAGCGCGATTAGTTCTGCCTCAAGGCGTGCTGACTCTGTGTCTCCGAACCCAAACAGGGCGATAGAACTCACTAAATCTCACTCATGTTTAGTAAATACCAAGCGGTTTTTTACCCGATCACCGCCGTGTAGTTACTTGATTAATGGTTCATCTGGTTACCACAATCACAATATCCACACACTCGACAACACCTACATTTACAGGGTTGCTCGCCGCTATGTTTCGTGCGGTGAAACGGTTTAGAATATTCGTTTGTGGCGAATTTCACAAGCTGTGAAATGTTTAGTCAGCTACTGTAACAAAAAACGTCAGAAGTACTAAAATCGCGTTGACTTTGGTATTTCTACGTTCGTATACTTACTCTTCGTGACCTGATCGATGTCGGTCAGGTTCTTCTTTTTTTGCGATTTTTTTCTGGATTATAAGTTGCCTACGATTAATCAATTGGTGCGTATGCCGCGGAAGCAAAAGCGCCGAAAACCGAATACACCGGCTCTACGTGTGGCGTTTAATTCATTTTCCAGCCAGCAGGTCGAGTTGAAAAAAGGTAGCCCTCAGAAAAGAGGTGTCTGCCTGCAGGTTCGAACCGTGACTCCTAAGAAACCAAATTCCGCACTCAGGAAAGTTGCTCGTGTCCGATTGAGTAATGGCATGGAAGTCACGGCTTATATTCCAGGCGAGGGGCATAACCTTCAAGAACACTCCGTCGTTCTTATAAGAGGGGGCAAGGTTCCGGATTTACCGGGAGTTAGGTACCACGTTGTTCGTGGCACGCTTGATACCTCTGGTGTAGAAGACAGGAAGCGTGGTCGTAGTAAATACGGAACCACGAAAAACTAGTAGCTAATGTCTTGTCAATACAGTTGTCTGTTTGGTCTCAACCGGGCTTCTAACCGATAAGAGCATATCTGAATATATAGGAAACTGAAGGTAGATAAATGGCACGTAGACGCCGCGCTCAACGTAGGCAAATAGCTCCAGACCCGCTTTATGGGTCTATTGAGCTTACGCGTTTTATTAATCGCCTGATGATTGGTGGTAAAAAGTCGGTTGCCCAAAGAGCCATGTATGAAGCCCTCGAAAAACTTGAAAAAGAGACCGATAGACCAGGGCTTGAAGTTTTTGAGCAGGCAGTCAGAAATGCAATGCCAGCGCTAGAAGTAAAACCTCGCCGAGTTGGAGGTGCTACTTATCAGGTGCCGGTGGAGGTTCGACCTGAACGTCGAGGGGCGCTGGCTCAACGCTGGCTTATCGCTGCGGCCCGTGAACGGTCAGGCAGCCCTATAGCGGAGAGGCTTTACGCTGAGATACTTGAAGCATCACGAGGTAGTGGTACTGCTGTTAGAAAGCGAGAAGATCTGCATAGGATGGCGGAGGCAAATAGGGCCTTTGTCCACTATCGTTGGTAGGGCTGGACAAATTTAAATCAGCCGCAAAACCGCCTCGATGTTTTTTCCACGGGGACGGAACGGATGGCAAAAGATATGACAACTAAAGCTGCACAGAAAACTGACCTTGAAAAGGTTAGAAATATAGGATTTATCGCTCATATAGACGCAGGTAAAACTACCGTTACAGAGCGAGTTCTTTTCTTTACCGGTGAAACGTACAAAATCGGCAACATCGATGATGGTACGACCGTTATGGATTTCATGTCGCTCGAACGTGAGCGTGGAATTACTATAGGCTCAGCCGCAACAAATGCTCAATGGGCCGGGCATCAAGTAAATATTATTGATACGCCAGGTCACGTTGATTTTACTGCTGAAGTGGAAAGATCGTTGCGAGTGCTTGACGGCGGAGTCGTTGTTCTGGAATCCGTATCAGGCGTACAACCTCAGTCAGAAACTGTTTGGCGTCAAGCAGACACCTATAAGGTCCCTCGTCTTATTTTTGTAAATAAAATGGATCGGCTCGGAGCAGACTTTGACTACGCTGTGTCAACAGTTCATGAACGGCTAGGCGCAAACGCTGTACCTATACAGATGCCTATGGGGGCTGAATCTGACTTTCATGGTCTTATCGACCTTGTTGATCAAAAGGCATATGTTTATGACACTCCAGAGGCTGTCGAACATTCACTCGTTGATATCCCTGATCAGTACGTTGAGTCTGCTGAGGCTGCGAGGCAGCATCTTATTGAAAAGGTAGCTGAAACTGACGAAATTCTGATGGAAAAATTCTTCGAAGAGGAAGAAATAACCAAAGAAGAGATCAAGCATGCGCTACGAAAAGCCGTTATTAACTTGGATATATTCCCGGTATGTGTAGGCTCTGCTTTGCGTCATCGTGGTGTACACCCTCTTCTTGATGCTGTGATTGACTATCTTCCTTCTCCAATCGATGTGGAAGACATCGCGGGAGTGGACCCTGCTGATGAAGATAAGAAATTAGTACGTAAGCCGTCTGCAGACGAACCTCTTTCAGCCTTGGCATTTAAGGTCGTAACTGATCCTCATGTAGGACGACTCGTATATCTGCGTGTTTATTCTGGGACTCTTGAAGCTGGAACCAATATCTATAATTCCGCTGCTCGTTCAAGAGAGCGAGTAGGTCGTTT
>CEUN01051123.1_pt1 | contig 13178 bp, 14 predicted proteins | sample 361501 | NCBI WGS metagenome assembly CEUN01 (sample SAMEA2622801, study PRJEB7988) | marine metagenome | biome: marine biome (ENVO:00000447); feature: marine epipelagic mixed layer (ENVO:xxxxxxxxx); material: "saline water (ENVO:00002010), including plankton (ENVO:xxxxxxxx)" | depth 120 m | reverse complement strand
TACTCTCTGGTCGGAACCTTAAGTCCGACATACCACATACCAATCAGACCTACAAGTATGACAGTACCAGAACCAAAACCAGGATCAGCACCGTTCCACGTAGAAGGGTCACCGAGAACCCCATCTCCTTTGGTGGAGACGAACCAAACGAAGTAAGAGGAGACGCTAGTCATGAGTGCGATGAGCCCTACAGTGCCGTACTTGGCATGCTTGGGAATAGTCTTGCCAGTAGCGTAGTACTCGAACATGGCAGCCCCGAAGTAGCGATTTGTTAGAGTCAACCTAAACATCTTCTCGCTGGACATTGAGAATAGGAAGGCGGCTGGAACAGCCCATGATACCGTTGGCCAGCCGGGAACCCAAATGCCGATTACAGCGAATCCAAGAAACATCATTCCTAGACCAACGTACAGCTTACTCTTCGCAGGGCTACTAGCGACGCAGTACTTCTCGACTACCTCATCAATGGTCTCAAGTCGCTCCACAGTGCTTTGCGGCTGGATTATAGAGATAAAACCGAGTATTCCGCCACCTGCCACCCACTCCCCAATTCTCAAGCCCTACCTGCCCTCGTAGTGGTCATGAGCGATGGCTTCGTATTACCTAGAACAGGCTCGCTCAAACATCCGATCAGGGTCGCGGTGATGATATCAGGCGGAGGCTCGGGCCTAGCCGCTTTACTGAGATATCAGGCCACTGCGAGGACACATCGAACAGTATTGGTACTCGCTGACAAGGCGGATGCGGGTGGCCTTCAACACGGCATCGATGTGGGAGTACCGAGTCTAGGAATTCCCTTGCCGACGGAAGTCGAAGCCAAGGAGCGTCGCGTCGCTCACGAAAGACTGGTACATGCTGCGCTGGAGGAGCACGACATTGAGTTGGTAGTGCTCAGCGGCTACATGCGTATACTGACACCGTGGTTCGTGAGCCGATGGAAAGGCCGCTTGGTAAACATCCACCCTTCTTTGCTCCCGGACTTCCCGGGCGCTCATGCTCACCGGGATGTCCTCGCGGCAGGCGTGGATGTGACAGGTTGCACTGTGCATCTGGTCGACGAGGGAGTGGATACAGGGCCGATTCTCGCCCAAAGACGAGTCGATGTGCACGAAGGCGATGATGAGAGCGCTCTCCAAGAGCGAGTCAAGCATGTTGAGCACGCTCTTTACCCTGAAACCTTAGACAGGCTATGCTCGGGCCAGATTTCACTCTAAATCCTCAGGCTGATTGACGTTCCTGAGCATCGTTTCGTCCTCGAGCAGAATCGAGTGTGGCATTTCTGCGAATTGCAAGTGAAGAGGCCTGCGATCACCAGAAACAAGCCTATTGAGAACCAACTCCGGCCTAACTAGAGCCAGCAATGGGTGGTTCCAGACACCATCACTAGGCATGACAAGAGCATCGGCGGAACCCAACGAATCTTCGAGTGAAACGAATAGACCCGACTCCACCCAAGGAACATCAACTGGAGCTAGTTGAATGGTCTCGGACTCAACCAATGGGTCCTCAAATGCCTCCACTAAAGCTTCGATTGGACCCGAATGAGGCTCGGCATCCAAGACCCATTCGACCTCTATTTGCGAGTCGATGACGGCCCCATAAGACTCGACATCCTCAGGTTCAGCGACTGCGATTCGAATCGGCTCGCGACCCGCTTCGGCCAGAGCCATCGCGATTCTTGCGATACAAGGCTCACCATCGACTTCAATCAGAGCCTTGTCGCGCCCCATCCTCGACGAGCGACCGCCAGCGAGTATCAATGATCTCATGCAATCACCGAAGCTCATCGAGTCGACGTAGCGCATGCTGAATCTCATCCATCAAGTCGAGGGAGCGATTCAGCAATGCAGCTCTATCTTTCCTTGAGCGCTTGGTTTCCATCCAGCGCATCAACTGTCGAATGTCCTGAGCATCGCGCTGGATGGTCCACTCCAGAACCTGCTCAGCAATCGGGTCATCCGAAGGTAGCAGACGATTGCTCATGACCACCCGCCGTAGTCAACCAACATCAGTACTACGCTACTCTAGGCTCATTCTGTCCATTATTCTGCCCAATAACGAGTCCTCGGACGGAATCTCGACAGAAGTTAGGGCCTTGAGCACCGCTTCACTCGGACCATTTCCCTTTAGCGAGCCTGCGTGAGCCACTAAAATCGCTAGATGACCATCAACCGGCCTAGCCTGACTCCACTCGATTACAACCTCGTCAGATGGGATTTCACGACCCGCCCGAATCAATTCCTCAATACTTAGCAACAAAGCCTCTGCCGGCTCAGTTCCTCGAATTGAGGAAGAAAGTACCTGCCAGGGATTCGAGCCCAGAGAGACATGGTCGAGATTGGCTAGCAGTAACGCTGCTAGAGCAACATCCTCGCGCCCGTGGCGCGCCCACAGACGCCCAACCAAACGCAACAGAACACGTTGGTCACCACCCGCACCTGTAAGTAACCAAGACGCGAGTCTACGTAACAACTCATCAGGGGTTCCGAGGTGAAACTCATACCCGGCGGATTCGCCGAGTCTGTCGGTGCTCGATTTCATGATTAGCGCAGGCACCCCGATAGGATAGGCCTCGCGAACCATTTTGGCGAGTTTTCGATCTGAACGATGGATTCTGGGAGGCTGAGAATCTAGGAATTCATCAAGCGACTCGGTCTGGGTCATACGAACCTCAAATCTGTAATCCAATCCGGTCGAAGATTCCACCAATCTTCTCCATGGTGTCATCGAGTCGCATGCGGAAATCCTGCAATACATTGCGGTGAATGATCTGCTCCAATTGGCGGTCTAGACTGCGAGTGATTGCGCGATGCTCTGCATCGCTGATTTGGAACGCCTTACGTAGATAGGCCACTAACATGAGCTCATCTTCGGATCTATCGGTGTGAATCAATACGCCCTCGAGCACCTGCTCGTAAACCAACATCTTCTCTTGGTCTCCCAATATCCTACCGGCAGACAGACTGTTGTCCTCAACTACTGAGTCATACACCATTCTCGGCTCATCTTCTTTCAATTTGAGGGCATGAGCCAGTTTGACCAGCAGACGCTTCTCCCCATTTGAGAGATGCCCGTCGCGTAGGGCCAATCTCGTGGCTCCCCGGAAGACCTCCAGACAATCGCTCAAGCCCGCCTCCATGCCTCGCGATTATCGCCAAGTCCCTTAATGCCTCGCGAACACCCCCCTTACCAAAACACAGCCCACAATCTCAACAGTAGCGTTCATGAAGGGGTCCCGAGTCGGTCGGACTGCAGGTACTCTGCCACACTCGCGGGCGTTTTGCGCCCATCCACCCAACCGCCGATTGGCGAAAACCGGGAGCGAGGCCCCAAAAGTGGGGCCGGGAGCCTAAGGAGAATACACAATGACAAATGAAGGAAAATACGTGATACACGCGACTATCCGCACTGACGGAACAGTCGCGCGCAAGGACGTCGTGGGGGCGATCTTCGGTCAGACCGAGGGACTCCTCGGTGAGGAGCTGCAACTACGCAAGTTGCAGCGAACCGGCAGAATCGGCCACGTCGACGTCATACTTCACCAGCACAAGGGTAAGGTGAACGGAGAGATTCAACTCTCTTCTTCAATTGACCAAGTCAGTACCGCGGTGATTGGCGCAGCATTGGAGACAATCGACAGGATTGGACCTTGCAAGTCAGTCATCAAGGTGAAGCAAATCGAGAATGTCCGCTCAGCCAAGAAGGACACAGTAATCGACAGGGCCAAGGAGCTTCTACTCGATATTGTCAATTCTGGCGCAGACGAGTCGAAGAACATCCTCGATGAGGTTCGCTCGGTACTGAATCTGGAGAAGGAATCAGAATACAAGGGAATGACTGCAGGGCCGAACGTAAGTGAGTCCGAGGCGATTATCATCGTCGAGGGACGCAACGACGTTCGAAACCTACTGAAGTACGACATCAAGAACGCCATTGCGACCATGGGATCGGGAATCAAGCCAGAGCTCGCAGAGCTCGCCAAGAGCAAGAAGACGGTAACCGCATTCCTAGATGGTGACCGAGGCGGAAAGTTGCTGCTGATGGAAATTAGTGGCTCACTCGGAAACAACCTGACGCATGTCGCTTTCGCACCGACTAGTCGAGAGGTCGAACACCTCGAGATGAAGGTCGTCACGAAGGCACTCTCTCAGAAGGAGACTGCCGGAAAGGTCGTCGCTCGAATCCAGAAGGAAATCAAGATTGACGACGACCGCTCCGTCGGTCGTGGCCAAGAAGCACTTGAGACACCTGAGGAAGTTAAGGCCTGGGCAGGAATGCTCGATGGCCTGAAGCGCAACCAAGCCGTAATCGTCCACGCGGACGGAACCGGCTCGGATCCTATCGGGGCTCGCAGCCTTGAGAACGCGCTGAACTCCTCTGAGAACGCTCAGGGCTTGGTGTTCGCAGGCAAGGTTACTGCACGCATCTTCGATCTGGCTTCTGGAGCCGGTATCGAGAATGTGCTCGGAACCTCAGTAGGCACAGTTACCCGAAAGGGCGGCGTACAGGCATACTCGACAGAGAATTTCTGATACGAAACACCGGTCTTTCGGCGGGACATAGTCCCGCCAACAATGACCGCGTCAGCCTTTGAAACCGCAGAAGCCATCAAAAGTCGCGCAGTTCCGCTGCGGCCGGATGGAAAACTCCACAATGGGTGTTCTAGCACTCTACGCCCTTCTAGGCATAGCCCTGCTCACCCTATGGCTAAGGCACCAAGCGGTACTGCGTCAGCGTGAGAGGATGAGAGAGAAGATGGGCGCCCTTCAGGGCGATTTATCGCACACTTCCCAACGACTAGACCTACTGTCCAGAGGAGTAGATACAGTACTTAGTGAGAGTCCAGAGGTACAAAGGCTACTCGATGCTCACAAATCACTCGAGTCCGCTGAAGACCTACTCTTCCAACAAGGAATCAACATCAGTTCCAATGAGGCGGTGGCAATTGCAACTCACGCAGCCCGGACTATCCTTGCTCACTATCCTGGCCTAGCCGACGATGAGGGAAACAAGGATGTCGTGCCGGGCTTACTTCCTCTAGTCGAGCGGCTGGATGCTATTCTCAATGAGTCGGAGATGCGCTCCGAGGATCTCGAATTGAATGGAGGCGAGCATCGCAGAATGGGTGAGTTGTTCCACGCGGTAGACCGCAAAATGCGAGCTTCCGACTTCTACCAGAGAGCGCATAACCTCAGTGCTGAGGATGCCGAGGCACTGCGCTCACTAGCGGCGATTCACCGCGAGGAGGGCGACATTGAGGCTCTGGACCGAACACTCGAGAGGCTATTGGCGGTAGAGCCGGACGACGTCCCCGTTCTCAAGGAACAGGCACTGTTGCTGACAGGAACCGATGATGAGAGGACCGAGCGTAACAAACTCAGACTCGAAGCGATTGGAGTTGACTTCGACACAACCCTAGCCCAGACAGATATCTCAGACATAGTCCACCGGGCTAGGGAAGTCAATGCAGAGATCGATCCGTTGAAAGTAGAGCCCGAAACATCCTCGGGCTGGCTTGAGAAAGCAGCCAGACTGTTGTTGATTGGAGAGATCCAGGTCGCACTAGAATCGGTCGAGAAGGCAGTCGAGGTCAACCCCGACAATGGCGAGGCGTGGTTGCTTCACGCTAAGCTACTATCTGCCGATGAGGAGAGGACAAAAGAGGCACTACAAAGCATTCGCAGGGCGACCGCGCTCGGTGAGTACGGCGTTATTCTGGAGTCCGAAGTGTTCGAGAACACCGGCAAGTTGGATGCTGCTAGAGCCGTGTTAGAAGAGCGCTTGGAGACTAATCCCGAAGACACAGAAGCTAGGGCCAGACTGAGCCTAATTCTACTCAGAGCAGACTCTCCAGATTGGTCTCGCAAGGTTCTCGATGAAGCGCCTTCTGAGGCTTGGGATAGTGCTGCAATGCATGTGATGGATGGCAGATTGCACTTACTTGAGTCCGAGAACGAGCGAGATAGCACAGGCAGTCATGACCAAATTATTCTGCTCGATGCAATGGTCGCATTCGATGCCGCTATAGAACGAGACAGAGAGAACGGCCTTGCATGGCTAGGCCGAGCCAGAGCACTACGCTACCAAGGCGCGCCCAACGAGGCAGAAGTTGCATTGACCAGAGCCCGCAGACTCATTCCTGAACACCCATCAATCCCTCTCGAAGAGGCCCAACTCTGCCTCGACTTAGGACGGCTGGAGCAGGCTGACACACTAATCGCTGAAGCGGCCACCCTGCTCAACGACCACAACTCGATTCCATTTGTTCGTGGGTTGATTGCAGCCCGTCAGAACAGACTATCCGAAGCCACTTCACTATTCACAAAGGTTCTAGCGATTGAACCGGATCACGTCCGAGCCAGACTTAATCGCTGCTCGGCGTTCCTGCTCAAGGGAGACCTAGCATCTGCGCTCAACGATGCAGACCACTTAGTTTCCGCTTATCCAGAACTCAACATCGCCCGACTGAGGAGAGCGGAGATTCAGATGAGTAATGGTGACTGGGAAGATGCGGAGGCCGAACTCCGTAAGCTACTGGAGTACAAACCAGAGCACACAATGGCGTTAGTCCACCTTGGGACCTGCCTGATTGCAAGAGATAGGCCAGAGCAGGCAGAGAAACCCCTCAACACCGCTTTACAGATTGACCCAACCCATTCTGATGCATGGTACCAACGCGGTTTGCTATACCTTGACTTCGGCAGGATTGACGATGCTAAGCACGACTTCGAAAACGCCGCCGCGAACGATCCACACCACATCGATGCAAGACTCAGGATAGCAGCAATACTCCATGAGACAGGTGAGAGCAAGGATGCTGCGGCGGCATGGAGGAAGGTACTGGACGTCGACCCAGAACACCGTTTGGCCCGCCGCAGACTTGAGGAATGCAAAGATCCGGTTGAACCACCGAGCACGAGGCCGCCGGCAGAGAGTTGAACTGCTTCCCATCACCCCGCGGACTCATGCCCGGACCTAGGGGGATAGAACCAGGAGATGCAGCACCACAATTCGAACTACCGAATGCCAACCCAGCTATTGGCGGAGAATCGATGAGTCTGAGTGATGTAATGGGAGAGAATGGAGCCATCATCACCTTCACCTGTAACCACTGTCCCTATGTCGTAGGCTCAGAAGGCAGAATCGAATACATCGCCGCAAAGGCCGCCTCTAGTGGAATGGGATTCGCTGGGATCAACTCTAACGACCCTGTGAACTACGAGTCGGATTCGTGGGAGAATATGGTAAAGCGAGCTAATCGCGGCATGGGCTACGCATATCTGCATGACGAGAGCCAAGAGATTGCCAGCGCATACGGCGCAGAGCGTACGCCGGAATTCTACATGCTGGACTCTGATGGTACCGTCGTTTACCGTGGACGCCTCGATGACTCGCCTCGAGATCCATCTCACGCTTCCACCTCCGAGTTGGCCGATGCGATGGCCGAGATGACCGCCGGCGACTCCATCTCCGTCCAAAGGACGGACAGCATCGGCTGCTCTGTGAAGTGGAAGATGTAGGTGTCACATGCGCGTGGCTAGTCCCAAAAAGATGGGTCTGCCCGCTAGATTCTTCGTCACAATGCTGAGATTCGCACCGGGCAGAGTGCAGAATCGAATGTGGAAATGGTGGTATCAAAAACTCGCCAAGGCAAATGACCAATCAGAATTCAGATTCATGAATTACGGCTTCGAAGATGGTAATGGCCCCGAACTCGAAGCCGAGGATGAACCCAACAGGATGTTCATCCAACTCTACTCGATGAACATCAGAGGAGTCGACCTCGAAGGACGCGAAGTCCTTGAAGTCGGTTCAGGCCGAGGAGGAGGGGCAAGTTGGATTGCCAAGACTCATTCTCCGGCCAGATTAGTAGGAGTCGATTTCTCACCAGAGGCAGTAAGTCATTGCAAGCGATGGTACTCCGACCAGACTAACCTAGAGTTCATCGAAGGCAACGCCCAAGACCTACCTTTCCAAGACGACTCGTTCGATGTGGTGTACAATGTCGAATCGTCCCATTGCTACGGCGATATGCCGGCCTTCGTAGAGCAAGCACATCGTGTGCTCAGGCCGGGCGGAATGTTCTGCTGGACAGATTTACGAGACTCCGATACAATGGCATCTCTACCTGCACTGTTTGAGTCCAAAGGCTTCGAGATAGTCGAATCTGCCGATGTGGTGCAAGAGGTCATCAATGCTCTAGACGAGATTAACGAACAGAAAATGAAAGCAATTGAGGACAACGTTCCCAAGTCCGTCAGGAGAAGCTTCGAGACTTTCGCTGGACTCAAAGGAACGCCTGTTTACGAAGGATTTGTCAGTGGCTCTATGTCCTACCACAGACACTTGATGAGAAAGCAGTAATTCAGTACTGTTCGAGCACTAACTCCGTCTGTGTAGAACTGATTTCGCCGGGTGCAGCAAGCCACATCTCATCGAGTAAACTGCGCAGTGCGACAGTATCATCGACATGGACGACAGCAACTAGATCAGCATCCCCACTAACCTCGTAAACGCACTCGACACCGGGCCATGTCGAGAACTCTCCAGCCAGTGTCCCAATCTCGGTGCCTGGACCTATCTTGAGTCTGACCAAGGCTGTCAGGCCGATGCCCGCCTCTCTGATTGTGTAGCCTCGAACGACACCATCATCCTCCATCCTGCGCATGCGTGTCCTGACCGTTCGCTCGGTTACTCCGACCTGCTTTGCTATGTCAACGAAAGGCGCTCTCGCCGAGTCGCGCAATACCGCTAGAATGGCTCTATCAAGACTGTCTACATCAACCATGGGTTGCGCCGAAAATAGAACCTTATTTGTAGTTTGAGTGCTTGATGTGTGAAAATGAACTCACCTAAATTTCCGGATTCTGTAGTATATTTCTCCACCAACAGAAAGTTGCGTTCAAATGGGATGGCGGAAATCCGGGTACGATGTCGGGAGAGGAGACGGGGAGTCAACTCCGTGTTCAGGAATACCTCGACGATGTTTCAGAGCTTGACATACCATCATCTCAGACACAATGGTACAATGTCGATGTCGCTTCACTTCTGACCTCGACCAAGATTCTCGGACACGAGGTCGACAAATGCACAGGCAACTCACTTCTTTTCCTAGAGAAGAGTGCTATGCTATGTTCCCCCTCAAGTGGAAAGATGCAACATTTCCCAAAACATCTACTGCACTGCTTTGTCGATGATAACCGCGAGAAATGCAGCGAGCATGATGGCGTACTATTCCGTGCCGAACTATTCTCAATATCCCCCACCGAGGAGCAACTGTGCTGGGAGCACTGTTGCCGCTCCGAGATGGAAGTACCAGAGGTTCAGAGCCGCGTTGCTCGTTGGTTGAGTTGGCTCAACGCGTGATTTTCCTCAAGCGCAACCTTGAGAGGTGGACGGCAGGTCGCCGCATCAATGAGTGGCGCTATCAGCGACCTCTCCGCCCGAGCCATTCTCGATTCTCGTGGCAATCCTACAGTCGAGGTCGACTGTTTCGTAGATGGGCAGTTACAGGGACGCGCAGCGGTCCCTTCAGGCGCTAGCACAGGAAGTTACGAAGCGATTGAACTTCGCGACGGAGGAGACCATTGGGTCGGCAAAGGAGTTGCTTCTGCTGTAGCGAATGTCAACGGTGAGATTCGAGACGCTCTTATTGGAATGAATGTGGCCGATCAGCAAGGTATCGATACGGCACTAGTAGCACTCGATGGAACAGAGAACAAGGCTAGACTGGGCGCCAATGCAATGCTGGGCGTTTCTATGGCGTGTCTCAGGGCATCCTCACAAGGTGCACTCTGGAAGCATATAGCAGGAGAGGGCCCCAGCAGCATCCCTGTACCTCAGATGAACATTCTCAACGGCGGGGCGCACGCAGCATCAAACGTAGATATCCAGGAGTTCATGGTGGTACCTCACGGCTTCGATTCATTCTCCGATGCGCTGCGCGCGGGGGTCGAAATCTACCATTCTCTCAAGTCCGTGCTCAAAGAAGAGGGACTCCTCGGAGGTATAGGAGACGAGGGAGGATTCGCCCCCAATCTGCCTCGAAATGAGGATGGACTCCGACTCGTGCTGAGCGCAATCAGTGGAGCAGGCTACACTCCCGGTGAACAGGTCTCAATCGCACTGGACTGCGCCGCTCAAGAATTCTGTCACGACGATGGCTACCATATTGATGGAGGAATTCTATCAGGGTCCGAACTCGGGCAGTTGTACTCATCGTGGCTCGATACCTACCCGATAGTGTCCCTTGAGGATGCCTTTGGCGAGGACGACTGGGAGGCTTGGTCCGAGTTTACTGCCCGAGAAGGGCACCGCGTCCAAGTGGTCGGAGATGATCTGTATGTGACCAATCCAACCAGACTCTCGAAGGGAATCGCCGAAGGCGCTAGCAATGCAATTCTCATCAAACTCAATCAGATTGGAACAGTAAGCGAGACGATGCGAGTCATTGAGATGGCTCGCTCAGCTGGTTTTGCCACCATCATCAGCCACCGTTCTGGAGAGACTTCTGACCACATGATTTCAGACCTCGCAGTAGGCACCAACGCAGGCCAAATCAAGACAGGGGCGCCAGCGAGGAGTGATCGCACGGCGAAGTACAACCAACTGATTAGAATCAGCGAGCAGTGTGATAATTACGCTAGCCTATTCTAGAGCCGCCAATAATAGTGGCAATACGATAGTTGCATCAGACTCGATTACGAATCGAGGCGTGTCTTCCGAAATCTTTCCCCAACTAATCTTCTCGTTAGGAGGTGCTCCTGAGTAACCTCCGTATGATGGTCTAGACTCGGAAATCTGTGCGAACCAAGCCCACAGAGAAACATCCACCTTAGCATCCTGCCTCAACATTGGAACCACTGAGATTGCGAAGTCCCCTGCAATTCCTCCTCCGACCTGTAGCAGGCCAGTAGGCGAGTCATCCTCTCTATACCAGTCCGCAAGGGCCTGCATGGCCTCCAACCCTCCCTTGACTATTCCCGGGCCCTTTAGTGAGCAGTCGAGAACTCTGGCAGCGAGAATGTTACCTAATGTACTGTCCTCCCAGCCCGGAGTGAAGATTGGAAGGTTAGCATCGGCTGCAGCCATCAACCAGGAATGTTCAGGATTGCCATCGAACTCCAGTTCACCATGCAATAGCAAATCGTACAGGAACTCGTGTGGGAATCTACTGTCTCCAGCAGCCTCAGCATCTTCCCAGAGAGCCATCAGCGGTCCTTCAACGGCTCTGATTGCCTCCTCCTCGGGGATTGCCACGTCGGTGACCCGATTCATTCCTCGCTCTAGAAGCCCAGTCTCGTCTTGAGCAGTCAATTCCCTCCAGTCGGCTATTCCCTCGAAACTTGAGCGAGCAATCAGGCCGAACAAATCCTCTTCCAGATTTGCTCCAGTGCAGCATATCGCATGCACTCGCTGTGCCTTGATTGCAGGTGCGAGCGTCCTACCGATTTCAGCAGTTGACATGGCTCCGGCCAATGTCACCATCAAACGCCCATCCTTCTCTAGAAAAGAGCGTAAGGACGATGCACAGTCAGCGAGTGCTCCGGAGTTGAAGTGGCGGTAGTTACTTTCGATGAAATCACGAACCGACAAACACTCACCTCAGAACCTGTCGAGCATTTTTCTTCCCGCTAACTCGATTTCGGGTACTGCATCAACAACTTCGCGATGAATATCATCTGCGAGAGCAACTGGATCACTCTCTCCACAGGTGAAGATATCAATTGCCAGCAGACCACTCTCGGAGTAGCAGTGCGCGCTAACGTGACTCTCGTCAATCAACACGACAGCGGCGAACCCAGGCGGACTCTCGGTACCATCGAACTGCGCTACATGAGAGTGGACTTCCCTAACTCCGGCTCGCTGAACACAGCCCCGCAACAACTGCAGCATCCAATCACCATCGCCATCCACTGGTGGCGAGTATCCGATGTAGTCGAGGACAACGTGTCCGCCACGCGCTTCGGTGCCGCTCATAGGAAGACCTCGTCGATTTGCCGATTTCAAGGTGACTAATCGAGCAGCCATGCCTTCAGCCTGCGCAGACCCTCGTGAATGGCCTCCTCGTCAGCAGCATACGAGATGCGTACGAACCCCTCTCCTCCGGTAATCAGCGATGCTGGGATGAGTTGAACTCCCGCTTCTAGAGCACCGTCGGCGAACTCGATGTCAGTCATCCCGGTGCCTGTGACATCGACGAATACGTAGAATGCACCCTCTGGTTCTACAACTCGCAGACCGGGAATCTCAGACAGACCATCCGTCATTATCTCACGGCGCTTGACGTACTCGCTGTTGAACATCTCAACAGAGTCATCGCAATCTAGAGCGACTGCAGCCGCTCTCATCAAGAAAGTAGGGACATGAGAGGCAGAGTTGGCCTGACTCTTGATTCCCGATTTCATCGCCTCAGAGGGGCCAGTTAGGAAACCTAGTCGCATTCCAGTCATGGCCCATGACTTTGACCAACCATTGACAATGAGCGTCCTATCTTCTCCCCCCGGTAGAGCGTAAGGAGAGACATGGGGGTAATCCATCCACACTAACCTCGCATAGATCTCATCGGAAACAATCCACAAGTCATGCTCCACTGCTATATCGACAATCTCCTGCAATTCCTCAGGGGTGAACACAGCCCCAGTGGGGTTGCATGGCGAGTTGATGAGAATCATACGAGTCTTGTCTGTGATTGCCTCTCTTATTGCATCCATATTGGGATGGAAGTTGTCTCGACGTACTGGCACATTCACCGGAACGGCACCAATCAACTTGAGCATCGGCTCGTAGGAAGCCCATGCGGGAGCCAGCAGAATTGCCTCATCTCCGGGCATCGTGGTCATCAGGAAGGAGTACAGCAGAGCCTGCTTGGCTCCAGGAGTAATCACCACATCTTCTGCACCGACATCGATGCCGTGATGCTTGGAAAGGTAGTCAGAAACCGCTTGGCATAGTTCCATTGATCCAGGCCCTCGAGTATACTTCGTTTCACCATCTTCTAGAGCCGCAATAGCCTCTCGAATCACCTCTTTGGGTGTGTCAAATCCAGGCTCACCCACAGTCCATCGGATTACACCTGGTCCCGGAGGTTGCAGGTATGGAGCAAAGCCAACACCAAGCCCCTCATACCGGGATGAGATACGAGGCATACCGTCTACGGGCGGCCCAAAGGAGATGAA
>CEUN01182291.1_pt1 | contig 13192 bp, 10 predicted proteins | sample 361501 | NCBI WGS metagenome assembly CEUN01 (sample SAMEA2622801, study PRJEB7988) | marine metagenome | biome: marine biome (ENVO:00000447); feature: marine epipelagic mixed layer (ENVO:xxxxxxxxx); material: "saline water (ENVO:00002010), including plankton (ENVO:xxxxxxxx)" | depth 120 m | reverse complement strand
TCGATCTCGTGGTTCAAGGTCTTGCCGATGTCATGCAGCAGACCGGACTTCTTCGCGCGCATGATGTCGAGTCCGAGTTCGGCCGCCATCAAACCGCAGAGCTGAGCGACCTCTACGGAATGCGAGAGCACGTTTTGCGAGAAGCTCTGTCGGAACTTGAGGCGTCCCAATTGCGCAGCGACCTCTTGATTCATCGGTGGAAGTCCGGCTTCGTAGATGGCTTCCTCGCCTGACTTCAAAACGGTTTCGTCAATCTCCCCGATGACCTTCTCGACCACTTCCTCAATGCGTGTTGGATGAATCCGGCCGTCGGCGATCAGACGCTCCATGGCTTCGCGCGCAATCTCACGGCGAACTGGATCAAAGCCGGAAAGCACCACGGCACCGGGCGTATCATCGATCAGAACCGTTATCCCGGTGGCTGCTTCGAAGGCGCGGATGTTGCGGCCTTCACGCCCGATGATGCGGCCTTTGATCTCGTCACCATCGAGCGAAATCGTGGCGGTGGTTGTTTCGAATGTGTATTCGCTGGCGTAGCGCTGGATTGCAGTCGCGAGGATCCGCTTTGCCTCCTGCTCGGTCTTGGCCTTCACATCCTCCATGATGTGGCGGCCGAGGTCGTTGGCGTCTTTTTGCGCCGCGGCTTCGACTTCCTTGAGAAGCTCGGCCTTCGCATCTTCTTCGCTCAGTTTGGCCAGCTGGGCCAGCTGCTCGCGTCGCTCGGCGATGATCTTCTTTAGTTCCTGCTTGCGCTGCCGGAGTTCCTCCTCCTTTTCCAGCAGACGGGTTTGTTGTTCGGCGAGTGTCTTCTCGCGGTCGACCATTCCTTCTATCTGCTGGTTCAGCAGCGCCTCGCGTTTCGCGCGTTGCTGCTCGGCCTCCTCCAATTCGCGCCGGCGCGTGGCAAAGGAATCTTCGGTGTTTTTGCGAATCTTCTGGCTCTCCTCGCTCGCCTGGAGCTTGGCCTCTCGGACGGTGTTGTCCGCCTCGCGTTCGGCATTTTCCAGCTTGGCGGCAATCTGGGCGTCCAGTTCACGTCGTAGATTACGGTCCTTCAACAAGGTCAAAAAGAAACCGAGCGCGATACCCGCGAATAGCAGTAGCACGTGCCATAGATCCAGTTGGGCGAAGAGGTTCATCTACGCTGAGCGCCGCATTGTCTCGATCCACCGGGTGGGGGTGACGATGGCGTCCACACGCTGGTCGTGTTCCTCGAAGGGGATGTTCATCACGATTTGTTGGTCAAATGCCACGCCAATTTTTTGGGCAGAAACGGAGCCAAGTATCCGATCATAAAACCCCTTGCCGCGACCGAGCCGCGTGCCGGAGGGAGCAAACGCTACTCCAGGCACCAATACCAAGTCCAGTTGCATTGAAGGAAGCGCCTCACAATCCAGTGATGGTTCCAGAATGCCGAATTTGGCGGGGATAAGATCGCGCGCGGGATCGTGAATGACCGCGGCTTCGTAGTTGTTTTTTGCGGGCAGATAGCGCGGCAGACAGGTGGTCTTTCCGGCATTGATGCTCTTCTGACAGAGTTCGGCGATGTCGGGTTCATCCGGCAGGGGGGCGAAGATCAACACTGCAGATGCGTTCTGCCAAACTGCTGTTCCAGTAAGCCGATCCTGGATCTGGGATCCGTTTGCGATTCGTTCGCCATGGGTAATCTGGCTGACCGCATCCCAGGCTTTCATGCGCACACGCTGTTTCTCCTGGGCGATGCTGCTCATGATTCCTGCCGCGCAATGACGCGGCGCCAGTAGTCCATGCGTTCGCGTATCTTCTTCTCCGTTCCCGCGTCGCGCGGTTGATAGAACTTGCGTTCCTCGCCGAGATAATCCTGCTCGACCACGCCTCCATCGTAGCTGTGTGAATACTTGTAGCCTTCGCCGTGCCCGAGTTTCTTGGCCCCGGCGTAATGGGAATCCTTCAGATGATCGGGCACCTCCAGCGTGCGTCCTTTGCGCACGTCATCAAGCGCGGCATCGATCGCGGTGATCACAGAATTACTCTTCCATGCCGTGGCAATGTAGAGCGCCGCTTCGGCAACCGGAATGCGGGCTTCGGGCCAACCGATGTGTTCTGCGGCCTGATGAGCGGACACCGCGAGCACCAATGCCATGGGATCCGCGAGACCTACGTCTTCCGCGGCATGAACCATGATGCGTCGCGTGATGTAACGCGGGTCTTCCCCGGCATGAATCATCTTGGCCAGCCAATACAAGGTCGCATCGGGATCGCTGCCGCGCATCGACTTGATGAAGGCGGAGATGGTGTCGTAATGCGCGTCCCCGTCTCCGTCATAGACGATTGCTTTCTTCTGGATGCACTGCTCGGCAACCTCCAGGTCGATATGGATGAACCCGTCGGCCTGCGGTGGCGTGGTGAGCGCGGCAATTTCAATGGAGTTCAAGGCCTTGCGCGCATCACCATCGGCCACTGTTGACAGATGCTTCAAGGCTTCTTCGTCAGCCTTGATCTTCATGTGGCCCAGGCCACGTTCCTCGTCCTCCAATGCGCGGTTGAGGAGTTGGAAAAGATCGTCGGAACTCAACGACTTCAACTCGAAGATCTGTGAACGTGAAACGAGGGGGGAATTGACGAAGAAAAACGGATTGTGAGTCGTCGCGCCGATGAGCCGGATCACCCCGCTCTCGACATCGGGCAACAGGACGTCCTGCTGGGATTTGTTGAAGCGATGGATTTCGTCAACAAACAGGATGGTGGTTTGTCCCGTGTTCTGCAGCCGATTGGACGCGCCGGACAAGACACGGCGCATGTCGCTGACGTTGGATTCGACCCCGCTGAGCCGCTCAAATTTGCAGCTGGTCTGCTGGGCGATGATCTGGGCCAGAGTCGTTTTCCCCGTGCCCGGTGGCCCGTAGAAGATGAGCGACTGAATCCGGTCCGCCTCGATCGCGCGGCGCAGGAGCATCCCTGGCGAAAGTATGTGGGATTGCCCTGCGTATTCGTCGAGGTTGCGAGGTCGCATTCGCGCAGCCAATGGCGCGGGTGTCTGCGGCTCGGGGGTGGTCTCCTCGGGCTTGGACACGGCCGGTTCTTCAATTGCGGAAAACAAATCCGCCATGGCAAAAGCTTTGGGGACAGGCGGGAGGAATCCAAACAAAATTGCTGCTACGTGGCGGGTACGGTCGCAAGTGGCTGGTGGAGGGACGAGTTTACGAGTCCGTGGACGCGAAGATTCGGAGGTGGGCATGATTTGCCCGCGTGCTGCTGCGAGAGACATCAAACCCAATCGTCCAAGTTTTAATGGCTGCAGCTCGAGTAAGAACCAGGCAAACTGTCATTTCATTGCTGACGGAGTAGCAGCCCATACCGCTGACGCGTTCGCGACGCCTGATATATCGAGGTAGTAGATTTGTGGGTAACCGACAGCCCACCGCAGTTTCTCTTTGGCAAAGCGAATGCCATCGGCAATTCTCCGGCTCATTTACAAAGGTTGATCGTGGGGTCAGACTTACAATTCGGCTATGCAGCATGGAGACGGCAGTTCCTTGATGACCGTGTTCGGGAGGTTCCGGCGGATGCACCTCCCGAGCATCTGTTGCAGGTCATCTGGCAGCATCAGCGCTTGGTCCCGGAGAAGTTGAAGTTGAGCGATGGACAGTGCGTGCAGATTCTGCACCCCGGCTTCTGCAGCCTCGAAGGCGGACCGGATTTTCGCAACGCGGTCATCCGCATCGGCAAAAGCGAAGCCATCCGTGGTGACATTGAGATCGACGTTGAGACATCCGGTTGGCGCACGCACGGACACGATCGCAATCCGAGTTTTTGCAACACCATCCTGCGCGTTGTATGGCAAAAGCAGCGGACTTCTGAGGACGTGGTCTTGCCGATGAAACCCGCGCTGGATTCTTCGTTGTCGTCGCTGGCGAAATGGGCGATAGCCCAGCCGCTTGGCGACCTGCCGGCGAAACTGCGTGGCGCGTGTTGTGCCCCGCTCACCGGCGCAGGCGCGGACAAGCTCGCGATGGTGCTGAACGATGCAGCACATGTGCGGTTGGAGGCGAAGGGCGATGCGTTCAAATTGCGGGCAACCCAGGCTGGCTGGGATCAGGCACTGTGGGAGGGATTGTTCGTGGCTCTCGGTTACAAACACAACCAATGGCCGATGCGTCGGATTGCGGAACAACTTCCCGAACTTCCGGTGCGCTCACGCAGCCCGCTCCGCTGGCAGGCAATGCTTTTGGGCCTGTCCGGCCTGCTGCCCGCAGAGCTTCCGAGCGAAGACAGGAAATCGAAATACCTCCGCGAACTTTGGCAGATCTGGTGGCGCGTTCGAGACGCACATCAGGAACGCATCCTCCCGGGAACGGTCTGGCGGCTGTCGGGGGTTCGTCCGGTGAATCGCCCCGAACGGCGGCTCGGACTCGCTGCCGAGTGGCTCGCTCGCGGAAAACTGATTGAACACATTGAAGATTGGATCAGCACGATTCACGGCTCGCCGCGCAAAGCCGCGCAAGCGCTGGAAGCAAGCCTGGCGGATCGGGGGGATTCGTTTTGGCGTTCGCATTTCACTTTCAACTCGCGCGAATTGTCGAAGCCCGGGCCTTTGCTGGGCGCAAGCCGAACGACAGATCTGGCCATCAATGTCCTGTTACCCTGGCTCTGGGCACGCGCGCGTTCAGGACGGAATCGCGGCCTGATGAAGCGAATCGAACAGCACTACTTCAATTGGCCCAAGGCCGCGGACAATTCCGTGCTCAAACTCGCCCGGCAACGCCTGTTCGGTTCCGGTTCATTGAAACCCTTCAAGACCGCGGCATCGCAGCAGGGACTCCTCCAGATCGTCCGCGATTTCTGTGTCCACACCGATTCACTCTGCACGGACTGTCCTTTTCCGGATTACGTCCGAGCGGTCCAATAGTCGATTCGGATCCACCATGCACGGACCGTGGGTGATCCGTCAGATGACCAATCGTTTGAGCAGGCCGACCAGCCAAATAAAGCCATCACTGATCAAGGTGTGTGATCAGGAATGGTGGCAACTGGGGACTATGCGATAAGCAAGCTCGGAATTGGCAGAAGTCAGATCGAACGGTTTTCGATGCATTCTTACTCTCCCAGCGGGCTGTCCATTAACCACAAAGCTATTGGCACAATCTCACAGGTTCAGTATTCGCCACATTGAGCACTGATTCGCGCAATATTTTGGCCATGCAGCAGCCCTACTTTCCCCGCCGAACGATCTTCCCCGGCCGGCTGCCGGTGTGGCGGTCGTTTTCCACAACTACGCCACCGTTCACCAGCACGTAACGCATTCCGCTTGCGTACTGATGGGGCTGCTCGAACGTCGCGTTGTCCTTCACCGAAGCGGGGTCAAAGACGACCAGATCCGCCCAAGCGCCAGAGCGGATCATTCCCCGATCCTTCAGTCGAAATTGCCTGGCCGGAAGAGAGGTCATCCTTCGAACTGCTTCCTCGATGGAAAGCAATTGGTGCGTTCGGACATATTCAGAAAGCGCTCGAGCAGAATTCCCATAACCACGCGGATGGGGAACACCGAGGCGATAAGTCCGAATCGAACTGTCCGATGCGAACATGGTGTGAGGATCCTGCTGGAAGCGACGAATGTCTTCTTCGCTCTGACTGTAGAAGACACCCGAAGCACCTCCACTGCGCGCGATCTCGAAGATCAGTTCCAATTGGTCATCCAAGCTGTCAGAGCCGCGCCGGATCTTCGCAGCTGCAGGGAGGCGAAGTCCGTCCAATCGCCGATCGCGTCGCCAGGATGCGATTGCCGCATATTCGTAATCCGCAATCCCACGCTTTTCCAGACGGTCCTTCATCCGTTTCACGATCTTCGCTTTGGTCTCCGGATCATCGAGTCGCTCCTTCAGCTTGCTCAATCCGCCCTCCCGATAACTCTGCGGAATGCTGTTTTGAATCCCGGTACTCGAAGCCGGATAGAGGTATTGATCTTGAGTGAGCTCAAGCCCTTCCAGGCGACCCAATGCCAGGGCCTTCAAGGTCTCGATCGAACGTCCCCAGTTCCTCTGTCCCGATGCCTTGATGTGCGAGACGTGCGCCGGAAGCTTTGCCTCGCGTGCGATCCGCATGAGTTCCTCCAAGGCCTCACCGATGTCGTCACCTTCATTGCGCATATGGCTGACGTAAATTCCCCCGTGTTTCGAAGCGACCTTGGCCAACTCAATGAGCTCTTCGGTGTTCGCAAACGTTCCCGGCAGATAAATCAAACCGGTTGAGAGGCCAACGGCTCCATCCTTCATCGCCTGGTCCACCGTTGATTTCATTTCATCGAGTTCCTCATCCGTCGGCGGTCGCATGAACGAACCGCCCATGGCCCGAGACCGTACACTGTTGTGCCCGATCAAGGACGCCACGTTCGGCGTGATCAAGCGGTCTTCAAGCTCCTTGAAGAATTTGCCGAGGTCGCTCTTCGAACCACCACAATTACCGAGTACCAAAGTCGTGATGCCCATGCGTACAAAGTTGGTTGCTCCCGGCATCTTGCTGACGTTTTCCGCATGCGTATGAACGTCGATGAAACCCGGCGCGACCACCAGGCCGCGGGCATCGATCACCTGTTTTGCCGCAGGTTCTAGCAGGCCGACGGAGATGATTCTTCCGCGATGAATCGTAATGTTTCCCATGTATGAGGGATTCCCGGATCCATCGACGATCTGTCCGTTCTTGATCAAAAGATCGGCCTGCCCAGCGACAGTTCCCACTCCGCAGGTCAGGAAGACCAATACCAAAGTACACCGCAATAACTGCATGAAGCGCGCACCATACGGCGTTTTGCGTATGAATTGCCAGCGCGCACAAACTTGCGCCCGGCGTGGCGTCTGCTTAAGTTGACATCGCAGATGGATTCAACTGCTGCAACGGCAAGCAACACAGGCGCACACATCAGCCCGGATCAGAAGGGACTGGCCAGAGCGCTTGGAAGCCGAAGCCTCAAGGACGTGATCGATTGGGGGATCGCGCACTGGCAGGTGGTCGTCGGCGCTCTCTCTTTCATTCCGCTCGGACTCGTTGATTTCTGGATGGGACACGGTTCCCTGCTCGCACCATTCTACGTCACTCCGGTGATCCTTTCGCTTTGGTCGGAGAAGCCCAAGTACTCCATCCTCTTTGCTTACGTTGCGACGGGACTCATCATCATCGGTTTCATGCGCAACACCTTTGGCGGTAACAACGAGATTGAAACCATTCAACGATTGACCGGCCTTGCCTTGATCTGGTTGAGCGCCTCGCTGTCGCTGCAACGCTGGCAACGCGGCCGCTTCCTCGAACGCGGCTATCAGGAGATGGAAGGACTCGTCCAAGCCCGCACGCTCGAACTCACCAAGGCCAATGCAAACCTCAAGGGCGAGATCGATGACCGGCAGGCGATGGAATCCACCTTGCGCCAACTTTCCAGCCACCTCATGCAGGCACAGGATCAGGAACGCCGGCGCATCGCCCGCGAACTGCACGACAATTCCGGCCAAAGCCTGGCGGCCGTTGCCATGAATCTCACCCGCATCGAGCACCACGTTGAAGAGATGCCGCTCAAGGTGCGAAACCTCGTCGCCGACACCTCCGCCTTGACCGAGGAAACTTCCCGGGAGATTCGAACGCTTTCTTATCTGTTGCATCCGCCCTTGTTGGAAGAAGCGGGACTGATTGCCGCGGTGGAATGGTTTGCCAAGGGCTTTACCCAGCGAAGTGGAATTGAAACCAGCGTCACGAACACGCTGAGCGAACGTCTGGATGATGACATCGAGATGACCCTGTTCCGCGTCATCCAGGAATGCCTGACCAACATCTCCCGGCATTCCGGCAGCGAGGTTGCACGCATCACCATGCAGCACGAACCCGGCGAAGTGATTTTGAAGGTAGAAGACGAGGGCAGAGGCATCCCCCATGAGAAACTCGAACGAGTGCACGGCAAGGTCGCCGGACTCGGGGTGGGGATCGCCGGAATCTGGGAACGCGTCAAACACATCGGAGGTGAACTGGAGATCATCTCCAACAGCCGCGGCACGACCATTCTGGTGGTGCTGCCAATCGTAGAGGCAGAAACATGAGTGCACTAAGACTACTGGTAGCAGATGACCACGCGGTGGTTCGCGCGGGAATGAAATCACTCCTCGAGGACGAGGCCGGCTGGGAGGTTGTTGCCGAAGCCGGCAATGGCCGCGAAGCGGTCGAGCGCGCGCAGGAGTTCAATCCCGACGTCGCGATCCTCGACGTCACCATGCCGGAACTCAACGGCCTCGAAGCCGCCCGGCAAATCCGCAAGACCTGTCCGAAGACCGAGGTCTTGATCCTCACCGTTCACGAAACGGAACAAGTCGCCCAGGAAGTCCTCAACACCGGCGCCAAGGGTTACATCCTGAAATCCGACGCCGGCAAGGAACTCGTGGCGGCCGTCAACAATGTGAGCAATCACATGAACTATCTCACCACCCGCGTGGCCAAAATGGTGCCCGACGCCAAGCTCAAGGAAGGCATGCAGGCCATCGACGGCGATGATATCGGTACACGTCTCACTCCGCGCGAACGCGAAATCGTCCAACTCCTCGCCGAAGGCAAAAGCAACAAGGAAGCCGCTGCGATTCTCAACATCAGCGTCAAGACCGTGGAAACCCACCGGACCAACATCATGCGGAAACTGCGTTTCCATTCCATCGGCGAACTCGTCCGCTACGCCGTGAAGAATCACATCGTGGCCGCCTGAAGAATCTTTCTTTCCCAAGCCCGCGTCGATTGGCGCGGGCATTTTTGTGCTGGAGGTAGAACGCTACGAAGTATTCCCAACGTTTGGCTTCGACGCGCACAGGTTTCTCAGCTGCACGACCTGTCTCGACCGGGAACCCACAACCTGGCAACCAAGCTTTGATGCGCATGGTTTTTCTACTCCTAATCACCAGCCAAACAATGAGGATGAGCGCATTGCTTGCGATGGCAACCAAGGCGATATTTTCGATCATTCTTATGTCTTTCCAAAAAGAAAAATCCCGTTCTATTTCAAGCACTGTATTCTCGCTGGAACACACGCCAATCTTGGTTATTAACAGCCTTGAATAAGTAACCGTCCTTCTCTGCGCTTGGCAGCGTCTCATCCCCCGGCTAGATTCCGCGCCATGAAATTACCCAGACTCATTGTCGCGGCTTCGTTGCTCCTCGCTTTCTCCGCGTCCGCAGAACTCAAGGTCGGCCTCAAGAAGATCGCCGATGGACTGACCGCGCCCTGTGTGCTCATCCCCTTCAACAAGAACCAGATGCTGCTCGGCGAGCAGACCGGCAAGATGTCGCTGGTCAACAAGGCCGGCAAACTCACGGCCTTTGGTGACATCTCAGGCATTCTCGGTCCGCAACGCCAATCCTTCGATGAGCGCGGTCTGCTCGGCATCGCGCTTCATCCGAACTTCAAGAAGAACAAGAAGCTCTACATCTACTACAGCGGCCCGCTGCAGAAGAGCGCCAAGGCGAACTGGGATCACACCAGCCACGTCTCCGAGTTCAAGGTCAAGGGCAACAAGCTCGACCTCAAGTCCGAGCGAATCCTGATGAAGATCGACCAGCCTTACTTCAATCACGACGGCGGCCGCATCGCATTTGGTCCGGACGGAATGCTCTACATCGGCTCAGGTGACGGCGGACACAAGAACGACATCAACGCCCCGGAACGCAAGCGCAAGGGCAAGATCATCCAGCACGCCATCGTCGCCCGCGGACCGCGCGGCAACGGCCAGGACATGAGCACGCTGCTCGGTAAGATTCTCCGCATCGACGTGAACAAGAAGAGCAGGGGCAAGCAATATGGCATTCCCGCGGACAATCCCTTCGTCGGCAAGAAAGGCGTCCGTCCGGAAATCTGGGCATCCGGCATTCGCAATCCCTGGGGGCTCTGCTTCGATCAGGGCGGCAAGAACGAACTCTTCGTCGCCGACGTCGGCCAATCCCGCTGGGAAGAGATCAACCTCATCGTCAAGGGTGGCAACTACGGTTGGAACCTCAAGGAAGGCAACGAATGGTTCAATCCGGTGAAGGAACGTGAGCCACTCGACAAACCCTACACCGGCAACAAGACCAGCGGCTTCAGCGCACCCATCGGCCAATACAAGAACATGGGCGCCTTTGGTCCCGAAGAAGGCCAGGGTCGCAGCGTCACCGGCGGTCGCATCTACCGCGGCAAGGCGCTTCCGAAGCTGGCCGGCAAATACGTCTTTGGTGACTGGTCCCGCAACCTCGGTCCCAAGCTCGGCATCCTCTACGCCCTGACCCGCCAGAGCGCAGGCAAGGAATGGTCCCTCGAACCCATCGGTATCGGCAAGGATGGCGACACCAATCTCAAGGCCTTCCTCTGGGCATTTGGCGAAGATGCGGATGGCGAACTCTACGTCCTTACCAATCCCCGCAACACCGTTGCTTCCCAGGGCAAGGGCATGATCCAGAAGCTCGTCCCGGTGGAATAAGAAATCTCCTCCGCGGCGCCGGGTCAGAAGAGCATGACCTCCGACCATTCCGCATCAGGTGAAGCTGCGCAGAAAACCAGCTCCACCTGGTTGCGAACCGGTGATGAGTGTTTCTCCATGATGCTCGAGGCATACATCTTCTAGCGCGGCGAGCCGGGCGATCGTATCCGGGCCGCAATCATTCGCGCCGCGCAACGAGGCGTTCGCGTTTACGCACTGGTTGACGCCTGGGGTTCCGCCGAGTTGCCCGTCGACTACTGGAACAGTCTCACCCTCCATGGCGGTGAGTTTCGTTGGTTCAATCGCCCACGATGGATTCAGCCTTCAGCCTGGCCCGTCCAGCAATGCCTGATGATGCCATTCCTGATCGTAGCTCCAGTAATTTGTGATTTGCCGGTGGGTGAGAAAACCAGCATCGGTCCGCTGGTAGCGCGCGGAATAACGCTCGTGGCCGGGCCGGCCGTTCTCCACGAAGGCGGCTCCAGTGGCGAACCATCCCGGGTTGTTCTTCAACAACCTCGCCAAGGAGATGTTGACATCGGCATCGGTCACGCCCTCGCCAGCCAGCTTTTTGGCCAGCGTAGCGATCTCACCCATGACGATGTTGATCTCCCGTCCAAACAGGTTGGCGCACTGGCCGATCTGCCGTTCCGCGGCGAACAAATCGATTGGGGCCGCGAGCCGTTCGCGGATTGCACCGCAGTTGGAGGATTAGTCAATTCAGAATCCCTGACGGCGTCGCGATTGCATTCACAAGCGGCCCGGAAAGGGAGGCACCCGAACAGGATGCCAATCACACCGAAATGGAACGTGAATCGAGTCAAACTTTGAGACATGTATCTGGTGAGCTGACTAAGCGGCAACTCGTTTTGGCAGAACAATTCTGCACTTGGCCGTTGCGGCTCTGTGCGCAAATGATGGGAGGCTGTAGACCGAACAAGAAAACGAACTGATGAATCGCCGGAGATTACAATTTGGATGCAGTCAGTCAGTCAGTCGGGAGGGTTTCATGATGCAGTACAAGCTGTGGACCTCAATAGTTCTCACCTGTTTCTCAGTCGCGCTATTCGCCAACCAGAGGCAGCCGTTGATCCTCTCCTTCGGCAAAGCCGGCAAGTTCAAGATGCTCTACGACGCGCGGCAGCGTCCGCAGTCTGTGTTCATGAGTGGAACCTTGTTTATCGTCTACAATGGTGACGCCAAACCATCGAAGAGCGACAAGGGCAGCGCGCGACCGATGCTGATCACCTATGATCCGGCGAACCGCAGCTTCTCCAAGCCGGCACGCCTGGGGCCGCGCGATACGGATCATCACTACAGCCCGATCATCTGGGCCGATACGAACAACTTCCTGCATGTACTTCATGGATGCCACAAGACTCCCGGCGTGCATCTCATCTCGGATCGACCCGTTCGCAACGGTCGTTCGAGTTTCGACTGGATAGAAGCTCCGCCCATCGCGCCGTCGCTCTCCTATCCCACGGTATTTCGGATCGCAGGCAATCGCGAAGTGATTCACTACCGCACGAAAGGACACACAAGTTCCTGGACCTACCGCATCAGTTCGGACGGTGGCATCACCTGGAACGGTCCGAAGAACGATGTCACTGATCTGGATTCGAAGGGGCGCCTCGATTGGTCTTCCTATCAAACCAAGCTCCCGGGCCGAGACGGCCGATCGCTTCATGTGGTCTTCACTGACTACGATGACAACAAGCACTCACCCGACCCCAAACGCTTCTTCAATCCGCGCTATCGACAGGAAGTTTCCAACGAATGGAAATACAATCTCTCATATGTGAATATCGATCTGGACACGCATGTGGTCCGCAACATCGACGGGAAGGTCTTGCGAACTCCGATCGACATCGACTATGCGAAGAAGAAGTGCCGGGTCTGGGATACGGATTGGCGCGGTGCGGGCGTGCCCCCGGCCGTTTGCCTGGATCGGAATGGCAACCCGGCATTCCTGCATGTCCTGTCCGGCGAGAACCTGAAGTCTCATCACTACTACTACGTGCATCGAAGAGGCGGGCGTTGGGAGAAGACTCAAATCTGCGCGTCGACTCATCAATGGAACAGTTGTCACCTCAGCCGCGACAAGTCGGGCTTGCTTCATGCGTATGTGGTCGCGGGGGAAGAATACCTTGAGGGCGGTTACATGAATCGTCACGGGGGTGGACGAATTGAGGAGTGGACCTCGCGCGATGAGGGTAAGACCTGGAACAAGCGTCGCGAACTCGAACCAGCCGGCGTCCGCTACGAAGGCTGGTGTTTCAACAACGTGCAACCGGTTGTTCGACCCGACGGATCGGAGGTTGAAGGCATGCTGCTTTTCTACGGCTGGAAAGATCCGAACGCGCCCGCGGCCCAGGCATTCCTGCTTCACGAATGAGTCATGAACTGGAGCGCGTCACGCATCCTCCGTGTTCCCGATCAGGCTGCCGAAGAGCTTCAATGCCACGCCGCTGCCCTTGGGCGTGATTGCAGTTGCGAGTTAGTGGACTCAATAACCAGAGATGTTCATGTCGCCCAGCCGTGCTCAGCTATGCTGAAAATCCAGGTCAAATCCAATTGCGGATTCTCAATGGCTTGTTGATCGGTTGCTGACTCGCAAGCCCGTCCTTCCACATCAATCCGGCTTGTTGCCACCCTGCCAGAATGTGTCTGGGATAGTACTCCGGCAGCAATGAAACGACAGTTTGCCTGGTTCTTAATCGTTGTCTTAACTCCTTGTCTTG
>CEUN01089362.1_pt1 | contig 13192 bp, 12 predicted proteins | sample 361501 | NCBI WGS metagenome assembly CEUN01 (sample SAMEA2622801, study PRJEB7988) | marine metagenome | biome: marine biome (ENVO:00000447); feature: marine epipelagic mixed layer (ENVO:xxxxxxxxx); material: "saline water (ENVO:00002010), including plankton (ENVO:xxxxxxxx)" | depth 120 m | reverse complement strand
CCAGGAACTAGGTTGAGGACCTCGGACCGGGTTTGATTAGAGTTGGTGAAGGTGCCGTTAGACTTTTTCACCCATTCGATTACAGAAGCATCCAGCTTTCCTAAGTCTTTTCCTGAATAACTTTCCGGAATAACCTTCCACGCCAAATCATGAATGAAGCAATAAGTGGGGATATTTAAATTTGGATAAGGTTCACCTAGGGTCCAAAAATAAAAGCAATGGGTGCAGGAATGCTTTTCTATGATTTTGCGCAGTTTGGATAAGTTGCAATTGGTCTGCCATTTACTGCATAGTTTGGAACTCACGCGACGAAGGAAAGACAATACCCATGAACGAGGATGACTGGATGCCCATTGGAAACTTTCGAATTCCAGGTCCGAGTTGTTCCCTAAGGCACGGCGAAAAGTTTTCTGGCGATGAGGGGGCAGGACCCAAGTCACGGAGGCTTTTTCTGACTTTGTCCATGCTTGAATGATCTTTGTCGTGACGGTTTCCACCCCGCCATGAAAGGATTGGGCGTCGGGAACAAGTATCCGCATGCTTTTGTCGTGCGAGGATCGAGGCATTAAACGATTTCGATTTCGGGGAGAGGAAAGATGAATTTACCTCCCTGAGCTAGGAATTCTCTTTCCCTTCCGAGGATACCTGCCTTAAAGTGCCAAGGCAGCACAAGGAAATAGTCAGGTTTCATCGCATGGGCTTCCTCTTCCGAAACGATAGGTATTCGAGTGCCGGGTGTATATGCTCCAAATTTTTCTTCGTTCACTTCAGCAATACAGGTGAGGTCTTCCTCGGTCAGACCGCAGAACTGGAGCAAGACGTTCCCCTTTGTCGAGGCTCCGTAACCTATGATCTTTTTGCCATCTGCCACGAGCCCTCTCACTAAATCCGTCAAGTTGTCCCTGTGCTCGAATACTCTCTTTGCAAAGTGTTCGTACGGATTGATAGTTCCTAGCCCCATTCGGTCCTCCTGACCCAGTAGCCAATCGATGACCACTTTGTTGGGAGTCAGTGGATTTTCTTTTTTGCCGGCGGTGACAGCGAAACTTCCTCCGTTCACCGCATTCATCTGAACGTCCAGAATCTTTAATTCGCATGAGTCGAGGAGCTTCTTCACCACGCCGAGCGAATAATATTCAAGATGTTCGTGGCAAATGGTGTCATAGGCATTCGTCCTGAGCATAGAAGGCATGTAGCTTTGCTCAAAGTGCCAGATTCCGTCATCGGCCAGGATGCTCGTGACGTCTCGGACGAAAGCAGCGGGGTCCTCCAAGTCGTAAAACATAGCGATGGATGTTAGGATGCTCGCTTTTTTATCACCGCATTGTGATCGGAAGGTGTCGGCTGAAAAGAAATCTGGAATCAATTCGATGCCATCTCCATAGAACCTGCTAAACTTGCAGCCGGTCGGATCGATTCCAACTCGCTGAATGCTTGGGGAGTCGTACGACTTCAGGAAAGTGGCATCGTTGCTTCCCACGTCCACCACCAAGTCGCCCGAGTTGAGAGAACGTAGACGCTGAATTTCTCTAGCCTTGGCTTGCAGGTGATCCACCATCGATGCATTCAATCCCGACCGATATCCATAATTGTCTCCGTACATTTCAGCGAGGTCATAGGATTGCTTCAGCTGCAACAGACCACTGTCGGGACACCAAACCAGTTGCAAAGGACCTTTCGTGACTGGTTCGGAACGTTGTCTAGGGAATACGCCTGTCAACTCCTGTGCGCCTAGATCGAGGATGTTTATGAGGTTTGAGCTGCCACTGATTCGGCACCTGTCTATTTCACTATATTTGGATGATGGGGGACTCATGTTTCGTTATAGCTCAATTTGAAATGGTTTCGTAGATGCGAGCGTGTTCTTCAGCTAATCGATCCCACCCGAAGCGCCGAGCGGCAACCAAACTTCCTTTTCGCAAATTCTTTCTCAGTTCGCGATCGTTCAGAATGCGTTCCATGGCAATTCGCCACGCTGTTGGATCCTCTTCATCTACTAGGAGGCAATTCTCGCCATCTATTAGGTCTGGCTCGTCGTCTATTGGAGAAGATGCAACGACAGGCAACCCGAATGCCCATGCAATCTGTAGCGAGGAGCGACTGGGCGCGGTGCCATTTGATCCCGTTTTGTTCCTGAATGGGAGCACCATGGCAGTCATTCCAGCGAGTTGGCGTTGGAATTCTTTATTGTTCAAGTTGTTTGCACGACCGGTGAAATCAATCCACGGATCATCGAGCTCTTGCAAAAGCTTTACATGATGGGGATTGCCCTGCGGATCCATCGGGCCGATTATTTTCCAATCGATCGATCCATCTTTTCCGTTCAAATGAGTTAGGGCTTCATGAACCACCTTGAAATTCATTTTGCCTGGATGGACGAAGCCAAAGGTCCCGAAATATTGTGCATTTGAAGCCTCTTCACTGGCACTGACTTGAGGGCGAACTGGTGATGAACACCATCCCACCAAGTCAGCTTGTCGCCCGGTGCCTTCTAGTAATCGATTCGCTGTTCGTTGATCACTGCAAATCACACGATCAGCTCGATCAAGCACCTCTTTTGTTTGTTGTTCGATCTTCGGATCCAAATGGTAGGCGTGAAGAGTGACTACCAGGGGGCAATCCGCTTTTCGGGCTAACCGGAGAGATGCATCTCCTTCCATGTAGGAGAAGAACTCTTCTTGTAGATGAACCAAGCTGGGGCTTTTCCACTTCAGGTATTTGCAAGTTAAGGCCGAACCTCTTCGTCCCCACTTATGCCATGGTTTGCGGGTGGGTATGCCGCTACAGTGACCCACTGGCGAATTAAACCAACGTGCTTTGCGACTCAGCCAAACGGGAGAATATCTGTCTGAGGAATTTAGCAAGGCTTCTAGCAAGTTAGCAGTGTAATCTCCGATTCCACAAGGAATGGGAGGCGCATTGCCACTAATCATGAGTAGGTTTTGGGTCAAAGCTTGGTCCGCGAGTCATGCGAGCTATTGCCGATCATGACATTTTCGCCATCGCAGCGGACGCTAGCCCTGCAAGATGGTTCGGTTCTTTTATAGAGGTGGGTGAAGTCATGATCAGGTTGCCGCTCTTTCTCGATCAGTTTGGTTTTGTTCCGGATGCGTTTCCAAAATATACAGGCAAACTTATCTTCACCGCTTTGTAAGAGGGACGGCTTCTGTCAAGGAGTCGAAGAGACTGGCTCAAACAGACGCCAGGAAGGGAGTTCGGGTGGCGAAGGCACCTCCCGCAGTTCCCCCAAGAAACATTCCAAGATCGATCTGCCGTAACCTGTTGGTCCAGTGGCAAGGTATTTTGCGTTTGGAGGGAAATGATTGGTGGAAAAGCCTATTTCTTCGGGGTGACTGTACGCGACCCAAGTTGGCACTTCGATTGAGGTCAGTATTTCTCCCGAGTGGAAGGCATGAGCAAGCGGATACCACCCGAAGTAGATGTCTGTTTTACCGCTAGCTAGATATTCAAATGCTTGGGTATGTGGGCTGTTCTCAGTACTCGATGGCGAGCTTCTGGACAGACGAACCATAGGCATCAGCATTAAAAGTGAAATTGCCCACGAAAAAAAGAAGAATTGTTCAGTCTTCAGTTGCCTTGATACGATAGAGGCAATGCCAAAAACGATGAGTATAATGCCTGTTGCATTAGTAAAGAATAATGAATTCTCCACACCGCCCCATCTTGCTAGAGCACTTAGGCAGGGCGGTAGAGTCAGGAAGTAGATCAGGCAAAGGTTTAATAGGATCGAATTGGCAGAAGACCTGGACCGAAAGGTGAGGAAGAAGATGGTGAGGAAGGAGATCGTTATATACCAGTATTTTGCCAAATACATAACTAGAAAGCGAAAAAGCAAGGGGATGGCTTCCAGCAGAGACAATTTCTCCATGCCCAAGCCCAAGGGTTTCAATGGAAGTTCGCTCAGGCCCTTTTCAGGATATGCTTTCCATGATGATCCCGAGAGGTATTCCACGAACGTGAAATGGATGTCTTCCCAGCCATAAAGTAAGATGAATAATAATGTAGTGCTGACAAAAAAGATCGTTAAGCTGAGCAAGAACTCCAGTGAATCGCGAAAACGTTTTTCAATGCACAAAAAAATGCAGGGGTAAACCGTTGCAGTCAAAATGGGCAGTTTTGCCCACACGGCAAGTACTAGCGAAAAAGAAGCAGCGTGTAGGAATATTCTTCGGTCGCACCTGAGGTAGCGGTCAAACAAGCACAGACTCACTAATAAAAAGGAAAAGGTCGGAAGGTCCGCATGTATCCTAAACAAGGTATGCGTCGTAGCTTCGTTTGCAAAAATACCCAAAATCAGAGAGCACAGTCCAATGGATGTAATGGTCTTGTACATCGGGCACCAATCCAATCCTGAAAGGAGCCTTTTGATCAAGTAAAACAAGGGCATGAGGAAGCCCGCCACATTAAGCGAGAAGGCTACCCATATAGCTCCGACAGGTGTTGTCGCCAGTGTGGCAGGAATATAGAATAAAGCCATGGTCGGACCGTACAGCGTGACATGCGGTCCGGCTTTGATTTCGTATAAGTCCGCCCCTAGGCCCATTGCCACAGCAGGATAAAGTCCGCGACCTACCCATTCGTCATAATGGCAAGAGATTCCTATGCCCCACAATGCGTAGAGGATTATTAGGCAGCCTGTCGTCCCCACAAGTAAGGCGAACCACCTCATATGCTTTTCACGAAGTTTCACTCCGCAGTTAATTTTTCATACAAGGGTTCTTTCTCTCTGCTCCATGACGTACTCGGCGAATCAAGCCCAAGCCTGTACCATTCAATCAACAGACTTCTTTCTTTTGGCTTTGGCAATACAGAGAACAGATCCGCCCAAAGGGATTTTACATCGACTTAAGATTGAGGCCTCGGATGAAAAGATTTTCGAGAGCAATCTGTTTAGATAACGAGGTACATTTTGTACGTTTGATTTCAAGAGGGCCTCTTTCCTGAAGAGCCGATTGTAAAATATCACGGCTATTTGGATGGGGAGTAACCAGAAATTGAAGTAAGTTAGATGCACCTTCTCCAACCCAGCTTTTTGGATGACATGCATCAGGCTCTTGTTGCTATATCGCCTGTAATGCTGAGACACATGATCTTCCCCGGACCATAACCATTGATAGGCGGGCACGGTAATCAAAAGCATGCCCCCATCCGCCGTAATTTCGGCAAGTTTCTTGAGTAAATCGATATCATCTTCCACATGCTCGAGGACATCCAGCAGAGTTACCAAGTGAAATGGACATTTTGATTCGGGCAGATCGGCATGAGACTTTTGAAGATATACATTTTCATGCCCCCGCTTCCTTGACAGCTCAATGCTGAGTTCCGAGGAGTCTGCTCCAATAGCTTCCCCGTATTCTCCGAGTAACCCTAGCATGAACCCTGTCCCGCAACCATAGTCGAGAATGCGCAATGCTTCGTCAGGGTGTATCATTTTGATTTCAGGACAAATTAAGTCGAGAAAACGACGAATGACTGCTCGTCTACCAACATACCACCAGTGGTGCGTCTCTGATTTGAAGACATTATCGTATGTGTCAGGTAACATTTTGGGGCGTCACATCAAAAATGCCAATGATTTCTCTGCCGTTTTGTAGGATTTTATCGCAACCTGAGCCCTGCAAGAATGAAAGCAATTTCTTTTTGTCAAACCTTTCATTGGACCAGGTTGTTCCAGGGTCAGCCAAGTGGGATGACAACCACGATAGCATGCGGGATTTTTGAGAGAGATTGTCTACGGGCTCTGAGAGGATGACACGTTTTTTTGCCGTAGCTACGGCCTTCAGGATTATTTCCGAATGTTTTGGAATGAAATGATACAGACTGGCGATCAAAACAACGCAATCTACAGTTGGCCATGAGCTTGTTCTAGCGTCTGCAGATTTGGCATTGATGCCCGATTTTTTTGCCCATTCCACAAATCTGGGATTCACATCAAGCCCCAAATATTCACAGTTTGGCTCCATGAATTTCTTTAAACGGCAGTCTCCGCAACATATGTCCAGAACCGACCATCCGGGTTCAATTAAATCGGCAATTGTTTTTAAGCGAGTGTCATATTCTTTTCCATAGATTAATCTCATGAACAGTTGATAAATCAAAGGGTGACTATAGATTAGACCTGGCATTAAAACTTAGGGTAATTCCTTCCTGAACCGGTAAAGTTTCACAAGGTAATCCAGAGAATTGCTCCATAGCTTAACAGTGGACAATTTATCTTTTCTGCGAATGAAAAGGCATGGGATTTCATTTATTTCCAACCCGTTTCTTTCCGCTCTGATCATAATTTCGGTATCCCAAAACCACCCAGTGTCTTTTACCTCAGAAAGAATGGGTAATATTCGATTACGTCTAAAGAACTTGTAACCCGTTTCCGTATCTAGGCACTTGCCGCCCAAAGCAAATCTCGAAAGTTTGCGGTAACCGTGACTCAAGACGTGACGCAGCAATTTCGACGCGTCTAATTTGTATATACGTAAAGCAGTGGCTATATCGCCTCCTCGTTCCAGGGCCAGAAGCATTGATGGTATATATCGAGCATGAACTTCTAGGTCTATGTCCAAGAATCCAACAAACTTTCCCTTGGCGTCAAGTATCCCATCGGAAACTGCGCCTCCACGTCCAGTATTCTCTTCGTGGAAAATAAAGCGCGTATCGTCAGGGTTTGTGGCCGTAATCTCTTCAATGATCGATCTTGTGTCATCTTGACTGCAGTCATCCACGAAGATTAATTCATAGTTATAGTACGTTTGATCCATAACTGCCCGAATTTCCATTACGCTCTCACGCAAGTGAGGGGCTTCGTTGTAGCAGGCTATTACTATAGATAGATCGCAACTACTCATTCTAAGCCTAGCTCTTCCGCAACCTCTTCCATGCTCGATACGACACTTTCTTTTTCGGCGTTGGAAAGCTGCGGGTATATAGGAATGCGGATCAGTTCTGAGGCTACGCGATCGGTCACGGGAAGAGATACATTCCCGCCTTTCAATTTTGTTTTGCTATAGGGTGCGCTGTGAAGAGGTACGAAATGAAAACTTGCTCCGATCCCTTTGCTTTTCAGCTTTTCAAGAAAGATGTCCCGATGAAGTTTGTTAATCCGAAGTGCAAACAAGTGCCAGTTTGGTTTACATCCATCCGGAATCGTAGGAGGCGTTATGTAATTATATGGCGCAAACGCATTTTGGTAGAATTCGGCGATCTTGGTTCTACTACTCAAAATGGGCTCAATTTTTTCAAATTGAGCCAATGCAACTGCCGCCAGAATATCTGACAGAATGTAGCTACTACCCCGACCCACCCAAGTATATTTTTGGACTTCGCGGCGGAGAAAAGATGATCGATTGGTGCCTTTCTCACGTATGATCTCGGCCTGTTGAGCAATATTGTCATCATTTGTTACGAAAATGCCTCCTTCTCCACATGTTAGATTCTTCGTTTCATGTAAACTGAAGCACCCCGAATCGCCAAATGTTCCAAGAGCTTTGCCCTGGAGTTTCGAACCCAATGCTTGTGCTGCATCTTCAATTAAATACAAACCATGCTTTTCCTTGAGTTCACTAAAAGAAACCAAGTCACAAGACATGCCTGCATAGTGGATAAGAATGATAGCACGAGTTCGCGTTGTGATTTGTTTCTCAGTGTGCGCAGGATCTAGATTCATGGTTTCATAATCGATCTCTGCGAAGACAGGCTTGGCTCCACATTGAAGAATAGCGTTCGCGACAGAAACAAATCCGAAACTGGGGCAAATCACTTCGTCGCCAGGTCCTATGCCAAGTGCAAATAAGGAGATTTCAATTGCAGAAGTACAAGAATTAACAAGGAGGGCATGCTTACATTCAAGATAATCAGAGAGTTTGTTTTCCAGTTTCCTTCCAAAAGGGCCATCACCAGCAATATTGCCGGATTGAATAGACGCAGTTGCGTACTCGATTTCAGTATCGTCGAAGAAAGGCTTGTTTGAGGGTATCAATGTAATTTTAAAGATGTGTTTGAAAGTATGACACCAAGGAGTATGTTCTTATGAGCTAGGCGATTTATCGAAGAGATCGTCGAAGTGAACCCTATCAAAAACCTCTAAGTGTCCACCGCGAGTGGCGTTGAGGATTTCAAGATTATTGTCATCCGCATATGCTCGTGCATTGGCGAATGCTTGAGTGAGGTCGCTCAAAGGAGCATTATAGACAACTTCTCCAGGTTCGCGATATCCTTTTATGAAGTGGTTCACCTGGTCTTTTTTTACAACCACTTCGGAATTGGCAGGAAGAGGCTCTTCACCGCTATAATGATGGTCGCAGCCAATGAGGTAAATGGGGTTGGCACCCAAATGTGCCGCTAATTGTAGATTGATGTAAGTGACAGAGTATCCATTGAAAATGCCGGTGTTGAAATTACACGAAAAGCCGGGTGTGCCTTGGTATGGATTTTGAACCAATCCCTTTACGCGCCAGGTCCTGATCTGTATATTGGAATCAGGCTCACAAGGAAGGTACGGCGTATCTTCAATTATGACAGAATCGAATGAATCAGGTATTTTGTTTTTTACCTTTTCCCAAACTAATGGGTCACAAACCGTATAGTAGGTTGGGCGCCAGCATGTGTGTTCAAAAGCGAGGTATATCTTGTTTGACGCGATGGTCAGATCATCCTTGAGTTTGTCTAGATCGTCGAAGCAAAGACTTGGGCCATTGCCAATGACAAATGCTCTTTTTCCGCGATATAAATTTCGAAGCCCATTGAAGTAAGATCTATTGATGTAATAGTTTAAATACTTGTATGGAGCTTTGTAGATAGCGAGGAGTTTTAACTTAATATTCCTTAGCTGATTAATTCCAAAAATCATTGATCTTTTAAAGGATTAATATTTGCATAAGTTTTCTTGAATTCCTCAATTGAAGAAAAAATATGTTTTTCTCTTAATACACTATTCTCTTTGACAAAAACTAAATCGACTTGCGCCAATGCATCGTCGAATGGCCTGTAGGATAGACCGAAAATATCATACACCAAAAAACCTAAATTATACATGAAGTTAACTATTTCATGAAAAATCTGACAATCTACCAGAAAATTAAACATCGAAACTTCTAATATTACAGCATCAGTATCCTGAAGGACTTCCATTGCTCCCAGTATTATCTTTTTTTCTGCGCCCTGGGCATCAATCTTTATCATGTATGGTCCCTTAAGCTTTCTCTCCTTGGCTATAGTGTCCAAAAGTTTTGTTGTGACCACACGCTGTTCACCATCTGCAAATGAACCTATTGACTCATTGAAAAAAGAAGAGCCTTCAAGATGGGCAGGATGAACATTCATTTGCATAACGCCATCTTGGTCCATTCCGGCTGCTTTTTCCCATGCACCATCATATTTGGCTAAAATCTTTTCAATTGTCCCCTCGAATTCATCTAATGGTTCTACCAAAAGTTGGAAAGCATTGGGAAAGCTTTCATACAAATCATTGGTTCCATGTCCCACCCCGACATCGAACACGCATTTGGGATTAATCCCCAATTTAGCTAAGTTAGATAAAGCCCCCCGCATGGAACGTGACTTATCCCAGTACTTTTCTTCATCGTTCTTCTTATTGATCACATATCCCATGCGATCCAGAAGTTTCCTGATTAATGATTTTATCATGTGTCAGTATTCAATAAACTATCTGTTCTTATTTTAAAGATGAACTGCATCCCCAATATTAGAATTTCGTAAGAAGCAGACAAAAGGGGCAGCTTAATAACTGTTGATGATCATCGTATTGAATAATTCGCCAATCGAACTTTTCGGCAAAGGGACGCAGAATTCTTCTAACAAGTGCAGATGCGTCATAATGTCGGGAGAAAATCGGGTATTCATGCTCTTTGCTTCTCGTATTGCATATTAGCTCCACGCCCTTGTCGAAATTGGGTATGCGGGATTCTCTTAACATTTCTGCTGTAGATGTGCCTATGTAATGCATTCGGGCTAAAAACAAAGGGATGATACAAACTTTTCCGCCAGGTCGAAGGAGACGGTGGGCTTCTTTCATGAATCCTATGTCAGCTTCATCCTCAAAATGTTCGAAGGAATTATGTAGGGTCATCACATCGATGCTTTCTGCAAGGAGAGGTATCTCGGCGGCATTAGACCCGACCCATTCACCGTGCACTCCCGCTTCATTCAGCAAATCTTGTCGGTAAACTTTCTTGATGTCGTAATGTTTTTTCGCCAAATCGGGCATCTTGGATATTGCCGAAGCAACATCCATCAGCACTTCCGGACCTTCAAGTTCAAGCAATTCGAAGGACAGGTAATGCTCCAGACATTTCTTTTGATGAAGGTCTTTGTAGTAATTTGGATAATCTTTTCCGTAAGTTTGTTTTTCCCATTCCGCGAATGCATCGTAGTCAATCTCATGTCGCTCAACCTCCACGCCTTCTCGTTCGAATTGTTCGAGAATGGTGGATGGACTTGTTTGCGGAAAGTCGTCCAACAATCCATTTCGCTTTTGAATCACTTTTTTGAAGTCAGCTTCTAACCTGCTTCTTTTTCTGGAATTCCGCCATTCATTCAAGTGCCATTTTAGTTTCGAGATCATGTTATTAATAACAGTTATTTTATAGTCTTATTATTATTGAGCCCCTAAAATATCGCACACAGCCATTATCCAGATCATGTGCGTGCATTCGACGATGTTATACGATGAGCTTTCTAGCCAGATATTCACATTTCCGAGTTCGCGTAATGGATTGTTTGAACTAAACCCTGAAAATGTTACGAGATTTATTTCTTCTGCTTTACAATAATTTCCTGCCTCAACGATATTTTCAGAAGAACCACTTGAACTTATCAATATAACGCAATCTTCCGGATCAGCATAACATTTCAGTGCCTCCGTTATCCACGATTCGTAACCATAATCATTGCCGAAGCAGGTAATTAGATCAGCTTCGTTGAAACAGATTGAACGAATTCCGCATTGCTTAGTGAAATCAACGGCTGCATGGCTGGAGATGGCTGCGCTAGCACCATTTCCTGCGAAAATGAGCTTGCCTCCATTCGCCTTTGTTTCAACGATTAGATCGCGAAATGACGTTAGTTCAGTCGTCACGTCGGTGTCGAAAAGTGACTTGCGGTAGGCTTCCATATATGAACGAAACCAAGAATCGTTTCCATGGATTTCAGGGTCTGTTGAATGCTGGGGGATATTCATGATTGGGTCGAACTTATGATCCGTTGAAAAATAAGGAATACTTCATTTTCGAATACTTTTGAGAAAATTAATGGAGAACCTTTTTCTATGTAAGGCGAATCCCAGTAATATAATGTCTTATTCTTATCATCTTTTCGAAAAAAAGGAGAAATCGCACTAGCTCCTCGTTTCATCGCGAATTTGTTTTGTGTAGCATGCTCGCTTTGATTTAGAAGTAAAAGATAACTCAGAGAAGTCATATCGATTAGGTCTCGATGACGCGTTGCATGTAAAGCGGTGGTAGTTTCCTTACGCTCTAGCGGATCTCTCAAGGCGCAAGGGGCTAGCCCGTAAAAAAATTCATTGGAATATGCGTACGAATTGCCAAGACGCCCCTGATGGTAGCAGTGATTCTGTAAATATGTTTCCCACGAAGAGGCGTAACCGAAATATACAGTATCAGTAGATTTGATTTTCCCTTCGAAGAACTGTTTGGCCTTAAGCATCGGCATGGGAATTCGGTTGAAACGTACATCGTAAACTTCGGCTCGATGAGCCCATAGGGAAAGTGATGCAACTGACAGGATGCCAATAGCGGCAATAGCCTTGGATACTATTGCTCCGCGAGTGCTTTTTGCATTCAGTCCCTTCGAACCAGGTGCCCCATTCAGCAAATGGACCACCACTCCTGCGCAAACGAGAGGAAAGAGATATTCCAAGATGGCAGCATATCGATGTTGAACATAAGGAGTAATACCTGTTATCCAGAGAAATAGTAACGAGGCAGCGTGACAAAGGAGCAGGTAAAGCGGACTCTTCGGAAAGCTAGCACGACGTTGCCATGCAAACCAAAGACCCAAAGCCAATAGTATGCTTCCTATTATTCCTCCGAATGGAATGAAATCAATGGATATGACTTCAGAAAAAATCGAGAACCCATCTGCAACGCGCTCGCCGGATGAACCGATTATCGGGTGATCGAGCCAAGCTTGATATTCCGTGGCAACGGAACCGTTGATTCCTTGATGTACGCTCTTTGCCAAAAAGTATAATGGTGGCAGGAGGACCAACGGTGCTGCTTTGCGGAATTGTTTCTTCCAGATGAAAGGGACGGCCAAGTATATTCCGAAAAAGAAGTATTCGTGCCTGAAAAGAGAGGCGATCAGAAGGCAGGAGGCAATGATCCACGGATTTCTTGCGTCGCGTTCCTTGGTTCCGGAAAGGAGCACTGCCAACAGTACGAATGCAGCACCAAAAGGTTCTGCGAAAGTATTCAGTGAATGGGCTGTGATGAAGTTGTTTCCGAGCAAGAATACCACGACGAGCAAAGCACTGTGCGGACCATGATTTTCTTTACAATAGAACCATCCCAAGAGGGCCACCAAGTAAGAGGCGATCAAATTACAGAGTAGGGCAGGGGCATTGGGGTTAGGGGAGTGCCATGGAATTTTGTCTCCTAATCCAAATGCAACAGCATAGATGAGGGCATTCGCTGCGGCGCTTGCGTCGTTAAACAATTCAGTCATCGCCAGGAGAGGATCGGCTTGCATGTACAGGGAGCTATTGACGTACTTTGCTCCGTCGCCTGGCTCGACGTCGATTTGATCCGTGCAAATTTGAAAAGCAGAGTAAGCAAAGCAACCTATCAAGATAAGAACGCCCATCCCCATCGAGAGAATTCTTTGGTGCGAACTAGTGTCGTATTTGGCCGTCAACTGGTCGAGCTAGCTATCTGAGAGGATTAGTCGCGGTTGAGTTTTGCAGATGTAAGTCGGTCGGCGCAATCCATCAAGGCGAAGGTTCGAACAAGTCGATGCAGAGCAGGGAAGAAAGGTGCTTTCCCAAGGATGGTTCGAACGAATTGCTCACAGTTTGCATCGTCCAAGGACGATAGCCGTCGCAAACGGAAGGGGAGAGGAGATAGTTCGGCAAAGATTGCGGCGGAGCGGAACGGAATGCGATAAAACCATGGCAATCCTCTTATTAGGAACAATACGTATT
>CEUN01179231.1_pt1 | contig 13216 bp, 13 predicted proteins | sample 361501 | NCBI WGS metagenome assembly CEUN01 (sample SAMEA2622801, study PRJEB7988) | marine metagenome | biome: marine biome (ENVO:00000447); feature: marine epipelagic mixed layer (ENVO:xxxxxxxxx); material: "saline water (ENVO:00002010), including plankton (ENVO:xxxxxxxx)" | depth 120 m | reverse complement strand
TCCACGGCATGGAGGCCCCTTGGTGGCCGATCAGGCGCAGTCGAACGAAGTCACTCTTGATGCGACGGGTTTGAAATGCCCGCTGCCGGTGCTGCGGGCGCGCAAGGCGATCGGAGCATTGCCGGAGGGAGGCGAGCTCCGTGTTCTCGCAACCGACCCAAGCGCGGTTGCCGATTTCCAGGCCTTTTGCGACGCGGCTGGACACGAGCTGACTCGATGGAATCAGGACGCAGGAGTCTACGAGTTCGTCATCAGGCGAAACATCAAATGACTGTCACGGAGGGGCTGAGGCATGACGACGCCGCCGAAAGGCATACTGATTATCTTTACCGACTTTCCCCTCGACGAGGATGATGTTGTCGATGAGTGGTACACCCGGGAGCACGTCAAGAGCCGGGTGATCATCGACGGCTTCCATTGGGGCAAGCGCTACGAGGCAATCCTGGGCTCGCCGCGGTATGTCGCCGTCTACGGGACGGACGATGTCGGAGTGCTAGCTTCGCAGGCCTACTTTGAGGCCGGCAGCAATCCGGACCAGGCCGAGCGCGAACAGGTTCCAAAATTCTACAACACCCGGCGAACCATCTGCTCGGTCACCGCTTCCGCTGGCGAAGGCGAAGGCGGGGTCATGGGTTTTCTGGCATTGAGCCCGGAGCCGGGTCGGGAGGAAGACCTGCGTGCCTGGATCACGCACATGGCAATTCCGCAGCTCGTCGCCGAGCATGGCGTGGTGTCGGCACACCTGTGGGAAACCAACGCAGAGGCGTTAACAGCGGGATCACGGGGTTTCACACCCACCAACACCGGCACCATTGACTGGATCATCGCTTGGGAAGGCGCGCGCCCGGAAGATCTTCAGGCTGCACGAGCCGCACTCCTGAAGGAAGCGGCCATCCGTGCCCAGGGCGCGAAAGCCGAGCTGAATTACGGGTTCTATCGTCTTCTGTTGCGCCTCGAACACTGAAACGATCGAGACGGCCGTGATGGGAATCCAGCTCTGAAAGTCCCATATTGGCTTCTATGAGCAAGGACCGACTCTTATGGCTCGTTCTGATCGCGTTGGGCGTCGGCCTTGGCGTTCTCGTCGTGCACCTCACCCTGAGTGACCCCGGCGCGGTCTCCGACGGGGATGGCGGGCGATCACTGGTCCATAACGTCGCACTGCTTGCCATTCTGGTTGCCAGTGCCGTCCTTTTCCGACGTTTGAAGCCTGGTCACATACTGAAGCGTTTGACGATCTGGGTGGCGATCGGGGCCATGTTGGTGCTCGCCTACAGCTTCCGACACGATGCATCTGATCTCGCCAATCGCTTGATGGCAGAGGTCATGCCGTCTCGCGGCATGGTGATGGACGGCGAGGTCAGTTTTCGGGAACACAGGGGAGGACACTTCATCATCGGTGCCGATGTCGATGGCGTTACCGTTCAATTTCTGTTAGATACGGGCGCCAGCGATGTCACGTTGACGCCGCACGATGCGCGCCGTCTGGGCTTCGATCTTGATCGCTTGACCTATGACCGGACCTACCGGACGGCCAACGGGATCGTCAAAGGTGCGCCGGTCCGATTGCACAGCTTGAAGGTGGGACACATCGTGTTTTCAGACGTCAGGGCCTCAGTCAATTCCGCTGACATGAACCGTTCGCTCTTGGGGATGAGCTTTCTCTCACGACTGTCGAGCTTCGAAGTGGCGGACGGAACGCTGACGTTACGGCCTTAGCACCATAGACGTCCGAACCAGGCTGTATTGCGACGCAATTGGTCGTGTCGATGGGTCCCTGTGCCTGTCCCTGTTCCCGCGGGTTGGTTTGGGCAATACTGTCGGCAAAGGAGACGACACGATGAGTGAACAGATTACCGACGCCACCGAACTCCGGGCGCTGTATGGCGAGCCCAACATTCGGGCAGCCAACAAGGTCCTGCTGAAGCTCGACGAACATTGCCGTGCCTTCATCGGACTGTCGCCCTTCTGCGTGCTCGGGACGGCCGCCGCGGACGGATCCGCTGATTGCTCGCCAAAGGGCGACGCGCCGGGATTTGTTGAGGTGTTGGACGACGAGACGCTGCTCATACCGGATCGGCTCGGCAATAATCGGGTAGATTCCATGTCGAACATCGTGGAGAACCCGAACGTCAGCCTCATCTTCCTCGTCCCGGGCATGAATGAGACGTTGCGGGTCAACGGCAAGGCGTCGATCACGACGGATCAGAGCGTCCTGGAGCCGCTGGCGGTCAACGGCAAATCGCCGAGGACCGGTCTGGTCGTCAAGGTGGACGAGGCGTTTCTCCATTGTGCCAAGGCGTTGATGCGCTCGAAGCTTTGGGATCCGGAGCGCCACATCGATCGCAAGTCGTTCCCGACAATGGGCAGAATGCTGGCTGAACAGACCGGGCTGCAAACACCGGAAGTTGCCGAAGCGGCAGTCGAGGAGGCCTACAGGACGAAACTCTACTGACGAAACCGATCCGGCATGTCCGGCTTTACAGTACTGACCATTCCTTCACTCTTCGCTCTATGACCATGTCAGCCGTGGCCTCCCGGTAACGGGCGAGTTGCGGGTTTGCGCGATGCGCCGTGATTGCGTCATGGTCGGCGTAAACCTCGTATATGAAGAACAGGTTGGGGTCTTCCGGCGAGCAGTGTGCGTCGAACTGAAGGCAGCCCGCTTCTCCGGACAGGGTCTTCGCGGCGTGGTCCTTGAGTTCAGCCTCGAAGCTGTCGCGATGTTCGGGATGAACCGGGATCTCGACGCATAACGCGGTTTTGGGCATGGACGTTCTCCTGATGAGTTCATGGTTCGAAACCGGGAGGCAGCACGAAACCGCCGATCGCATCCGCCATGCGACCAGCGAAATCGAGCGTCGTGCGGTCTCCCAAATATGGCCCCACAATCTGCAGTCCGACGGGGAGGCCGCTTCGCGTGCGGCCAACCGGCGCGACGGTTGCCGGAAGATGAACCACGGTGACCAGTCCGGCCCACGTCAATTGGTCGAGGTATGGCCGTGTCATACCGTTCACTTCGTAAGTTCGTTTGTTGATCGAGCCGCCCTGATCGTGCGGGAAGGCGGCCGTCGGCATGATCGGCGCCAGCAGGACATCGAAGTCTTCAAAGAACGCTTGCCATCTTTCGCGCAGAGCATATCTCCGTTCGTTCGCTCGCATCCATGCTCCGTGGCGCTGTGTGGCACCGCGGGCGAAGCGGTCGGCATAGTCCGTACTATCTGGAGACGCTGCTGCCTGGGTCACCAGCGCCTCCAGGGCCTCGCCCCTGTATGCGGCTCCGTACACCGCATACAGGAGCTGTAGATACAGTTCGTGGCTATCGGAAAGACTTGGGATCGGCCGTGCCGTGTCGTCGACACGGATGCCGGTCCTGGCCAGCGCGTCGACTGCATTCCCGAGTATGTCGAGGACCTCCGCATCGATGGGGCAGGCAGTGTCGTCAAGCCATACGGCAACCCGATAATCGCTCAGCGTTGATCGCTTGGCCGGTGGCAGTTCGAGCCGCCAGCCGGTCTCACCAGTACTGTCTGCACCAGCCATGAGATCGAGGGCCAGGGAGAGATCTTCCGGATGGCGCGCCATGGGTCCAGCCACGGCGAGATCGGCCGGCGCCAATGTTCCGGGTGGCGGTGGGATATGTCCCCGCATCGGGACAATTCCCCAGGTCGGTTTGTGGCCGAACACCCCGCAATAGTGGGCCGGGTTGCGGATCGACCCTCCGATGTCGCTGCCCAGTTCCAGTGGCGTCAATCCGGCCGCAAGTGCCGCCGCGGCACCGCCGGACGAGCCTCCCGGCACGCGTGAGATATCCCAGGGGTTGTTGGTCGTGCCGTAGACCTCGTTGTAGGTCTGCACATCGTCTGCATAGAGCGGCAGGTTCGTCTTCCCGAAGACGATTGCGCCGGCGTCGATCAGTCGTTGAACAGCCACGGCGTTTTGACTGGGGATGTGATCCTTGAGCTTCGGTGCTCCCGATGTCGTCGGCATTCCGGTCACTTCGAAGGAGTCTTTGATCGTCATGGGTAGTCCATGCAGTGGGCCCCATAACTCACTGCTGTCGAGTGCCCGATCAGCCAACTTTGCCCGTTCGCGTGCCGCATCAAGATCCATTGCTACGACGGCGTTCAAGCCGGGATTGAACTTTTCCACCCGATCAATCAGACAGTCCAAAGCGTCGGTCGACGTGAGTGACCGATCACGAATCATGGCTGCCAATTCGACCGCCGATCTCAAGGCTGTGACGCGGATTTCACCAGGCATAAAGATTCATGTGTCAACGTGGCTTGGCGCCACCTGAATTCGACAATCCGTTGCTCGGCGGACCCTGTCAATCTGCACAGTGACTCTGGCAGGCCTTGAATTGCTAGAATCAGCTTATGCACTGCCTTAAAAGATGGGCAAGACCGGCGGGAGCCTAAGAACAGGGCCCGAAACGGGAGTAGGAAGATGGACGAAAGGCGAATGGACAAACGACGTCAGGATGATGCCACCTTCAAGAGGTTGATTGACCTCGGCATCGCCTTGTCCGCCGAGCGCAACCACAACCGGCTGATGGAGCGCATCCTACTGGAAGCCAAGGAGATCTACAACGCCGACGGTGGGACGCTCTACCTGCGCACCGAAGAAGACAAGCTGTCGTTCGAGATCATGCGCAACGACACTATGGAGATCGCCATGGGCGGCACGACGGGCCGGGATATCGCCTTCCCGCCGCTAAGCATGTACGACGCGGAGTCCGGCGAGCCCAATCACAACAATGTCGCCACGCACGTTGCCTTGTCGGGTGAAACGGTAAATGTCCCTGATGCCTATGAAACGGAGAAATTCGATTTTTCCGGCGCCAGAAAATTTGATGAAGACACGGGATATCGGTCCAAGTCTTTCCTGACACTGCCATTGCGGAACTATGATCAAGACGTCATCGCAGTCTTGCAACTGATCAATGCCCGGGATCAGGAGACCGATGAAGTCATAGCCTTCGAAGCGGCGCTCCAGCCGTTGATCGAAGCCATGGCAAGCCAGGCTGCCGTGGCCCTGGACAATCAGATCCTCATCCAGGCCCAGCGTGAGTTGCTTGAGTCGTTCATCCAGATGATCGCTTCGGCGATTGACGCGAAATCACCGTATACGGGGGGGCACTGCCAGCGCGTACCTGTGTTGACAGAAATGCTGGCCGAAGCCGCCTGCAAAACCGAGACGGGGGTGTTTAAGGACTTCGATCTCAACGAAGAAGAGATGTATGAGCTGCACATCGCGGGCTGGATGCATGATTGCGGCAAGGTGACGACACCGGAGCACGTCGTCGACAAATCAACCAAGCTCGAGACCATCTATGACCGTGTCGAAACCGTGAAAACACGTTTCGAGGTCCTGAAGCGCGACGCCGAGATTTCCTATCTCAAGGCCTGCGCTCGGGAGGGAGCGGATAACAAAGCGCTTCGCGCCAAATACAAGGCTCGCATTGCCCAATTGGAGGACGACTGCCTGTTCATCGAGACGGCGAATGTCGGCGGTGAATTCATGGAGGACGCCAAGAAGGACCGCGTCAACAAGATCGCTCGTTACAAATGGCGTGACGGCACCGGAAACAAACGCGAATTTCTCGACGAGAACGAGGTCTACAATCTCTGTATTGCCCGAGGCACGCTCACGCACGAAGAGCGCGAGGTCATCAACAACCACATTGTCATGACCATCGAAATGCTGGAGCAACTCCCCTTTCCGAAGCATTTGAAGCGTGTCCCCGAGTATGCGGGAGGACATCACGAGAAGGTGGACGGAACCGGTTATCCAAAGGGCCTCAAGGCAGAGGAAATGTCATTGCCTGCGCGCATGATGGCGATCGCCGACATTTTCGAGGCGTTAACTGCGGCCGATCGTCCTTACAAGAAGGCGAAAACGCTGACCGATTCTCTTCGCATTATGGGTTTCATGGTTAAGGATCAACACATCGATCCGGAACTGTTCGAGTTGTTCCTCGAATCGGGTGTGTATCGGGACTATGCCGACAAATTCCTGCTTCCTGATCAGATCGACGACGTCAACATCGCAGACTATCTGAGCTGACGACGTTTATTTCTCTGCGGCAGCTGGCTGTCAGTCTGGGGTGAATGGTGGTTCGAAGGTTTCCCAGCGTTCGTCTGCAACACGCGTGATCGCCTGACGCAATCCATCACTGCGCTCGAGTAGATCGTCGAAGTCGTCGCCCGACAGCATCAGAAGCTGGCAGGTCGCCCGTGCCCGAACGGTCGCGTGCCGGCGTTCATGCTGGAGCAGCTCAATCTCACCAAAGAAATCACCGGGCCAGAGCGTGATCGGTGCGGGACTCGCGTCCACTTCGCATTCGCCGGACGCGATGAAATACATACAGTCGGCGACATCCCCTTCACGCATGATGGTTTAACCCTGAATTGCTATTTGAGGTCTCAGCAATGACACGATGTCTGCGATCAGAGCAGCTTCGAGCCGCCCGAATACGGGAACCTTGGCCACCATGCTCCATTCGATGACGAAGTCACGGCTTTTGATCTCCTGAGCGAGTCCGGACGCCAGGATGCCTGCCGGCATGGCGAACATTCCGACCCCCATCAGCATGGCAATGGCTCCCAAGACCTTTCCGATCGGCTTGATCGGCGTGACGTCGCCTTACCCCACGGTTGTCAGGGTTGCGACGCCCTACCACATGGCGTGAGGGATGCTGACAAAGGCCTCGGGCTGGGCCGCCCGCTCGGCGAAGTACATCAACCCTGACGTGAAGACGAGCAGAACCAGCATCACCGTGACCGACGCCGTCAGCGCACGCCGCTCGGCATACAGCACCGATCCGACCAGGGAGAGTGCAGCGGAATGACGGGTCGGCTTGAGGATTCGCAAAAGCCTGAACACCCGCATGAACCGCAGATCGATCCCAATAAAGGTCGCCAGATAGAAGGGAGCAATGGCGAGCAGATCGATCAGGGCAAGCGGCGACAGCATGTACATTGTGCGCACAGTTACGCTCCCGGTGGGTGTGGGCTGAGGCTTCTCTGCGGAGACCTACACGCGAAGTCCGCACTCGACGGTGAAGACGAACATCGAGAACAATTCGAAAGCGAAAAAGAGTTCTGCATATGCACCGCCGATGTTTTCGACGGTCTCGAGGATGACGGCCCCGACATTTAGAGCGATCAGCAGCACCAACGCGATGTCGACGATTCGATTGAGCGGATCGTGATCGCGGGGTGATTCGAGAATGAAGTAAAGCCGCTTCCGCAGCGTCAGGGATTCTCCGCCATTGGGGCCTTTACGCCACCCACCTGTCTCGTCTGTCACGGGCCGACATTCTCGTCGTTGTGTCTTGTTTCCCGGTCCAGTCACGAATTTGAGCAATTGTGACCGATTCTGCCTGTCAATCGATCAAATTCTGGACCGTGAAGGTGAATCCCGCGGCGCGCATCATTCTTCCCAACTCAGCGGTAGTCGCCTGCGGTGTCGTTGTTCTGAATCTCGCGCGCTGAGAACGCTCTCTAGCCAATGGTTCCAAGAACTGGAAATAGTTCTAGAAGATAGAATCCTAGAGAGGACAAGGCGTTGGTGAAGATCAGAACACCCGTGAGCGCCAGTAAAGCCCCTGTCCCGATCTCGACCTTTCGGATGTGGCGTCTGAAACGCTGCAGGAAGCTCATGAAAGGATTCAGGCAGACTGCAGCGATGAGAAATGGGATGCCTAGGCCAAGGGCGTAGACGGCCAGCAATGACACGCCATAGCCGAGCGAATCCCGGCTGGCGGCGATCGTCAGGATGGTGGCGAGGATTGGGCCGACACAGGGAGTCCAGCCGAATGCAAATGCGAGTCCTATGACATAGGCCCCGACCAATCCAGTCGGTGCCGCGCCCGAATTGAACCGCACTTCCCGATACAAAAAGGGAATCTTCAACACGCCCATGAAATGAAGCCCGAAGAGGACGATGACGGCGCCTGCGATCTTGGCGACGACATCGATATATTCGATGATCAGTTGGTTGATTGCTGACGCTGAAGCACCCATCAGCACGAACACGGTGGAAAAACCGAGGACGAATGCGAGCGCGGACAGTGTCACCCGCTGCAACATCGCACGCTCCACCGTGCCATCTTCGATGACCTGATCGAGAGAAGTGCCCGCCACAAAACATAGGTAGGCCGGAACCAGCGGCAGTACGCAGGGGGACAGAAAGCTGATGATGCCGGCGCCGCCCGCGGCAGCGAAGGTGATATCCAAACCAGACATGAACTCACAATCTCAATTGCGGGCGAAACCTTCGCCCGTTCGCGAGCCATTATATGGTCGATGAGCCCGCTGACGAGCCAATCACATTGTCGTGGTTTCGAATCCCAGCGCCGAAAGGCCGGCGGCCGATGTCTTACTTCTGGGCGACAAGCACACCGGACGCAGAATAGTTCGTGCCACTTACCTTCAAATGTCCACCCATGCCGGCATTGGGGTTGCTACTGCCGTTCTGTATGAACGAACCCAGGAAAGAGCCGGAGCGGCCTACCGCATCACCCGACGCGCCGGTGAGCGATCCAGAGAACGTGTTCCTTGTTTCCGTCACGCTGGTCGTGTCGGGATCGTCGGTCGACGACAGGGTCGCTCCGTCGATCGTGTAGGAACCGCTGTCGAAAGCACTGATTGTTCCGCTGGATGAACTGGGACTGTCGAAGTTGAACGTGTAGGACCAGTTGGCGAGTTCGGTGAAAATATTCGTCGTGCTGCCTGATATTTCCTTAACCGTGGCGGAGACGTGACCGTTGTAGGTCGCGCTGCCGCTGAGAGCCGTGATGGCGCTGAGGTCCGGAATCTCACCAGCCACCCACGATGCCAGATGCACGACATCGTCGCCAATACCTGAAAGTGCGATTTCGCCACCCCAATATCCCCAGGTGAGGAAATTGCATTCGCACAGGGTCTCGCCGCTTTCGATAGCGCTGGACGGAATATCGGAAGAGTTGACGCGAAGTCAATGAGATAGCTGAGTTTTCGGACAGGTTGAACAAATGCTGCAGGAATATCATATGGAGAGGTCTCACTAGATAATTGAACCCTCACTTTCGCGTATCCGTGGTTGCAATCGATCTGTTTCGTATCAGATTGGATTTGCGGCCAGTGATTCTCCTGGTTAGCCATGGGGAGTCGCTGACCGCAGACGCACATGTTAGAGATTGTCTGGATGAGACCGGATCTGCCGAACCGGCGCTGAAGTCTTGTATCGGAAAGGACTGTAGAACATGACCAACGTCGTAATTGCGGGGTACGCGCGCTCGCCCTTTACTTTCGCTCGCAAAGGCGGTCTCGCCGAGATCCGACCCGACGAAATCGCCAGCCAGGTTGTCCGTGGGTTGATCGAAAGTTCTGGGGTGGACGTCGCGGATCTCGAGGATGTCATCATGGGGTGCGCGTTTCCGGAGGGTGAGCAAGGGGACAACGTGGCGCGTCTCGTCGGATTCCTGTGCGATTTGCCCGTTACGACGGCCGGGACGACAGTGAACAGATTCTGCGGATCATCGATGCAGTCCATTCACATGGCGGCCGGCGCCATCAAGATGGATGCTGGCGACTCATTTGTGTGTGCGGGGATCGAGTCGATGACTCGCGTGCCGATGGGAGGATACAACTTCATGCCCCATCCGGGACTGGCGGCCGACTATCCCGAGGCGTTCGTGGCCATGGGAATCACGGCAGAGAATCTCGCGAAAAAGTACGAAATCGAAAGAGAGGAGCAACAGGACTTTGCGGTGGCAAGTCATGCAAAGGCGCACGCGGCGCAAGAGGATGGACGGTTGGCAGGTGAGATCGTGCCTATCGTGTTTGGCAATAACCGCGTGGAAGAGGACGGTTGCATTCGGCCGGGCACGAGCCAGGAGGTGCTCGACACGTTGGAGCCCGCATTCGACGCGGACGGCACTGTAACCGCCGGGACCTCCTCGCCCCTCACGGACGGCGCGTCCTCGGTGTTGGTGTGCAGCGAGGAGTATGCTGACGAACACGGGCTCGAGAAGATGGCCCGTATCCGTGGTATCGGGGTTTCAGGATGCGCGCCGGAAATCATGGGGATCGGTCCTGTTGAGGCAAGTCGCAAGGCGCTCGAACGCGCAGGACTTACGATCGACGATATCGACGTCATCGAACTCAATGAGGCCTTTGCCGCTCAATCCCTGGCGGTCATCAAGGAGGCTGGTTTCGATCAGGAGAAGTTGAACCTCGATGGCGGTGCCATTGCCATCGGGCACCCTCTCGGTGCAAGTGGCGCGCGTATCACGGGCAAGGCAGCATCAATCATGCGGCGCGAAGGGAAGGAACTGGCGCTCGCAACAATGTGCATCGGCGGCGGTCAGGGAATTGCGACGGTGCTTGAGGTCTGCTGAATGTCCGAATTCGGCAAGGTTGCCGTCATCGGCGCGGGCCAGATGGGCGGCTCCATTGCTGCACACATCGCGAACGCCGGTGTGCCGGTCCGATTGCTCGATATCGTGCCCGATGGCGCCAAAAACCGGAACACGCTGTCCGAGGGTGCTATCGCATCGATGCTCAAGGCGGCGCCTGCACCCTTCATGCATCGGAACGCGGCAAAACTGATCACGCCGGGCAACCTCAAAGATCATACGGAATTGCTCCAAGACGCAGACTGGATCTGCGAGGCAGTGGTAGAGGACTTGGCCATCAAGCAGGACGTCTACCGAATGGTCGATGCGGTGCGCCGTCAGGGGTCGATTGTTACCTCCAACACCTCAACCATCCCGCTCACGCGCCTCGTGGATGGCATGCCGGAGACTTTCGCGAAAGACTTTGCGATCACGCACTTCTTCAATCCGCCTCGATTCATGCGGCTGCTTGAGCTTGTGTCGGGACCCAGCACCCGACCCGAGGTCAGCGATGCGCTTCGGGCGTTCTGCGAGGTGCACTTGGGCAAAGAAGTCGTGCCGGCCAAGGACACACCCGGGTTTATCGGAAATCGCATCGGGATCTACTGGTACTACGTCGCGATGAGTGAGGCGATTGAGTTGGGGCTCACCGTTGAAGAAGCAGATGCCATTGTCGGACCGCCCATGGGCATACCGAAAACGGGGATTTTCGGGCTTATCGATCTGACCGGGATAGACCTGGCGCCCAAGGTCAATGCGACAATGCTGTCGATGCTGCCGCCGGACGACGCGTTCTGCCGGGAATTTGAACCCGATGGTCCTCTGGTTTCGTTACTGTCGGAAATGATCGCTGACGGGTTCACCGGACGAAAAAGCAAGGGTGGTTTCTATCGCATGCTGCGGGACGGTGGGCGGCGAGAACTCCAGGCGCGTGATATCGCGACCGGAGAGTACCGTGCCGTGATGAAGCCTCGTCTCGAAAGCGTCAACGACGCGCAGAAAGGAAGATTACGGGCGCTCGTCTCGCATCCCGACAAGGGTGGCCAGTACGCGTGGCGCGTCCTTTCCCGTGTCCTGCCGTATGCGGCTTCACTCGTACCTGCTGTGGCGGAGGAAATCCGTGATGTCGATCGCGCCATGACCTCTGGTTACGGTTGGAAATTCGGTCCCTTCGCGATGATCGACCAATTGGGCAGTGAGTGGTTTGTCGACCGCCTCCGAAAAGAGGGCATCGGTGTGCCCCCCTTGCTTGAGGCCGCAGCCAGCCGGCCGCTTTACAGAGAGTCAGGTCGGAACGTGGAGCAACTGTCGAGTTCCGGTGAGTACCAGGCAATCGCGACTGCGGAGGATTCATGGAGCCTTGCCGACAAGAAGCGGGAATCTGAACCGATTGCGACGAACGGATCGGCCAGTCTTTGGGATGTGGGAGATGGCGTGGCCTGTCTGGAGTTTCATTCGAAGATGAATGCGATCGATGACGGCATTATGGACATGGTTCTTGAAGCGGCGAAGGTTCATGAGCGCGGTTACAAGGCGTTGATCATTGGGCACGACGGAGACAATTTCTCAGTCGGCGCAAATGTCGGGCTCGCACTGTTTGCGGCGAACATCGCGATGTGGGGGCTGATTGAGAAAAAGTTGTCTGAAGGCCAGCAGGCATATCTTGCACTCAAGTACGCGCCGTTTCCCGTCGTCGGTGCGCCCGCAGGAATGGCCCTCGGCGGCGGCTGCGAGATCATGATGCATTGCGATGCCGTCCAGGCACACGCTGAAACCTATATTGGTCTGGTCGAGGCAGGCGTCGGACTGATCCCCGGCTGGGGCGGTTCCAAGGAAATGATCGTCCGTGCCTTCGCTCTGCAAGGCCGGCCTGGCGGTCCAATGCCGCCGGTGGTTTCTGCCTTCGAGACAATTAGTCTGGCCAAGGTTTCCGGGTCAGCCCAAGAAGCACAGGACCTGCTCTATCTTCGCGCGCGTGACGACATCACCATGAACCGGCAGAGGGTGCTCGCCGACGCGAAGGCCACGGCGTTATCCCTTGTTGAAGACTATGAGCCTCCCGAGCGTCCGGAGGTAGCACTTCCAGGTCCGAGCGGCTTGGCGACGCTCCGCATCGTTGTCGATGGGGTCGTTCGCCAGGGCAAGGCATCGGAATATGACCGCACGGTCGCCATGGCACTCGCAGAGGTATTGACCGGAGGAGAGACCGACGCCCTCCAACTCGTGGACGAGGATCAACTCTTGGCCATGGAACGCGACGCGGTCATGTCGCTGTTACGCCAGACGAAGACACTGGATCGTATCGAGCACATGCTGGATACAGGTAAGCCTCTGCGTAACTAGGAGAGTTGCCGTGACCGTCTATCAACCACCGCTTCGGGACATGCGCTTCGTTTTGCACGAATTGCTCCAGGTCGATCGGTATCAGAACATTCCCGCCTTTGCTGACGCATCAATGGAAACCATAGATTCAGTTCTGGAAGAGGGTGGCAAGATCGCCCGGGAGGTCTTGTTCCCATTGAACGCCATCGGCGATGAGGAGGGATGTATTTTCGACAATGGGGAGGTGACGACGCCATCGGGTTTTAAGGAAGCATTTCGAACCTATCGTGAAGCTGGGTGGGTTGGCCTCGAGGGTGATCCTAAATTTGGCGGTACAGGTCTGCCGCAGTTCGTCGCCACCGCTGCGGCGGAAATGATGGGTTCGGCCAATCTCTCGTTCGAAACCTACGCCAGTCTCACCATGGGTGCGGCACTCACGATCGATACTCATGGCGACGAAGAGCAGCGGCGAACTTATCTGCCCAAGATGTTCGCGGGTGAATGGGGGGG
>CEUN01179088.1_pt1 | contig 13239 bp, 9 predicted proteins | sample 361501 | NCBI WGS metagenome assembly CEUN01 (sample SAMEA2622801, study PRJEB7988) | marine metagenome | biome: marine biome (ENVO:00000447); feature: marine epipelagic mixed layer (ENVO:xxxxxxxxx); material: "saline water (ENVO:00002010), including plankton (ENVO:xxxxxxxx)" | depth 120 m | reverse complement strand
CCGCCGTATTGGCGCCGCTGTGCACTTCGAACTCCTTGTCGGCTGACGGATTGTCCACGCCTTCGATTTCCCAGGTGGTAATCTCGTCGTTGACGAGTGTCACCGATCCCTTGGCGCTGTGGATTTCGAGCACTGGAGAAAAGCCCGGTTTGCAGGCGGATGAAGCGGTGATGCTGCCAAGCATGCCGTTCTCATAGCGCAAGAGCGCGGTGCCATGATCCTCCACCTCGATGTCGTGCAGGCAGGTTCCCAACATGCTGACGACTTTGGAAGGCATGCCGAAGAACCAGCAGAACAAGTCTACGTTGTGCGCAGCCTGTTGAATGAATGGCCCGCCACCGTCGATTTCATATCCACCCCGATACGCGCCGGAATTGTAGTAGGCTTCGTCCCGATAAAACTTCACCCGCATGTCTGCCGCGAAGATCCGACCCAGCGCGCCGGATTCGAGCAGCCCCTTGAGCGTTTGGTTTTCCGGACTCATACGCCGCTGGTAGCTGACTGCCAGCTTTACGCCAGCCGCCTCGCAGTCACGAATCATGGCATCCATGTTTTCCCGGGAAATCTCCAGAACCTTCTCCGTGAGCACATGCTTGCCGCGACGCGCAGCTTCGCGGGCACCTTGATGATGCAAACCGTTGGGGGTGCAGAGTATGACCGCATCAAAATCGACCTCGACCGTCTCGATCGAAGGAAATACCGGCAGATCATCCGGCGCGTTCTCCGCCCGCTTGCCGCTACGCGAAACCATCGCGGCAAGTTCAAGCCCTGGCGTCTTGTCGATGGCGTTTACGTAAGTGCGGCTGATGTTTCCGGAACCGACGATTAAGTAGCGAAAGGGTTTGTCTGTCATGGCGAATGGTAGTTTCAGGATTCGGGGCGAATGGCAACTTCGTCGGTGATTTGTCTAAAGGCGTTGGAGAACATGACCGAACTTCGCGGGATCAGGCATTTCGTTCCGCTCGAATTCACGGCTGTTGATCGTCTCGCTGAGATCAATGAACTGTCCATTCTTCTCCGCCGATTCGTACCCCGCCATCAGGATCGCCATCGTGTCCCAGGCCATCAACGGTCCCGACTGGGGAAAGCGATCCGGATCCAACGCGCAATCCACGGCGTCGCTCATCTCGTTGACGTAACCGTGTGAGTAAAACTGATTTGGCCGCGGATGACTCGTGCCCAGCGGGGTCGGCAGCTTCTCGCGGAAGAGAAGATTCCCCGCGGGTTCAGCAGCCGGCAGGAATACTTCGTTTTCGTTGTTCGGATTGATGCGAACGTCGTATTTCGCAAAGTCGGTGATTACATTCAGCTCATCATGAATGCCGGTGATGCTGAGATCGTGCCCCATCGCCTCGGCGATCGTTTCATCTTCAAACACGACGGTCACCTTTCCGAAATCGTCGACGTTCTGCATTACGCGGAAATGTTCGCCGGCCCTCGGATCCTGATGTTTGAGAATCTGCGTTGAGACTGCAGCCACCTTCGCCGGGCGGATCGGTTCTCCGTTTCGCAAGATTCCTTCGACCTGTTTCAGATAGAGACAAGGCCCCAATGGATGGCAGGCCTTGTTGAACAATGCGCCACCACCTGAAAGCGAAGGCGTGTCGTACGCCGGGGCATGTGATCCCTGGTGCGCGCAGATACCGGACTGATAAAGAACGGTGCCCTTGCCGGCTTTCCGGGCTTCGATGAGGAGTTCGACCAGGGCCTTGAGGCCATCGACGTAGATAAAGTCCTCGGCGTAGAGCAATTTCGAGCCGCCCTTGCGAACGGCATCGAGCACACCGTTCAGGAATTCCATCGATTCCTGCTTCCGAGTCTCGGCATCCGCCTCCCGGCCATCCGGATAGCCGGGCCAAATCACGGGAGGCTTTTCCAGTACGATGACCGGCACGCCCGCCTCGGCCGCTTCGATCGTGTACGGCCCATGGGCAAAGTTGGCGCAGGCAATGTTGTCGATGTCTGGCTGCACTTCCGCGAGCATTTCCGCATGACTCGCGAATGCCTTGCTGATCGAGTGTTTCTCGGCAAAAGCCTCGGCATTGGCGATTTTGCCCGAGGTCACGCCCGCGAGTTGGATGCCCACGCCGTTCTTGTGGGGAATCATTCCGTAGGTCTGCGTCGAGTAATCCGCGGCAAATCCGGTTCCGTTGATCGTGACCTTGAGCGTTTTGTCAGACATCGGGCCGAATCATCTGGAAGCGACGGATCTCGCGCAAGCCGGCAATGCGCTTATGTGGACGCCATGTGGTCGATTGAGCAGGCAGTATCCAGTTCATCATCTTTTTGCTGACTTGGGCACGCGACTGCCGCAGGTTCTGGGCGTGAAACATTTGTTTGGTTTTATCTCCGCGTTGCTCTTGGCCAGTTCGGCTTCCGCTGCGCGCCCCAACATCCTGATCATCACCTGCGACAATCTGGGGTACGGCGACCTTAAGAGCTACAATCCTGAGTCCACCATCAAGACACCAAGACTTGATCGCCTGGCAAGGGAAGGAGTCCGGCTGACGAGCTTTTACACAGCTTCTTCCACCTGCACCGTTTCGCGTGCGTGTTTGCTGACGGGGCGGATTCCGGAACGGCACGGATTGATGAACCAACTGCCGGGATTGGCTGGGAATTACGGGGTAGGGCTGAACCCGAAGGAGTTGTTGATTCCACAACTGCTGCGACGTGCGCCGGTTCCATATGCGACGGGGTGCTTTGGGAAATGGAATATCGGTTTTGCCAAGGGCTCGCGGCCGACGGAACGCGGCTTCGACGAGTTCATCGGTCACGCTTCGGGGAACATCGACTACTACAGCCACATCTACGGTGGGAAGCATGACATGTATCAGGGGACCAAGGAACTGCATCGGCAGGGTGAACACGCGACGGATATCTTTGCCGATGCGGCGATCGAGTTCATGCAGCGCCGTTCGAAGACCGGCAAACCCTGGTTCTGTTATCTGCCGTTCAACGCGCCCCATTTCCCAAGCAAGAAGAACAAGAAACCGGGGCAAAAGAACGAATGGCAGGCACCGGATTGGGCATTCCGGACCTATGGGTTTTCTCCGTCCGAGGAAGATCCCCACAAGCGGTACGCCGCGGTGGTGACTGCCTTGGATCGTGCCATTGGCCGGGTGCTGGACGCCCTGGACAAAACTGGGCAGGCGAACAACACCTTTGTCTTTTTCATGTCAGACAACGGTGGCTTCCGGCTCAACCGCAAAGGCATCGATATAGGCATCAACGATCCCCTGCGGAGCGGAGGCGTCACTTGTTGGGAAGGCGGCATTCGCGTCGTGGCCATGGCGAAGTGGCCGGGGAAAATCAAACCAGGTTCTGTCGTGGATGAAGCCTTCTGGTCCCCCGATATCATGCAGGCCTGTGCGAAGTTGTCCGGTGCGAGACTTCCGTCGGATGTGGTTTTCGACGGAAAAGATCCGCTGCCGTTGCTGTTTGACGGGGCGAAGTCGAAGCACGAGTCGTTCTTCTTCACGTTCCGAAGGCACGCAGCGCTTCGAATGGGGGATTGGAAGATTGTTCGCGAACGACCGGAGCGGCCGTGGCAGTTGTTTGATCTGGCGAAAGATATATCGGAATCAACGAACCTGGCGAAATCTGAGCCGGAGAAACTGAAGGCGTTGAGTGGCGAGTTTGAGCGCTGGAGAAAGACGTTCTGACGATTGGCAAAGCGTTCTCCCTCACTCCAACCCTCCCACGCCGGGCTGCCTGTCAGTCACATTTTTGATCAGGCGATCATTATGGGGATCGGTCCGTGCAGGAGACGGTGGCCTGTCGTGCCAGGCGGGGAGGGTGGCAAAAAGCGCTCGGATTCGGTTTGGGAATTATCCCGCTCTTGGATTCACGCAAATACATGGCAATTCATTTGACAGTCTTCAGCCACGCGAATCTGCTTAACAAGCACTGGAGCAGACGGTCTACTTCCGCGCATTGAACGTGGATCCCAAACCTGAAGGCGCATCGAATTCATCTTCCGGTGCCAATGCTCCAAAATCCGCTCCCAGTGGACGGGAGAAGCTCTTTGCATTCGCTGCGGTCCTCGTTCCCACGTTGCTTGGCTGTGTTGCGATCGTGGCGGTATTGGTTCATCAGGAACGATTGGTTCGTGATCGGGAAACCGGGCAATGGAAATTCCAGAAACCGCCGATTTACCTCGAAGAACGCCGCGCGGATTTCACCGGGCACAAATATCTTTTCGACGAATACCTCGGCTGGAGAAACATCCCGAGTTGGAGTTCCGAAACTCGCGGTCGTCCGCTGACGATCAATTCGAAGGGCCTTCGTGATCGCGAATACACCTACGAGCGCGTGACAGGGAAGAAACGCATCCTTGTCTTGGGTGATTCGTTTACCTGGGGGTACGGCGTCGGCGACCGGGCAATCTACACGGAAGTCGTCGAACGCATGCTCGCGGAAGAGGGCAAGGATTGGGAGATCATCAACACCGGCGTTTCGGGCTACGGCACGGATCAAGAGTATTTGTTCCTGATGAAAGAAGGCCTCAAATACAAACCCGACGTGGTGATGCTGGCTCTGTACCTGTTCAATGATCCGGACAACAATTGCGCAGCCATCCAGTATAACCTTGGCAAGCCCGTGTTCGCAGACACCAATCTCACCACTTTGATACCGCCTGTTCTGCGTCCCAGAGAACCGGTGAAGTACATCGAGGAGATGAACCCTGCCCACATCACGCTTGCCCTGGTCGATGCGATTGAGAAGACCTGCTTGGAGAACGACATCCGCTTCATGGTCATGATGTTCGGGATGTACGGCGCGCGCCCGAATCCGGAATGGATCAACATGTGGAACACTGTCCGAAACGGCCTGGCCCAGCGTAGCGCCCGCTATCCGCTCTTTGATCTCGATGCTGCCTTCGAAGGTGGAAACTACCCCTTCATCAAACTCATCGAGAACAACGACGACGGACACTGGAACGCCTACGGCCACGAAGTCGTCGCCAAACTTCTCCATCGCTTCCTCCGGCTGCACGAGAAGCCGATCTTCGAGGGTGTGGGTGCGGAATAATCCGCACCTCAACTGTTCACTGACGGATCAACAAGGCCGCAAAGGCTCCATCCACACCGTGTGTCACCGGATGGATCACCTGTTGTTGCGCGAGCTTGAATTGGTTCGTTGAAGCAAGAAACATTTTGACGACATCCTCGTTCTCTGTTTTCTCGATGCTGCAAGTGCTGTACACGAGCGCAGCGCCTGGCGCCACCCACTGCGCCGCACTCTTCAGCAGCTGCAGTTGGCGCTTCGGCATCTGCTTGAGTTCCTTCTCTCGAATGCGCCACCGCAGATCGACCCGCCGACGCATGACACCGGTGTTCGAGCAGGGAACATCGACGAGCACTCTCTGGAACGAATTCTTGGCGGCAATTGATTCTAGATCCTTGGGAGTGACACAGTGCTTCACGGATTGGATCTCCAGGCGGGCACAGTTTTCGCGAATCAACCCAAGTCGTTCCGGCTGATCCTGCGCGGTGACATCTCCAGTATCGCCCATCAGCTGCGCCATCAGTGTGGTCTTGCCGCCCGGTGCTGCGCAAAAGTCCAAGACGCGTTCGCCTGGTTTCGGATCGAGGAGGTTCGGTGCCAATGCAGTGCTTGGATCCTGTAAATAGAAAAAACCTTCGCGGAACGAGCCCAACTCAGCAATCGCACCGGGAGACTTGATGGCGAAGAACAAATTGGCCAGCGGCAATTCTCCCGACACCACTTCGTGCTCCACGCCTTCATCGCCCCAACGTTTCTCCAATTCCGGCACGCTGGTCTTTAGTGCGTTCACGCGGGCGAAGGTTCGTGCCGGTTTGTTGTTCCACTCCAGCAATCGTTGGCAGTCATCGTTGCCCAGTCCGCGCTGCCATCGTTCCACCAGCCAATCCGGATGAGACCAGGCAATCGCAGGTTGGGACTTCCGAAGTGATTTCAACTCCTTGGATGTAGCATCCCGATCGCGATCGTATCCGCGCAGCAGTGCATTCACGAATCCAGCCTGCTCCCGGAAGCCATGTTTCTTAGCCAGTTCGACCGACTGGTGCACGATTGCGTGGGAGGGAACTCGTTCCAGCCAGAGCAGCTGGTAGAGGCCCAGTCGAAGTATTGCCGCGAGTTTCGGCTTCGGCGCATGTTTCGTCCGCCGGGCGATCAACCAGTCCAAAGTTCTACGCCAGCGCACGCATCCGAAGGCCAGTTCCCGGCACAGCCGCCGGTCCGGGGCATTCAATCCAGCGCCATCTATCCCTTTGTCCAGTGCGGATTCGATGTAATCACCATCTTTCTCCGCAGATATCAGGGCCAAAATGGCAATTTCTCTTGAGTTTTGATTTCCCAACTTTCAGGATTTTCGTTTTGCGTACTTACATCAGCCGATTTGGCCATTATGAGAGAAGAATTCGAAAAACTGGTTTTTGCAGGAAAAATCAAGCCTCAACAGGTGGATAAACTCGTGGAACTCACGGAGGGCAGCTATTGCATGCACAAGAGTTGGGGCTTTGGCCGCATCACAGCTGTCGACACGGTGCTGAGTAAATTCAACATCGACTTCGTGGAGAAGCCCGGCCACGCGCTGGATCTCGGCTTTGCCGCGCAGACCCTCGATCCCATTTCTGCCGATCACATCCTCGCCCGCAAGATGGCGGATCTCGAATCCGTCCAGAAGATGGCTGCAGTCAGCCACCTCGATCTGATCAAGCTCGTCATCAAGAGCTACGGCGGCAAGGCGACCGCAGAAACGATCCAGAAGGCGCTCGTGCCCGACGTGATCTCCTCCGATTGGAAGAAGTGGTGGGACACCTGTAAGCGCGAGATGAAGAAGAGCGGACACTTCCGCGTTCCCTCGAAGAAGTCCGAGCCGATCACTTATACCGAAGAGGAAGTATCTCTTCAGGACCGACAACTCTCGGATTTCCACGCGGCCAAGGGGCTCAAGGCCAAGACCACCTGCGCTGCGGATGCGCTCAAGATCATTGATGAACTGGGCGATGCCAAGTCAGTGGCCAACACCGTCGCCGACGTTCTCAATCCTGAGATCGAAAAATATCGTCGCAACCAGCCTTGGCTTTCCCTGGATGGAATCTTCGTGCGGGACGAACTGCGCGAGGTTGCTGGAGTGGAAATCCCCGAAGGCGAGATCAAGGAGTCCGACCTCTGGGCACAAGACATCACCTTGCCGGGGATCATCGAAAAACTCCCGGCCGCTAAACACAAGCGCACGCTCAAGTCGTTCAAGGAATGCCATCCGGATGCCTGGGCCGAGACGGTGGTGCAGCTTGCCAACGCAGCCACGCCGAAACTTTGCGGTGAATGCGTGAGCCTGCTCGTCACGAATGGCCACTTTGGATTGTTCAAGGAAACTCTCGCCCGCCTGATCAGCCAGCATCAGGCCAGCAGTGAGATGTTGCTTTGGTTGGCCAAGGATCGTTCCGATACCTTCGCTGACATTCTGGGGCCGGAAGTCTTCCGCGCCATGCTCACCGCCATTGAGCGTGATCTGTTCAACGAGAAGAAATCTGTCAAGCTGGCAGACTATATTCTCGGCGATCAGGAACTGCTGCCCCAGCTGATCGAATCCGCCGACTTGGAGGTGGTTCAGGACGTGACTCGCACTCTGCAGATGTCCACGGGCTTTGACGATATGGACAAGCGCTCGTTGCTCGCCCGTATCGTGAAGACCTTCCCGCAGATTCAGTCGCTTATTTCCGGCGACCAGACGAAGGAAGACCAAACGATCATCGTCTCCTGGGAAAGCCTCAGTCGGCGCAAGACAGAATACGAGACGATCATCACCAAGAAGATCCCCGACAACCGGAAGGAAATTTCCATCGCCCGTTCCTACGGCGACTTGCGGGAGAATTCGGAATACAAATTTGCCAAGGAGCAGCAACGCACGCTCATGGCACAGAAGACCGAACTCGAACGCGATCTCGGCCTCGCACGCGGTACGGATTTCTCGGATGCAAGCTCCGACAAGGTCGGGGTTGGCAACAAGATCAACATCACCGATCTCAATTCGAACGAGAAACTGGACTTCGAAATCCTCGGCGCTTGGGACGGTGATCCCGACAGCGGGCGACTCAGCTACCTCAGTCCCCTGGCGCAGGCCTTATCGAATGCGAAGGTCGGAGACGAGGTTGAGTTTGAGCTGAACAATTCCCAAAGGAAGTATCGCATCGAATCGATCGCCAACGTTGAACCGTGGAAGATGCCGGATCCTGTGGAAGAAGAGGCTGTCGAACCGGATGCGGCAGCAATAGAAGCTGCTCAACCAGCCGCTGAATCAACTGAGCCAACTCCCGCGCCCGCGACGCCCGCTCCGGAATCTCCCGCTCCTACTGAGCAGGCTTGATCAGCGCGGCCGCCTTCAAGTCCTTTGCAAAATCCTCCGGCTTCCACGCGTTGCCGATGTAGATCTTGTCGATTTTTCCCTGTGGATCGAGGATCACGCTCCGCAGGGTGTGATCGAAGAGGATCGTTCCTTCCATGCGCGAAAAGGCCAGGCCGAATCGCTCGGTGATGTCGTCGATCTCGATCAACGCTCCTGTGGCGAAATTCCACCTGCTCGAATCCACACCGTGGATCTTTGAATAACCGTTCAACACCTTCGGAGTATCCGCTTCCACGTCGAATGAGATGGTCAGCAACTGCCAGTTCGTCAGAGATGCATCGTTCTGCATTTCCTCATACACCTTCTTGAAATTCCGGCTCATCAGCGGGCAGAACTCCGGCATTGGACAACGCGTAAAGATGAACGTGAATGCAAGCGCCTGGCCCCGATAATCATCGGTGTGGAAGAGTTTTCCGAACTGGTTCGTCAGTGGATAATTCGGGAGAACATCACCAACTTTTAACGGCTCGACATCGCGCACGCGCCGGAACTCACGTCGCGGTTTTTTCATTGCCGCGACCGAACCCACGCGAGTCACACGATCGATCCAGCTTCTCGTCTCTTCAACGACGAGGCGAAAGTGAATCTGGTCATTTGTGCCGATGGCGGAAAACTCATTCGTGTTCTTCACGTTGAAGGGCATCGTCATCGCCTCCATGAATTCAGGAATGTCCTCGTGTCTTACGATCACCTTGCCTTCGCCAAGCTTCAGACCTTCAACCACTCCCGTCACAAAGAACTGACGGCTCTCTCCACTCTTGGGCTTTGGAGATTCGGGCTCGGAAGCCGTGTTCGTGGCGGTTTGTGGAGTGCTTTTCTCTGCCGGGGGAGTTGGATTGGGGTTCGAACCGCAGCTTTGCAAAAGCAGGCCAAGGCTCGGAATGATGGGAAGGAATCGCTTCATTTTCTTCGAAACAATCAGGGAACCAGCCACAAGCCCGAATACCGTTTGCCGGTCCAGCGAATGTTTGCGCGGACGTTGCCCGCGTCGCGCAGATGAAGCCAGTCAAATTGATCCACCTCCGCGGCGATTACAGCGAAATTGGGATAGGCCGGTTCCAGATCTGCGGTCGCACTCGTCTCCTTGAGCGCAGGATCGATGTCATCGCCCGGTTCGTTCAATGGAGATCCGGGCCCCGAACGCGCTGCGTAATTTGCCCGTTGTGCCAAGGGAAGCTTCTCCCAGAACTCCCGCGCGATCGCGTCGTCCGCATAAACCATCGCTGCTGCAGTCGCGCGAATTTGAACCTTCTGCACGGGATGATAAAACAACACCTGCACCTGCTCATTCGCCCGGATCTCGCGCACCTTCGACGTGCGCAGATCCGTGAAGCAATAGAGATGACGCTTTTTGATATCCACTCCCCGGAGCACGACCGTGCGGATTGAAGTCTCCAGTCGGTTCGTCGTGCTCAACGCCGGCGTCCGCAGCGGACTGTGTGGAATCCCCACCGCATCGCTCAACGCCTCCCAGATCTGCCCGGGCAGGTTTTCCAAGTTTGACTCATGCCAATCCATCACTCGTTAAGAGACGCCATCCGGTTTGGAAATGTTCTAAAATTGACGGCATGTAGAAGATCCCGTTGGATTACGTGGTCGTTCGTTTCCCTATACCTCAGCCCCTTGCGCAGTGCCATCGTTCTTCCTAACCTCGCGTTGTGCGTGCAGCCTTCAAAGATTGGGCCATCGTGGTCGATGCGCTTGGGCGAGGGGATCAGATCCTGATTCTCCGTAAGGGCGGAATTTCCGAGGGCAAGGGCGGATTCAAGGTGGCGCACGAAGAATTCCTGCTCTACCCGACTCTCTATCATCAGCAGCGCGAAATGGTGATCGTGTCCGCGCAGTCCCGTTACGATGAGATCGCTGCAGGCTTTCCTCCGAAGGAGACCGTACGAATTGAGCATTCCGCCAGAGTGGTGGAGTGGCGAGAAGTCGTGTCGCTTGAAAAGGCAAAGGAACTGCACGACCAGCACATCTGGCTGGATCAGGTGATTGAGGAGCGCTTCGAATGGGGACGGGAGCAGAAGATCTTCGCCATCGCGCTCCGCGTAAATCGTCTGCCGAAACCGGTTGAGTTTCCGATGCGCGACGAATACGGCGGTTGCAAATCTTGGATCGAGTTCGCCGAGGACGTGGACGTGTCCCGCGCCACACCCGTGCTCAACGATGACGCTTTTCAGGAACGGTTGAGGGACTTCCGATCCGTGCTCTCATGAGTCGTCGAAGGTTCATCCTGGCATCGGCATCGCCCCGGCGCTCGGAATTGTTGCGGAGCGCCGGCGTGGAGTTTGACCTCCTTACCAGTGACGTGGAGGAGGTTGAAGGCGGTCATCTCGTCGGGCGCGAACTCGCCCAGCTTAACGCCTATCGCAAGTCGCGGGCCGTTGCCAAGAAACATCCCAATGCGGTGGTTCTGGGCGCGGATACGGTCGTCTGTCTGGGCGCCCGGATCTTCGGCAAACCGCGGGACATGCGAGGCGCCCGCGCGATGCTGCGCGAGTTGTCGGGTGAAACCCATGAGGTGGTGTCAGGTTGCTGCCTGATTCACGTGGATTCGAATCGATACGAGATTTTCTACGAATCCACGCTGGTCACCTTTCGGCAGTTGGGGAGGAAACAGATCCAGGACTACCTTGAGTCTATCCAACCGCTCGACAAGGCCGGTGCCTATGCGATCCAAGATCATGGAGAGGCCATAGTTGAGTCGGTTCATGGGTCGCTGACAAACGTGGTCGGCCTTCCTTTGGCTGCTGTGCTACGACGGTTGCCCGAGTTTGGCGTGCGGGTGTGAGCAGAACGTAGCAGCGAGCGTGAGCGAGCAGGATTGAGGTGGAGCGATTTGCTCGCTCACGATCGCGCCTACCTTCGTCCATCACGGCTTTCGCAGACGGAAGAATCGGCGCGTGTCGGTCGCTGAGTTGGTGAAGACAAAGTTCGTCCCGGAAGACGCCGGACTTCCCGCCACATTCGAGAAGTTCGTATCCGCGGGCGTGTTCGTGGTGGTTTGCAGGAAGTAACCCGTCGCGGAGTTCGGCCAGCTGAGAACGATTTCGCCCGGCTGAATGACAAATGACAGCGTGACCGTGGAAAGCCCGGCCGACTGAAAGCGCGTCGTGAACAGGTCGGTATTCCCGGCACTGGTCAGTTGCCTTGCACCAACCAGACCCGTGCCGCTGAAACTGCCGGTCATTGCGATGTTGCCGTTCGCGTCGATCGTCACGCCCAGACCCTGATCGCCCAGCGATGCAGATCCGCCGGCTTGCTGAACCAGCACGACCATCCCGTCGGAATCCAATTGCGCGGCGAAGGCGTCCAACGTCCCGCCCACGCTGGTGAGCAAGTTTGTGCCAAACGTCACCATTCCGGAGAAGAACCCTGAAAGCGCGATTGAACCATTGTTGTTCACCGCGATATCCCGACCGCCATCGGCACTGGTACCGCCAACCTTTCTGGCCCATACCCAGTTGCCGGAGGCGTCCAGCTTGGCAACAAAGATGTCACTCAGAAACGCGCTCGCGTTGGTGAGGGTGGTCGAACCGAACGTGGCATTGGAGGTGAAATCTCCGGTGATGAAGACTGCGCCCGAGAAGTCCACCGCAATGCCGAATACCTCATCATCAGTCGGGCCGCCCGCCTGTCGGACCCATTGCGCGTTGCCGTTTCCGTCCAGCTTCATGACCACGATGTCCGCTCCGCCGGTATTCGTGAGTGTAACGCCTCCAAACGTTCCGGTAAGTGCCCGCATGCTCGTCGCCACGTAGACATTGCCGTTGGCGTCAATGCCGACCGAACGCCCCGAATCGATCGTGCTACCCGCCGTGCCCGGAGCGGCAGCCACGCGTGGACTGCTGGGGTTGCCCGCCTTGATCGCCCACAACTCCGTGCCGGAGGAACTGTACTTTGCGATCAGGATCGGGCCATGGTTCGTGATCGGCAATCCGGCGAATTGATCGATCATGGAAGCGCCCGTTACCAGTACGTTCCCCGCAGCGTCCAAGCCGATTCCACCGGGTCGATCCTGCTCAAACTGCCGTCCGATTGTCCTGACCCAGATCAATGCTCCGGATGAATCGAATTCCGCAACAAAGATGTCCGAGTAAGAACTGACGGAGCTGTTCGTGATGCTTTGGCCGACGAAATCGACAATGCCCTCAAAGCTGCCGATCACATGAATGTTTCCGGCCGGATCGACCACCACGTCCGTGGCTGAGTCAAAACCATCTCCGCCAATGCCTCGCGCCCAGATCAATCCGCCCACCGGATCGAACTTGGCAATGAATGCATCGCTGCGGCCATTGCTGGTCAGGTTCGTGCCACCGATGTTCGCGACGCTCGTGAAGCTGCCCACAACGATTGCGTTGCCGCTTGTATCCAGTGCCACGGAGTTTCCGGCATCCGCGAACAGGCCACCGCCTCCGAAGGCCCAGTTGGCGGTGAGTTCTTCGGTGATGACAGTCAAGCGCGCCGGAAGACTGGTCGAGGAGCCCCGGCTGTTCGTGACAGTGACTGCATAGTTGCCGGTATTCTGTCCGGTCGCATTGGTCACCGTGTGACTCGAATTTGTCGCGCCTGCGATCGGTGTCCCGTCCATGGTCCATTGATAGCTGAACGGAACGGAACCCAGTGCGCTGGCCGTGAATGTCGCCGTTCCGCCTTCAGCGACCACTCGATCGCCCGGTTGCTGCACGATGACCGGCAGCGATTCCACCACGACTGCCGCATTGCTGCTGGTGACACTGCCGTATGGGTTGCTGACAACAACGCGGTAGTCCCCCGAGTTGGTGGCCGCAACGTTGAGAATGTTCAGGATTGGAACTGTCGCGCCGGGGATGTTCACTCCG
>CEUN01182160.1_pt1 | contig 13241 bp, 11 predicted proteins | sample 361501 | NCBI WGS metagenome assembly CEUN01 (sample SAMEA2622801, study PRJEB7988) | marine metagenome | biome: marine biome (ENVO:00000447); feature: marine epipelagic mixed layer (ENVO:xxxxxxxxx); material: "saline water (ENVO:00002010), including plankton (ENVO:xxxxxxxx)" | depth 120 m | reverse complement strand
ATGCATCGAGTCACGCCACACGCGCCGGACGTAGAGCGTGTCATGCACCGAACTACCATTTGTGGCACTGCCGCGGTGGAGGCCGCCTGACCTTCTGGCAGCACATGGGTGTCACGCCGCATCAAGCTGTGCCGACCACAACGTCACACTGCTGCGGCCCGCATCCTTGGATTGATAACACGCCACATCAGCCCTGCGCAGATACTCTTCCAATGAATGGTCGGGCTGATCCATCACGGCGACACCAATGCTAGCCGAGCCTGCGTAGACCCCATGTGTGCCGACAAGCCTGGTGCGTTGGATACGTATCAGTATGTCGTCCGCCACCTGTCGAGCCGCGAACTGGTCACAGTCGTCGAGCAAGACTACAAATTCATCCCCACCCATACGGGCGACCGTGTCACTCTCGCGTGCACGTTCGGCAATTGCATTTGCGACCTCCTTCAGAAACCTATCGCCAAAAGCGTGTCCCTCGCGGTCATTCACTGGCTTGAAGAAGTCGAGGTCAATAAACAGCAAAGCCGCGTGCGTACCGTGACGGCATAAGCGATACCACTGAATATGTGCCTGTTTCATCAGGGTCGACGACGTCCCTCAGCGGCGCTGACATATGTATCGCTTCTTTTCCCAAAAACGCAAGTCTATTCACGCCTCGCCAAATGCTTTGTCAGACCTTTACGATTTTTCTCTGTGCGGCAGTTCACGTGGCGAATATACGCTCCAAGGAGCCCGTCGATGAGGAAGGAGCCCGCCGATGATGTCGAGACAGGGGCAATCAGCCCGGTAGCTTAGAAGGGAATATCGTCGTCAAAATCGTCGCCGCCCGGTCCGGGGCCGGTGGTGGGCGCAGGCCTGGGCGCTCCGCCGCCACCGCCACTACTCCGTTGCGGTGGCGCACTCTGGCCCCAGTCATCGCCCGGGTCACTCTGACCGAGGCCACCACCTCCGCCGCCGCGGGAATCCAACATTTGCATGTCGTTCGCGACAATTTCCGTGGTGTAGCGGTCCTGTCCATCCTGGCCCTGCCATTTGCGGGTCTGCAAGCGGCCCTCGATATACACTTTCGAGCCCTTGCGCAGATACTCCGCGGCAATTTCGGCCAGTCGATTAAAACAGACGACCCGATGCCATTCCGTGCGCTCCTGTTGCTCGCCTGTCTGGCGATCGCGCCAGCTGTCCGACGTTGCGAGACGCAGATTGGTGACCGCCGTGTTGCTGGGGGTGTAACGGGTTTCTGGGTCTGCACCCAGGTTGCCGATCAGAATTACCTTGTTGATGCCGCGCGCCATTGTCTTTTGAACCTCGACTAATTGAGCTATGGGTGCCGTATGTGAAGCCATGGCACCACCATACTGGCTTTGTCGTTATGTGGTAGCGCTCTTGGGCCCGCTGCTTGTAGGCGACGGCCGGACCTGGTCCGTGTGATTCACACTCAAGAAAGCTTTGCGTCGCGTCATGCGCGCGGCCTAATATTATCAGTTGGCCCGGCGCCCTTGGAACTTGCTCGATGGAGAATATTCGCATCCGCGGCGCGCGGACGCATAACCTGCAAAACGTCGACCTGGACCTGCCGCGGGAGAAGCTCATCGTACTGACGGGCTTATCCGGTTCGGGCAAGTCCTCGCTCGCCTTCGACACGATCTACGCCGAGGGTCAGCGCCGCTACGTCGAGTCACTGTCAGCCTACGCGCGTCAGTTCCTGTCGGTGATGGAAAAGCCGGACGTCGACCATATCGAAGGGCTGTCCCCGGCTATTTCGATTGAGCAGAAATCGACATCACACAATCCGCGCTCCACGGTTGGCACGATCACCGAGATTTACGATTACCTGCGCCTGCTGTTCGCGCGCGCGGGTGAACCACGCTGTCCAGACCACGATGAAGTCCTGGAGGCGCAGACCATCAGCCAGATGGTCGACCAGATCCTGGAATTGGAAGAAGGGACACGCCTGCTATTACTGGGGCCAGTGATAAGTGGGCGCAAAGGCGAGCACCAGCAGGTTCTGGACTCACTACAGGCCCAAGGGTTTGTGCGGGTGCGAGTTGATGGCAACGTCTACGAGATCGATTCCGTGCCTCCTCTCGATCGCTACAAGGTGCACGACATCGAGGCGGTTGTGGATCGGTTTCGTGTTCGCCCGGACGCCGCACTCCGACTCGCCGAGTCATTTGAGACGGCGCTGAACCTCGGCGACGGACGCGCGCTGGTCACATGGATGGATGACCCGGACGCGGCCGATCTCGTCTTCAGCGCACGGTTCGCCTGTCCAGTCTGTGGATACAGCCTCGCGGAACTCGAACCGCGCATGTTTTCCTTCAACAACCCGTCGGGGGCTTGCACGGATTGTGATGGACTGGGGGTAAACGCGTTTTTTGACCCGGACCGCGTGATCACGGACGCGGCGCTCAGCTTGCCTGGTGGTGCCATACGCGGTTGGGACCGTCGCAACGCGTATTACTTCCAGATGATTCAGGCGTTGTCGTCACACTACATGTTTGACCTGGATAGCCCGTTTGCGGACCTGCCCGACAAGATTCGCGACGTGATCCTGCACGGCAGCGGTGACGAGCAGATCACGTTCTCGTACATGAGCGAGCGGCGTGGCAGCTACGCCCGCACACACAGCTTCGAGGGCATCTTGCCCAACATGGAACGACGGTATAAAGAAACGGAATCCAGCATGGTGCGCGAGGAACTGGCGAAGTTTCTAGGCACACGGCCGTGTCCCACATGCAACGGCGAACGGTTGAACCGGGCCGCGCGCCATGTGCTTGTAGGCACTCATCGCCTGCCGCAGATCACGGCACTGCCGATAGGCGACGCTCATCAGATGTTTGAAGAGCTCGACCTGCCCGGTCATCGAGGACAGATTGCGGCCAAAGTACTGAAGGAAATCAACCAGCGCCTGCGTTTCCTGATCGACGTCGGTCTGGACTATCTGACCCTGGACCGTTCCGCGGAAACGCTGTCTGGGGGTGAGGCACAGCGCATCCGTCTTGCTAGTCAGATCGGCGCGGGCCTCGTGGGTGTGATGTACATCCTCGATGAACCTTCCATCGGTCTGCACCAGCGCGACAACCGCCGGCTGCTGGAGACGCTGCTCAGCCTGCGCGACCTCGGCAACTCAGTCATTGTTGTTGAGCACGATGAGGAAGCCATTCACGCGGCCGACTATGTTGTCGACCTCGGCCCGGGGGCCGGCGTGCACGGCGGACAAATCGTGTCGCACGGAACGCCAGGAGAAATTGCCGCTGATTCGTCTTCGCTGACCGGGCAGTATCTCTCAGGCCGACGCCAGATCCAGGTGCCGCAAGAGCGTGCGCGGCCTGATTTCGAGAAGGCGATCGAAATCATCGGGGCACGCGGCAACAATTTGAAAAACGTGCACGCGAAAATTCCGACCGGACTGATGACGTGCGTGACCGGTGTGTCGGGCTCAGGCAAATCCACGCTGGTGAACGACACGCTATACCCGATGGCTGCGCGAACGCTGAACGGCACCAACACCGACGCGGCGGAACACGACCGGGTCGAAGGGCTCGACCTGATGGACAAGGTGGTTGACATCGATCAAAGCCCGATCGGCCGCACACCCCGCTCTAACCCGGCAACCTACACCGGTCTTTTTGCCCCTATCCGGGAGTTGTTTGCAGGTACGCAGGAGGCACGCTCGCGCGGCTACGGACCTGGCCGCTTCAGCTTCAACGTCCGTGGTGGTCGCTGCGAAGCGTGCCAGGGTGATGGCCTTATCAAAGTGGAGATGCACTTCCTGCCAGATGTCTATGTGCCCTGCGACGTCTGTAAGGGCGCACGTTACAACCGGGAAACGCTGGACATTCGCTACAAAGGCCGGACGATCCACGAAGTCCTCGACATGACCGTAGAGGATGCCCGCGAGTTCTTCGATGCCATTCCGAGCCTGGCCCGCAAGCTGCAGACCCTGATGGATGTGGGCCTGTCGTACATTCGCCTTGGACAGTCGGCGACGACGCTGTCAGGCGGCGAGGCGCAGCGCGTGAAGCTGGCTCGCGAACTATCGAAACGCGACACAGGGCGCACGTTGTATCTGCTGGATGAGCCGACCACCGGGCTGCATTTCCACGACATAGAGCAGTTGCTGCGGGTTTTGCACAGGCTGCGCGACCGCGGCAATACCATTGTGGTGATCGAGCACAATCTGGATGTCATCAAGACGGCGGACTGGATTATCGATCTGGGTCCGGAAGGGGGCGGAAATGGTGGCACGATCCTGGTGTCCGGCACGCCGGAGCAGGTAGCCGAACACGACGCATCCCACACCGGGCGCTTTCTCGCACCGTTACTGAAACCGGTTGTGAACTCGGTGGGTGATGCGGCGTCATGACAGCACCGGCTATGTAAGCGCATATCAGGGTCGCCGGGTCGGTGGTATGCTGACTCGGCAATAACACGGCATCGCGTACGCAACTGACGCGCGCCCAAGCATCCGTCGAACACCCCGCGCTGTCCGCAACCGGATGTACCAGAATTTTATTTAGTCTTTTGGAGACCAACTCATGGCCACGCTGATCTGCGGCTCGTTCGCTTACGACAGCATCATGGTGTTCCACGATCGCTTCAAGAATCACATCCTGCCCGAAAAAGTACACATGATCTCGGTGTCCTTCCTGGTCCCGGACATGCGCTCCGAGTTTGGCGGTTGTGCCGGCAACATCGCGTATAACCTGAAGCTGCTGGGCGGTGACCCGCTGCCAATGGCGACGGTAGGCAAGGATTTTGCCCGCTATAGCGACTGGTTGGATCAGTGCGACATCAACCGCCGGCACCTGAGCATAGTGGACAACGAATTTACGGCGCAGGCATTCATTACGACGGATCTGGACGACAACCAGATCACGGCATTTCACCCAGGCGCGATGAATATGTCGCACCTGAATCATGTGGATGATGCGGATGACGTGTCGCTTGGCATCGTCGCACCGGACGGTCGTCAGGGGATGATCGAACACGCAAGCCAGTTTGCCGAGACCGGGATCCCATTTATTTTTGACCCAAGTCAGGGCCTGCCGCTGTTTGACGGCGACGAACTGAATAATTTCATCGAACAGGCCACCTGGCTCACGGTAAACGACTACGAATGGTCGATGATTCACGACAAAACCGGCCTCACGACTGCTGACGTAGCCAGCCAGGTACAGGCACTCATCATCACCAAAGGCAGTGAAGGTTCAACGATCTACGCGGATGGACAATCCATCGAAATCCCATGCGTGCCAGTGGACGAGGTTGTGGACCCCACCGGATGTGGCGATGCGTTCCGCGGGGGCCTGCTCTATGGTCTGGAACATGGCCTGGACTGGGAGACCACGGGACGTCTTGGCTCGCTGATGGGTTCCATCAAGATTCGCAGCGGCGGCACCCAGAACCATCATTTCACGGCGGAAGAGTTTGACCAGATGTACCTGGATGCGTTTGGCACGGCGTTCCAGCGACCAGCCGTGCCCACCAACGACGACTAGGACCCCGCTGCTTTCGCGTGCAATGCCGCGCGACAGCAGCATTGTCTAATGCGCACGGCACCCCAACCCTAGGGTGCCCTGGGCTTTCTATGGCGGCCCGCAAGTGATGGACCGGTTGATGGATTTAGCACCCCTTTATCTCAAGAAGCGCGAAGAGAAACGCTTGCGCAATGGTCACCCGTGGCTGTTTTCCAACGAAGTAGACGTGGGCCGCTCGCCACTCAAGAGTTACGCGCCTGGCCAGCCGGTACAAATCCGGACCCATGGCGAGGAAATTATTGGATGTGGCTACATCAACCCCAAGTCGCTGATTTGCGTTCGCGTCCTGAGCCGGGATCCGGAAGCGGTGATCGACGCGGAGTTTATCGGTCAGCGGGTCCGCCAGGCCGTAGCCTCCAGAGAACGGATCTACGATGCCCCTTTCTACCGCGCCATCTACGGCGAGGGCGACGGCCTGCCAGGTGTGGTTGTTGATCGGTATGGCGATCTGCTGGTGATGCAGGTGGGTACCGCTGGCATGGACCAGCTTACCGATCAATTGATCGATGCTTTGCGCGCAGAGCTGAAGCCAAGCGCCATCCTGCTCCGTAACGACGCTTCCGCGCGTGAACTCGAAGGATTGCCTCAGTACGTAGAAGCCGCGATCGGTAAGGTGCCGGACACCGTTGAGGTACCGGAGCACGGCGCGAGGTTCCTGACCTCGCCAGCACAGGGACAAAAGACCGGCTGGTATTTTGACCATCGCGCAAACCGGGCGCAGTTACTGCAGTGGTCATCAGGTGGTCGTGTGCTGGATCTGTTCAGCTACATAGGTGCCTGGGGTGTACAAGCCGCGGTTGCTGGCGCCACCGATGTCACCTGCGTAGACAGCGGCGAGAGCGCCACCCTGGGCGTACAGACCAACGCCGAATTGACCGGTGTCGCGGACAAGGTCAACACCATTCGCGGTGACGCGATGCAGGTTGTCAAAGAGCTCCGCCGGGACGGCGAACAATACGATGTCGTGGTGGTCGATCCACCCGCCTTCATCAAGCGCCGTAAAGACACACAATCCGGGACGGAGGCATATCGACGGCTGAATGGAGTTGCCATGCAACTCGTCGCGGACGGCGGCCTACTCGTCTCAGCATCGTGTTCGTATCACTTCGGCCGGGACAAACATCTGGAAACGCTGGCGCGTGTCGCGCGCGGCAATCGCTCGCAAGCCTCAATCATCTGGGAAGGCGGCCAGGGCCCGGACCATCCGCGCCATCCGGCATTACCAGAGTCAGCATACCTGTCCACGTTCTTCTGTCGCATCAATCGACACTGATGTACGTCGATTTTGACCCGATCGCCATCAGCATCGGCCCGGTCGATGTGCATTGGTATGGTCTGATGTATCTAGCGGGATTCCTGTCGGGTTGGGGGCTCGGCTGGTGGCGCGCACCCGCAATGGGCTGGACGCGCGAGGAAGTCTCGGATCTGCTGTTCTACGCCGCCGTCGGCGTGGTGGTTGGCGGGCGCCTCGGCTACGTCATCTTCTACGAGCCCGGCACCTACCTCACCGACCCGCTACGTATCGTCATGCTGCAGCAGGGTGGTATGTCGTTCCACGGCGGCTTGTTAGGTGTGTTGGCCGCGATGGCGTGGTACGGAAAGAAGACCGGCCGCACTTTTTTCATGGTCACGGACTTCATCGCACCCCTCATTCCCCCCGGTCTGTTCTTCGGTCGCATTGGCAATTTCATCAACGGCGAATTGTGGGGCGCGCCGAGCAATCTGCCGTGGGCGATGGTGTTCAAGACTGCCGACCAGCAGCCGCGCCACCCCTCGATGCTGTATGAGGCACTGCTGGAAGGGCTCGTCCTGTTCCTGCTGCTGTGGTGGTTCGCGCGCAAGCCGCGACCGATCATGGCCGTCTCCGGCCTGTTCCTGTTGGGATACGGCGTGTTCCGCTTTGCGGTCGAGTTTGTGCGCGTGCCGGATGGAGGGCTTGGATACCTGTTGTTCGACTGGGTCACGATGGGACAGATCCTGTCGACACCCATGATCGTGTTGGGCCTCCTGTTCATCGCGCTGGCCTATCAACGTCAGCAGTTCACGCCGCTGACGCCGCCTGCGGCGGTTCTCGCGGCGGGCCCTGATGCGTCAACCGAGCGCCAATCTCCACAAGATAGCAGCGTGCCGAGCAAGAAAAAGAAGGCGACCAGGAAAAAGAAAAAACGATGATGGTGAAGTGAAGACGGTTAAGATGGCTACAAGCTTCTGTAGAGAAGAGACCAACTGGCACCACCGGCCGTTCCGATCGTGACGCACTTATTGACCTGATGCAGACCCATGCAAAATTACCTTGACCTGCTGCGCCACGTACGTGACAACGGCGCTGACAAATCAGACCGAACCGGTACCGGTACGCGCAGCATTTTTGGCCATCAACTGCGCTTCGACCTGCGCGCCGGCTTCCCGCTGGTGACCACGAAGCGGTTACATCTGAAGTCCATCATTTACGAACTGCTGTGGTTCCTGCGCGGTGATACCAACGTCGCCTACCTGCAGGAGAACGGCGTGTCCATCTGGGATGAGTGGGCAGACGAGCACGGCAACCTCGGGCCGGTCTACGGATATCAGTGGCGCTCTTGGCCAACACCCGACGGTCAGCGAAAAGACCAGATTGCTGCTGTTGTGGAATCCATACGCACAAATCCCGACTCACGTCGGCACATCGTCTCCGCGTGGAATGTCGCCGACGTAGACACCATGGCGTTGCCGCCCTGTCACGCGCTGTTTCAGTTCTATGTCGCCAACGGTGCGTTGTCCTGCCAGCTGTACCAGCGCAGTGCTGATTTGTTTCTGGGTGTGCCCTTCAATATTGCGTCATACGCATTGCTGACGATGATGATTGCGCAAGCCTGCGAGTTGGAGCCAGGCGAATTCGTGCATTCGTTTGGCGATGCGCATATCTATACCAACCACTTTGAACAGGTGGATCTGCAACTCTCACGCGAACCGCTGCCACTCCCAACCATGCGGCTGAATCCCGCGGTTAAGTCGGTATTCGATTTTGACTACGACGACTTCGAGTTGCTGGACTATGCCTGGCATCCGGCGATACGCGGTGAGGTAGCGGTGTAACCATGGCCCGCGTTGCAATGGTAGCCGGCATGGATCGCAATCGGCTCATTGGCAAAGACAACGGCTTGCCCTGGCACATTCCGGAGGACATGCGTCGGTTCGTGCGCGTCACGCGAGGCAAGTCCGTAATAATGGGCAGGCTCACCTACGAGTCGATCGGCAAGCCGCTACCGGACCGCGACAATCACGTCATCACACGCAACCCGGTGTTTGTGGCCCCGGGCTGCACCGTGCACGACTCATTGACAAGCGCACTCAGCGGCACGGCACACGAAGAAGAAGTGGTCATCATGGGTGGTGCGCAGATTTATGCGGAAGCCCTGCCGTTGGCGAACTATCTGTACTTGACGATCATCGAAGCGGAGTTCGACGGCGACACCTGGTTTCCCGAGTGGAACGCGAACGAGTGGCGGGAGGTTTGGGAGGAACAACACCATGACGGCGGTGCGGACAACCTGACCTATCGCTTCGTGAACCTCGCGCGCGTGACATAGGAACAACAGCAGGCACCAAGTCGCTAATCGCACGCAGGTACGTGGAAGTACCTGCCATCATCCAAACGCAACGCGCTCAACTGCCGCCCCCAGACGCAGCCGTTGTCGAGGTGGTACACACCGTGAGCAAGGTCAAGCGGTTCATCAAACTGTAGCGTTGCCCAATGCCCGAATACCACGCGCTCGCCCGCGTTCTCCCGCTCCGGATGGGCGAACCAGGGCATCAGTCCTTGCGCCGTTGTCCCCGCACAAGGCGGTCGCTTCTCGCGCAAATTCAACCGTCCATCCGCGCTCACGTAGCGCATGCGCGTGAACGCGTTGGTGATGTAACGCCAACGTTCAAAATGCTTCAGCGATGCGTCCCAACGGTCGGGCTGATTGCCGTACATCTCAGCCAGAAACGCATCAGCCTCGTCACCTTGCAGAACGGCCTGTAACTCCGCGGCCGCCGCTTTTGCTGCGCTCAGATCCCACTGTGGTGACAGCCCGGCATGCACCATCGTCCAGCCGTCCTGGTGGTGTAACAACGGTTGGTGCATCAGCCATGCAATCAATTCCTCCCTGTCCGGGGCAGACAAAATGGGCGTCAGCGTGTCTTTGCCTTTGTTACGTCCGAACCCGCGCGCCAGCGCCACAAGATGCAGATCGTGATTACCCAAAACAGTGACGCCACGTGGACCCAGCGACTTCACAAATCGCAGGGCGTCAAGCGAACGAGGGCCGCGATTGACGATATCGCCTACCAGCCACAACACGTCATCGTCGCCAAACGCCACGTGTTGCAACAGGGCCTGCAAGGAGTCAAAACAACCCTGCAAGTCACCTACGGCATAGGTCGCCATGGAGTCAGTTCAGGCTGTTAGGCACGGCCAGGCTGAAGGCTGCGATGGGCGCGTCAAAATGGTGACCATCGTCTGCGACCATCTGATAGCTACCGTGCATCGAACCCACCGGCGTCTCCAGTACGGCCGCGCTGGTGTACTGGAAACCCTGGCCAGGTGCCATGTGTGGCTGCTCGCCAACCACACCATCGCCGCGGACCTCCTGCACGCCCCCTTTGCCATCGGTGATGACCCAATGACGCGTCAGCAACTTCGCAGGGATATTTCCTGTGTTGCGTATCGTGATGGTGTAGGCGAAAAAATAGCGCTCCTGGTCCGGCTCACTGCGTTCCGCGATATAGACAGCTTGCGCAGTCACCTCGATTTCGTAGTCGGGCTCATTTGGGCTCATGTAATGATAGGTTCGGCCAGTGTGCGAATGGCACGCACACTAATCGGCCAGGCTACTTGCCGCAAGGCGGGGGTTCGACAAGCGGCCGGACTGTCGCCAATGCTGCTTTCAACCACCCGGCAAGGACACTTCCAATAATTCGAGCGTATCCGCCGTTGGCGTTAGGGCAAAACGCGTACCGGACGGTATCGCGAGTGCCGCGCCTTCCGCGATACGCGCCCGGCGCTCCTGCACAACCAGCTCGGCCGCGCCGTGCAACACAAACAGGAAATAGAACTCGCCACTGGCCTTATGGTGCTGAGTCCCTGCGGCATTCACGTCATCGCAACGCGCGACACGAACCTGGGCGAGGCCGCGCGTGGCTTGGCCGATACCGAGATCGCGCGCGCCATAGTGCGGCCAAATCCAGGGCTGCCAGGTTGCCTCGGCCGCGACGTGCCGCACGAACCGTTGTCCACCAAAATCGCGCTCCGGCCGCAGTTGCCTGGTGGGCAACTCCAGCTCGTGGTCGACCCGTGTCAGGTGTTCGGCCGGGCACCCGATCTCAACGACCTCTAGTCCTTCAGAACTCTCCAGCACCTGATGGCGAATCTCCGGTGGCTGCAAGACGCAATCCCCGGCGTGCATGACAAACGGTTCACCCTGGTCCTCGTACACGACTCGCACCCAGCCTTTGTGACAGTAGATCATCTGGAAGCGAATCTGATGGAAGTGCACATAGTCCGGCACCGGGCCGCCGGTCGGAATCCGAATATGAGATGCGATGAACCGCCCCCCTTCGCGCAGCGGCAAGAGGTCGCGATACAACATACCGGCACGGCCACTGCCCCATACCGCTTCTTCGGTGGCCGGCGTGATCACCAGCGATGGCTGTAGGAGAGGAATCTTCAATGCGGGCGGCGCTGCAAACACGATACGGGTACCGTTCGGCGCCACCAGATCCGCAGATGCCTCCTTGGCTTCCAATCGCAGCGTTACAGGCGTGCCGTCGTGGGCCAAGTCAAGCCGCAGGCGCAATCCGCGCCCGCTGACAACGGCTACCGAAGGGTCGTCCGCTGGAAAGATAAGTTCCAGCCGCAAGCCCAGAGTGTCGACGAAAAAGCGAACATCCGCGTCCAGATCGTCGCTGGGCAGAACCACTTCTGCAGCGGATGCGGCGGATAGATTTGCCATGAACGTTCTCCCAGACGCGGACGCGCGCCTCAGGCAGGTGGCGCGACGGTTGGACCAATATAATCCGCGCGCGGTCGAAATCGCAGCGGGCTTTCCGAGTATTCCTCGATCGCATGCGCAATCCAGAGAGCCGTGCGCGCCAGCGCAAAAAACCGCCTCGGCGGCGCATGGGTCCATATCCGCGAGCTAGCAGACCGCCGCTGATGCAAAATCCAGGTTCGGTTTTGCGTCGGTGCGGGCCGCCGCCACATGCATGACCTGCTCAACAATCTCCAGGCACTGGCGTTGCTGACGCGACAGGTCGACGTCAGACAGGCGAGATAACAACACACGAGCGTGCGGGTCACCCTGCGGATAGAGCCGATGGCCGAGTCCCGGTAACCTCGATTCGTCCCGCAGCACGTTACGTTGTGCCAGAGGCACAGCAGCCGGTGCCCGACTCGACAGCGGAACACAAGCGCCACGCTTTGGGCTAAGCTCCCGCGTCTAAGCTTGTTTCGTGGGGTCGTTGGGTAATCAAAACACGCACGCGGCATTACGACGTTATTGTGGCCGGCGGCGGCAGCGCAGGTGTTGCCGCCGCCATCGCCAGCGCACGTGCCGGGGCCCGCACTGTGCTACTTGAGCGCGCTTATTGCCTGGGCGGGGCGGCCACACTTAGAAACGTTGTTACCTATTGTGGGCTGTACACGCTGGATGAACGCCCGCGTGCAGTAGTCGGTGGCATTGGCGAAGAAGTGGTCACCTTGCTTAAACAACGAGGTGCCATCACGCCACCGCTCAGGCATCGTGGTGTGTTTGCCGTGTTTGATCCGGAATCCGTGAAACGGGTACTGGATGAATTGACTACAGATGCTCAGGTAGAGGTGCACTTCGGGACGGCGGTTGTGACCGCGGAGCGCGTTCAGGATCGCATCACGCAGGTCACTGTTGCGGACCATGGCGGAACGCGGTCGCTCTCAGCAGACGCTTTCGTAGACTGCACCGGCGAAGGAGATTTGAGCGCGTTTGCGGGCGCAAGCGTGCGCTATGGCAACCCCGATGGTGTGAACCTCGGGACACTGGCGACGCGCTTTGGCGGCATACCCCGGGATGTTACCGTGACCGCTCAGGACATCGCCGCAGCCGTTGCGCAACTCAACGATAAAGCCGTCACCAAGGACCGCAGTGTGGTTGCCCGCCTGCCGTTCTCTAACGATCTGGTGTGTTACCTGGCTTCTTGTGACTACGACCCGCGCAAAGCGGACGCGGTTGCCCGGGCCGAACGTGACGGGCGTCAGCAAGCGTGGCGCTACCTGGACGCCATCCGCTCGCTCCCAGGGTGTGAAGACGCCTACCTTGTATCGTCAGGACACGAATTTGGTACCCGTGAGTCGCGCCATTTGAATGCCCGATACCAACTGCGCTGGGGCGATATCGCAGAACGACGGCGTTTCGAGGACTGTATCGCGTTAGGTGCCTGGGGTGCCGAATGGCACGACCGCAAGAGCTACGTCAGCACGTTTGACTACCCACCCGACAAGAGCGCGTACGAGATTCCCCTGGGTTGCCTGCAGAGTATCGACACGCAAAACCTGTTGGTTGCAGGTCGTCTCGCAGACGGCGATCGGCTTGCGGGTGCCGCGATCCGCGTCATGGGGACCGCGTTTGCGCTCGGGCACGCAGCCGGCATTGCGGCTGCGCACATCGCCGCCGGGCAGCCCGTGGACGCGCGGGCCGTCCGCGCGCG
>CEUN01061769.1_pt1 | contig 13243 bp, 12 predicted proteins | sample 361501 | NCBI WGS metagenome assembly CEUN01 (sample SAMEA2622801, study PRJEB7988) | marine metagenome | biome: marine biome (ENVO:00000447); feature: marine epipelagic mixed layer (ENVO:xxxxxxxxx); material: "saline water (ENVO:00002010), including plankton (ENVO:xxxxxxxx)" | depth 120 m | reverse complement strand
GCGGCGCGAGGCGTGACCGCAAACCGTCATGCGATGTTTTCGCGGCATAATCGCTCTGGCTGCTAGGAGATTCGAATGCGTGATGTCAGAGGTCTGTTTACTCACCTTTTCACCGCGGTACTGTTGGCGTGGATCGCGGCGGCACCGCTGACGGTCCACGCCTGGGGCGCTGAGGGGCACCGCATCGTGTGCGCCATCGCCGAGGATCGTCTCGATGACCGGGGACGGTCGTTTCTGGCCAGCGTCATGGCAGAGAGCGCGGAACTGGATGGCGAGATCAACAGCAAGTGGGCCGCCTCGTTCGCCGAAGCCTGCGTCTGGGCCGACGACGCGAAGTTCGACGGGTACCGGGGCTCCTACGAGCAACACTTCGTCAATGTTCCAAAAGCCGCCGATTCTCTGCAGGTCAGCCGCGACTGCCCTGCCCTGAACTGCCTCCTGACGGCGATTCAGCGCAACCTGACCCACCTTTCGGTTGAACCTTCCGGGCGCCGGGAACGCGCGCGCCGGGTTGCTGCGCTCCGCTTTCTCGGTCATTTCGTCGGCGACCTGCATCAACCGCTGCACGTGAGTCACGCCGAGGACTGGGGCGGAAACAGGATTCGCGTGAAGTTCTTCGGCAAAGACAGCAACCTGCACCGTATATGGGACGTCGATGCACCCAAACGAATGGGCCTCAGTCACCGCAACCCGCCCGGGCCCCGCGACGTCGCGATGTCAGGGGTACTCACCTGGGCGGACCAGTCGCTTGCGCTCGCCAGGCACTCCGCGTACCGGGTGGGTGATCGTGAGATTGGGATCGGTGACGCCGTCGGCAAGACTTACCAGCGCCAGATCGAACCGATCATCGAACAGCGTCTCGTCGAGGCTGGAGTCCGGCTCGCCTGGCTCATCAACCAGGCAGCTGCCGGGCAGCCCGTGCGGTTTCTGAAAGCCGCCAACGACTGATCAGTCGGCCTCGCCTCGCGCGCCTTCCTCTGCCGCCGCGCGCGCAGCTTCGTCAGCGCTTGCCGTCAGCGGGAAAATCAGCACCAGCCACAGCGCAACGCAGGCGAGCGCGATCTGCAGATAGAGCCCGCTGATGCCGACGCCTACACGCTGCAGGAAGACAATGGCCGCGGACGAGACGCCCTTGCCGGCCCGGTAGCCGAAGACGTCGATGACTTCCTTGGCGCGATAACGCACATCGAAGGAGAATGGGATGTAGAGCACTTCCTTCGCGGCGCGGAACATCGAATAGTCGAACGCCTTGAAGAGAAAAAACGCGACGCCGACCGTCAGCACGGTCGGTTCGATGATTGCCACCGTAATCGCCGTGACGTGAATCAGCGGCATGAGGATATGCACCAGCCTAAGCGACAGTACGCTCATCAGCGCGGGTACGAGAATGAACTGCAGGACGAGCACACTCGAACTCAGCGTGCCGAAGAACCAGCCCTGGAAGGCTGCCTCTTTGTCGGTTTCGCCCGCGTACTCGATCGAGAGCAGCGACTGGAACTTCAGGTCGAGCACTGCCGAAACGATCTGCGAGGTAAACACGATCGCGAGCAGGTAACGCAGCACGCGATTGGACAGGAACAGCCTGAGGCCCATGGGTCCGCCGGATTCCTGCTTCGGTTCGGGCGTCACTTCGGGCTCACCGTGCAGCGCATAGGTGAGGTTGCCGAGGAGAATGGCCGGAATCAGTGCGAGCGAGGCAATCAGTACCATCGCTTCGGTTCCCATCGGCTCGGCAAGCAGCGCCAGCCCCCAGCCGCCCGCGGCGCCGCCGATACCCGCGATGCCCGTGATGGGTCCGTTGACACGACGCGCCGTATCGCGCTTCAGGGAGGAGTTGATGTAGCTCCAGTACTGCTCGATAAGCAGCACGATGTAGAACTCCTTCACCAGATACAGAATGGCGGTCACGGGTTTGTTGCCAGTGAGGATGACGAAGTAACAGGCGAGGATGATCAGCGCTGAAGCCGAGGTGGAGTACATCAGCGTGCGCCGCGGTCCGAAACGGCTCAGCGTACGGCCGTACACCATCAGTCCCAGAAACACGACGACCGGCATGACTGCCATCACAACCGGCAGACTGTCCGCACCGTACGCGCGTTTGAAGAGAACGGTCGAGGCGGAGCGGATGAACTCGTAGCCGGCCAGCGTGAAAAACGCGCACGCGGCCATCATCCCGGCTACCTGCAGTTCGCGACTGAGTTTCATGCGGCGGTCCGTGGATCAGGAAATGTGTCAACGGCAGCCGCGAGTATACGTTCTTCCTCTCCCCCGGAGCCGGCGTCCTGAGCGGAACTGCGACCCGCTTCCGGCACACACCAGTACAATGTTGCCCATGCAGACTCCGCAGTCACCCGATCTCCCACGTCCGGAGAATCCGAGATTCTCATCCGGGCCGACGACCAAACGTCCCGGATGGGACCCCGCCAACCTCGCGCTCGAATCGCTGGGGCGGTCGCATCGCGCCGCGCTGCCCAAAGGCCGGCTGAATGCGGTCATCCAGGAAAGTCGCGTACTGCTCGGCATCCCCGAGGACTATCGGATCGGAATCGTCCCCGGGTCCGACACGGGTGCCGTGGAAATGGCGCTCTGGAATCTGCTTGGTCCCCGTGGCGTCGACGTGCTCGCGTGGGAGAGTTTCGGACAGGGATGGGTGCAGGATATACGGAGCCTGCCCATTGACGACGTACGCGCGCTTGAGGCGTCCTACGGAGACTTGCCGGACCTGAGTCAGGTGAGCGGCGACCGTGACGTCGTCTTCACCTGGAACGGCACAACTTCCGGCGTGCGCGTGCCGAACGCTGACTGGATTCAACCGGGCCCGGGACTCGTCATTTGCGATGCTACGTCCGCGGCATTCGCGATGCCGATCGACTACGAGCGCCTCGATGTGATCACCTGGTCCTGGCAGAAGGTGCTCGGCGGCGAGGGTGCGCACGGCATGCTCGCCCTGTCACCGCGTGCGATTGAACGCCTCACGTCCTACACACCGCCGTGGCCCCTGCCAAAGCTGTTACGGCTGAAGAGCGGTAACAGCGTTCAGAATGGGCTGTTCAGCGGTTCCACAATCAATACCCCGTCACTCCTGGCGGTCGAGGATCAACTGGATGCGCTGGCCTGGTCCCGGGACATAGGCGGCCTCGAGGCGCTCATCGCGCGCAGCGAAGCGAACCTGGCTGCGGTCGCGCGTTGGGTGCGGGACAACGCCTGGATCGACTTCCTTGCGGCTGATCCCGCAACCCGTTCCTCAACCTCGATCTGTCTTTCCATCACAGACCCGTGGTTCACGAACCTGGCGATCGGCGAGCAGCGGGAGGCCGTGGGGCAACTGACCGGGCTCCTGGCGAACGAAGGTGTGGCCTTCGACATCGGCGCCTACCGGGACGCACCACCCGGGCTCAGGCTGTGGGGCGGCGCCACAGTGGAGACCCGGGACCTCGAGCGCGTCCTCCCCTGGCTCACGTGGTCTTACGACCACGTTCGCCGCGAAGGCGCATCGTGACGGTCAGACAACGGAGGCCAGAGTCGTGGGAGACGACGCCATAGACCCAACATCGCGTTTGCTGCCGGCATGAGCCTGTCACCTGCCACGTTCCAGGCACGCCCGCTGCCACAGGCGATGACACTCGGTGCCGCCGTGAGCGCGTTCGGCAACCCGGCCCGGTTGCAGGGCGACAGTCCCGCTCTTAGAGTAGCCGCTCCGCGAAACTCACGAGGCACCTATGACCGACTTCACTGAAATCACGAGCGAACTGCGCTTCCCCGAAGGCCCGATCGCAATGGACGATGGCAGTGTGATCCTGGTGGAGATCGCACGGGGTACGCTGTCACGGGTATCGCCCGACGGCGAGGTCACAGTTGTCTGTGACATGGGCGGTGGGCCAAACGGTGCCGCGATGGGTCCTGACGGCCACGTCTATGTGTGCAACAACGGCGGGTTCGAGTGGATCGAGAGCAGCACGGGGCGCCTGTTCCCGGGCGATCAGGCGGCGGACTATACGTCCGGTCGCATTGAACGGGTCAATATCGAAACCGGCACTTTCGAAACCGTGTACACCGAGTGTGACGGCGAACCGCTCAAAGGCCCGAACGACCTCGTGTTCGATCGCGAGGGTGGTTTCTGGTTTACCGATCACGGCAAGAATCGCCCGCGCAATCGCGACCGCACGGGCGTGTTCTACGCCAAGGCGGACGGCTCGCATATCGAGGAAGTCCTCTTTCCACTCGAAGCGCCGAACGGCATTGGCCTCTCGCCGGATGAAAAGACGCTCTACGTCGCGGAAACGCCGACCGGCCGGCTCTGGGCGTTCGACATCGAATCGCCGGGTAAACTGCGGCGTGAGGGTCGCGGGAACGGCGGGCGGATGCTGGCACAGATACCCGACCACCATCTCTTCGACTCGCTCGCAGTCGATGGAGAAGGCAACGTCTGCGTCGCAACGATCATCACCGGGGGCATCACGGTGCACTCACCGGACGGCAACGATGTGCGCCTCATTCCGTTGCCTGATCCGCTGACGACCAATATCTGCTTTGGCGGGGACGACCTGCGAACCGCGTACGCCACCCTGTCGACGACCGGGCGTCTCATATCGTTCCCGTGGCAGTGCCCGGGGCTGCCCCTCAATTTCCTGAATACCTGACGTGGGCTGGTGCCGTTCGGCAGGAGTACTCCTCCTTGCCCTGGTCTGTTCGGTCGCGCACGCCGCTGAACTCGATACGCTGCATTTCCTCATTCCGGCGGGCCCCGGTGGTGGCTGGGACGGGACCGCGCGCGGCGTGGGCGAAGCCCTCACGAAAGCCGGGATCGTTGAACACGCATCCTTCGAGAATCTCTCCGGCGGTGGCGGCGGGCGCGCGATTGCGAAGCTCATCGAGACCGCGGAGCGTCAGCAGAAGACGATGCTCGTCGGATCGACCCCCTTTGTGGTCCGATCCCTGCAGAAGGTGTTTCCCCAGTCATTCAGGGATCTGCGCCCCGTCGCCAGCGTCATTGCGGACTATGCAGTCTTCGCCGTGCGAACCGAGTCGGCCTGGCAGTCCTGGGCTGACGTGATGAACGCGTACGACAAGAACCCGCGCAGCGTCAAGATCGCGGGCGGTTCAGTGCGGGGCAGCACCGATCACCTGGTGATCGTGAGCGCGCTTCAGGCAAGCGGCCGTGACCCCAGACGGGCACTGTACATCCCGTACGATGGCGGCGGCCGCGCGATGGCCGGCCTGCTCACTGGCGAGACCGACCTGCTGTCGACCGGCTTCGGTGAGGCAGTCGACATGACCCGTTCCGATACGGTTCGCATCCTCGCCGTTGCCGCACCGACACGCCTTCCCGAAGGCCCCGACATCCCCACGCTGAACGAACAGGGTGTGCCTTTCGAGTTCGCCAACTGGCGCGGGTTCTTCGCCGCACCGGGTCTGCCGGAAGCGCGCTACGCGCAGATGGAGGCGGCACTCAGGGCAATGCTTGGCACCAAGGAGTTCGAAGCCGTCCGAAACCGCATGGGATGGACGGTCCTGCATACGGAGGGTGACGCGTTCTTCAGCTTTCTCGAGAATCAGGAAGCGGAGATTGGCGAGATGATGGGCAAACTGGGCTTCAGACGCCGCTGAGCGATCGTCGCAGCCGCGCCCCCGCCTGCGGCGCTCCCCGGTCCTGGCCCAACTCCGACCGGGGCGCGTCTAACGCGGTAACATCGCGTTCCCTCCGCGTTCTGCGAGCCCATGCAGTACCTCAAACGACACGCCCCGCGCATCATGGTGCTCGCGCTCCTATGCGTCAGCGCCGGATACGTGTGGACAACCGCATCGATCCCGCTGGACTTCTGGTCCGAATCCGAACGCTTCAACGCGAGAAGCATGCCCTATCTCGCGGGCGGTGCCGCATGCGTCGTGGCGTTGCTGCTCCTCATCTGGCCCGGCGCACGACCGTCTCTCGAGGCATATGACATCGCCCTGCCTCGCCCCGGCACGCGCGCCTTCGGCTCACTGACGCTCATCAGCCTCATGTTTCTCTACCCGCCGGGACTGGAATGGCTCGGCTTCCCGCTGGCCACAACGGTGTTCCTGAGCGCGGCGTTTCGGGTCATGGGCGAGCGGCGCTGGCGTCGCGGCATTGCTGTTGCAGTCGCGCTTGCAGGATGTTTCTGGTTTGCCATGAACGCCCTCGGCATCCATCTCGAACCGGCGCCCTGGTTCCTGCGGGGGGTGGTCGGTGATTGAAGGCATTCTGCTGGGGTTGGCGACTGTCACCACCCTCGAAAACCTTGCGATGGTCGTGTTGGGCTGCGCGGCGGGTACGATCATCGGCATGCTGCCAGGGCTAGGGCCCATCTCGGCCATTGCCCTGATGATTCCGATTACATACGGCTTCGATCCCGCCGCGGGTATGATCCTGCTTGCCGGGGTCTACTACGGCGCTATCTTCGGCGGCTCGACCTCATCCATTCTGATCAACGCACCCGGCGTGGCCGGTACCGTCGCATCAGCGTTCGACGGGTATCCCATGGCCTCCGGTGGGCAGCCGGGTAAGGCGCTCGCGACGGCCGCCTATGCATCGTTTGCAGGCGGCACGATTGCCGCGCTTATCCTGATTGTCGCCGCGCCCTATCTTGCGGAGGTATCGCTCGGGTTCCAGTCAGTCGACTACTTTGCCCTCATGGTGCTTGGTCTGGCGCTCGTCACCGCGTTTGCCTCCCGCGGCCAGCACCTGAAAGCGCTGATGATGACCTGCCTCGGCCTGATGCTCGCGACCGTTGGCACCGACCTCACCGCGGGTGTCGAGCGGTTCACGTTTGGCCGGATGGATCTCGTCGACGGGATCAGCTTTCTGCTGCTTGCCATGGCCACGTTTGCACTGTCCGAAGCGATTCTGATGACGATTCGGCGTACCGCTCCGCCACCGGTCAACATGCTGGCGGGCCAACTCAAGCTGTCCATGCCGGAACTCCGCGCTGTCATACCACCGATCTCCAGAAGCTCCGTACTTGGATTCTTCGTCGGTGTGCTGCCTGGCGCGGGGGCGACAATTGCGTCCTTTCTCGCGTACGGCGTCGAACGCAATCTCAAACCGGCGGACGAAAAGCCCGATTTCGGCAAAGGCAACATCAAAGGCCTGGCGGCACCGGAAACCGCCAACAACGCCGCCTGCACCGGATCATTCGTTCCGCTCCTGACACTCGGTATCCCCGGCTCCGGAACGACCGCCGTGCTGCTTGGAGCCCTCATCGCGTACGGGATCCAGCCAGGTCCCCGGCTCTACGTCGATCAGCCTGAGATCTTCTGGTCGGTCATCGTCTCCATGTATTTCGGCAATATTGTCCTGCTGGTCCTCAATCTGCCGCTCATACCGTGGATCGCGCGTCTTCTGACCGTACCGCGGGAGTACCTGATACCAGTCATCGCGTTCTTTTCGATCATGGGGGTGTACCTGGTGTCGTTCAACACGTTCGACATCTACCTGATGGTGGCCGTGGCGATCGTTGCCGTGATCCTGAGGTTGTTCGACTATCCCATGGCGCCGCTGCTGCTCGGATTCATCCTCGGCGGCATGCTTGAGGACAATCTGCGCCGCGCAATCACCCTGGGCGGAGGGGAACTGGGTGTACTCTGGGAGCGACCAACCACAGTAGTGCTCTTCATCCTCGCCGCACTCGCGCTGGCATCGCCACTAATCGGCGAGTTGAGGCACCGGCTGCGCGGAGCCGCCTGAATCCGGCGCCGTTGGCCGAGCCCCACAGCGATCAGCCCTTCGTTTTGCTGCAATCCAATGTCACGGCATTCACGGGATGCGGGACCGGGCAGGCCGTGACCGACAGCCGGGCGGACCGCTAACTGGCGCGATCCTGCACGTCAGCCCTGTGCCTTCCGGCCACGTCACCTGCCAGCCGTTGCTGCACCAACCAACGACCGGGACACATGCAGACCTCCACCCGCCCCCACTCAGCGACACCCGGCCACGCGTGCAGTCATCATCGTCCGTCGTCCATCGGGGCCAGACAGCAAAACGCCGGGGCAAGCCCGGCGTTTCGATGCTTCCACAAAAGCCAGTTGGCATCAGGTCTCGAGCATCTTCTTCAGTTCCCGCTCGCGCCGCTTCTCACTGGCAATGTACCGGATATACTGCCGGCACGACTTCTTCATCCGCTGATCGTCGTCTTTCGATGCCTCCCGAAAGGCACGGGTCGCGTTGTCCCATTGCCCCATCTGCATCAGTGACACACCGAGCCAGAAGTGCACGTCAGGAACGCTCTTGACGTCAAGTTTCAGCGCGTCCTTGAAGGCATCGACCGCCTCTTCGTGACGGTCTTCGTTGGCCAGGGACTGCGCGAGACGATAATAGTTGTCGCCATCCTCACCGGCCTTCGCTGTGCGACGCCATGCGTTGATCGCGTCGTCGTAGTCCTTAGACATCGTGTACGCTTGAGCAAGCAGCTTGAGGTTCTTCTCATTCGCTGTGAGGCGATCTTCCTTGAACGCGCTTTCCAGTACGGAAGCCGCCTCGTAGGGAACTTCCTGGCTCAGCAGACGCTGGGCAAGCATGACGACCTCGTTCTCCCGCGTGAGCATGCCCTGTACGTAAGCGGCATAGAACGCGGACAGCGCCCGGTCCTCCGCCTCTTCCTCGGAGTAGAGGCCGGCAAGGTGCATCCAGTACTGCTTCTTCGGGAACCGGACAACGAGTGTCTCCAGAACGCGAATCGTGTCGACCGGTCGTTTCAGCTCGCTGTAGAGGACCACCTGCAGATACAGCCAGCTCTCTTTCACTTCCTTGCCCAGATCGATTGCTTCCTGCTCACACTGCAGCGCCATTTCGAGGGACTTGTTCCAGTCTTTCATCTGAAAGTACGCATTCGCCTTCAGATAGGAAATCTGGGGGTCCGCCTCTTCCTTCAGGGCGAGGTACTTGTCCATGTATTCGATGGATTCAAGGTACTTCTCGCCGGCGTAATAGAGCTGATAGAGGGCACGCAGCGCGGACAGCTCCAGCGCCAACGTGATCTTCTCCTGGGCGAGGAGATTCTCATAGGCGTCGATCGTCTTGGCCGTGTCTTCGATCGTGTAATAGCCGAACGCGAGCAGGTTCCAGATCTGCGCCGCCTCGTAGCTGTTCAGGCTGCGCCTGTCGAGCATGTCCAACAGGACCTGGATCCCTTCCCTGGGCCTGGGTGTGGGGTCCCAGTTCTTCTTCCGGTCTTCTTCGGCAATCGACTCCGGATCGATCAGGGCCTGCGCGCTGGCGAGTGCCTTGTACGTCCGTTCGGTAATCGCAGGCATACGGCGCGTGTCTTTCTTTTTCTTCTTGCTGGCTTCTTCGGCCGCTGCAGGGGCACTGCCTATATCGAAAGCGATGGGTGCTGCGAACACTAGGCAAATCAGGAGAAGTACTCGTTTCATTGCGCGCTCCTACTCGTCCATCATTTCGAACGTGATTTTGTGCAAGACCCCGGCGGTGTCAACGGGGTTACCGTCAACAACCTTCGGTTTGTACTTGAATTTCAGTGCCGCCTTGGTGGCCGCGCGGTCGAAGATGGAACTCGGGTTGTCTTCACACTCACCTTCCGCGCGCGGATTCTTGATCCACGCACAGTTGTTGACCACAACGGGTTCCATCACAGCGCCCTGTGAGTTCACGGTGAACTCCAGAATGACCCATCCACTCATGCCGCGTTGTTGCGCGCGCCTTGGATACTGCGGTTGGACTTTCACAATCGGCAGGTACTCGCCGTCGCTGATACCGAATCCGCCTCCACCAATATCGGCCTGTACGTTCATCTCGATACTTGCCATCGAATAGCCCGTCGAGTCCACAGCCACGTTGAAGTCCTGCGGCGGAATTTCGGGAGGCGGCTCGTCGGGGGGCGGCGGCTTCTTCGGCTTGCGCTGTTTGCGCTCCAGATTCTGTTCCTGCTTGACCCGAACGAAGTCCACGAGAGAACCGATGTTGTCCTCCTGGAGGGCCTTCTCTCCGGTCGCGATCAGCGTCTGCATGATGTAGAAGAGGACGAGGGTGACGATCACGCCCACTACCGCAGATGCGGCGAACCTTATAGCTATCATTCTTTTTCTTCCGCCCTCGTTACCGGGTTAGAGCGCCTGGAGCCCCACTGGTTCCCCAGCACCGCGCCCCCGCGTTTGCCGCCTGACTAGTTCTGTTCACCGGCAATGGCTACCTGTTTGATGCCGATCTGGCGTGCTGCCGCCATGATCTCCAGAACCTTCTCGGTCTTGGACTTCATGTCGGCCTGGATGACCAGCCCCCCTTTCGGGTTTTCCGCGTGCAGTTGCTCGATGATGGGACGCACATTGCGTACATCGACCTTCTTCTTGTCGATCCAGATCGAACTGTCTGGGGCGACTGCGACCAGCAACGACACGTACTTCTTCATTTCAGCCGTCTGGGTGTCGGGCCGATTGACCTCCACCCCGGTTTCCTTGATGAAGGTCGCCGTCACGATGAAGAAAATCAGCATGATGAACACGACGTCCAGCATGGGCGTCAGGTCCGCGACCTTCTCTTCCGATTCACCACCGCCTGGTTTGCGCATCGTATGCCTCAGTTACCGTCTGTGATCGCCCGCGGCGATCCGTCAATGATCAAAGCTCAGGGTGTCTTCCATGTACTCCGACTCGGAGTCGACCTTGGAAGTCAGCCACGTATTGGCGAACACGCCCGACAAGGTCGCGACCATGCCGGACATCGTCGGGATCGTCGCGGCCGATACGCCGGAAGCCATGGATCGTGCGTTTCCCCCGGAGAAGGTCATCGCCTCGAAGACCTGGATCATCCCCGTCACTGTCCCGAGCAACCCGAGCAGGGGCAGCAGGGAAATGAACGTCTTGATCATGATCATGTTGGTCTTGAGGCGCTCATTGACCTCTGAGATCAACTGTTCGCGAATGCGGTGCGCGCGCCAAGACGTCCGTTCGGGCCGCGTCTCCCACTGAGAAAGCGCGGATCCGACGTCTTTGCGGTGCGGACCGTTGATGTAATAAAAGCGCTCGAAGATGAGCATCCACATCAGGAATGTCGCGGCAGCGATGAGCCAGAGCACATCGCCGCCCGATTCCATGAACGTCCGTATCGGAATGAAGAATTGTTCTTCCACCGATCAGGACCCGCCTTCGCTCTTCTCTGCGTGAGCCGCTACGAGACCCGCACTCTGCTCAGTCAGGATGTGCAGGATGCTGAGGCTCCGCGTGTGGACGATCGAGTGCAGCAGCACTGTTGGGATCGCGACACAGAGACCAAGTACCGTTGTCATGAGTGCCTGGGAGATACCGCCTGCCATCGTCTTGGGATCACCGGTACCGAAGAGGGTAATCGCCTGGAACGTCACGATCATCCCGGTCACCGTACCCAACAGACCAAGCAGCGGAGCAACCATGGAGATGATCTTGATGAAGCCGATGCGCGCGTTGATCGCCGGCTGTTCCTTCAATATCTGCTCATCGAGCTTCAATTGCAGCGTTTCGGAGTCGATGTCCGTGTTGTCGTGGTAGACCTGCAAGACGCGACCCAGCGGATTCTTCGCATTGGGCGTATCGCTCTTGATCTGCGAGGCCACCTTCGCGCCGATCACGTTCAGCGTGATGAAGCGTTCGATAGCAAGCAGCAGTGCAACGATACCGAGAGTGATGATCACGTAGCCCGTCGTTCCGCCCTGGTGAATCCGCTCTTCGATCGACGGCGTCTGGATAAGCAGCGAGAGAAGTTGGCCACGTGACGGATCGAGCCCGAACTGGACAAACCCGGAGCTAGCGCCGGTCAGTTCCTGAGCGGTCGACACGAAGCGGGTTTCCGGCTGTTTGGGCAGTTCGGCGAGGATCTGCTTCTCGATGTCGTACTTGAGGTACTTGCCGTCAGCAACGACGTTGAAGGTGCCGATCCGCACGACTTCCGTCTCAACCTGTTCGCCGTCCGCGCGGATGATCGGAGCGCTGAAACGGCTCACCTTCGCCGACTCGGTCATTTCACGCTGGAGTTCGAACCAGAGGCGCTCGATCTCATCGATCGTCGCAAGCTTGGAGCTCTTGCCCATTTCCTGCGCAAACTCGGAGAGCCACTGCTCACGCCCGGGATACTGAGCGCTGATGATCGAAGCGCTGAAAACGCCCTGGGTGTCACCGCTGACCTGCTGAAGCACGCCGAACAACTCGCGGAGCGAACCGAGGCGCTTGGCGAGCAGTTCCTGCAGGTTGGCAATTTCGGTCTCGTTCTGCTCGAACTGCGTCTCGAGGCGGTCCGAACGCTGCTCTTCGCGGCGCTGCTCCGCACGGGCGTCGGTCAGCTTCTTCTGCTGACGATTCTTGTCAGCAGTGAACTCACGCTCGCGCCTCGAGTTGAGATCACGATTGATGACATTGCCTTCCTTGACCATCTGCAGCAGTTCGTCAAGCGAGGCAGCTTCGATTTCGTCGGCCGCTTGAGCCGTTCCCGTTGCCAGGGCGAGCCCCAGCAGAAGCATCAGTGTTTTTTTCATTGTCAGTTACTCCGGGGGGCTACAACAGGCAGACGCACGAGATCCGGCGTCTTAGTCTTGCGGGCCATGCGCAGGCCGTCGCGGACCTCCGCACGATAGCTGTCAGGGAGGCGTTCCCAGTTGCGCGAGTCGTTATTCCATACACCGGTGATCTCGCCGTCAGGGGTCTGGAACACCAGGGCGACACGGCCGAACTTCAGCATGTCGACCTGACGCTGCTTGCCTTCGAACTCGATCAGGTCAGAGTACGGCTCGATCGTCGTCCCGAACGTGTTTTCGACCTGATAGGCCTGCAGCACCTGATTGAACTTCTCCGACACGGACACGTCGGCCCGGTCCATCATGTCCTTCAGGAACACCACTCGTTCACGCCGCTCCTCCATGAGGAACGGAATGTCCTTCTCGATGAACACCTCGAGGTTCTGGATCATGCGCTCGATGAGGGGGCCAATCTGCCGTTCGATCAGGGAGACCTGGTCGATCGAAAGATTCAGCTCACTCATCTCTTCTTCTTGCTTCGCGATCAGTCGCTCCTGCTGAAGGTTGTAGACCTTCAGTCCGTCGACGATCTTCATGACCTGCTTGTACTGCGTGAGCAGGTCGCGCGTATCTTCACTCAGTTGATCCACTTTCAACTGAGACTTCCGACCGGACTCGGTCGTCGCGGAGCGCACGCCCAGCACCTCGTCCAGCGTTTGGGCGCTGGCAAGCGGGACTGTGATGGGTGCGGCAAATGACAACAGCAACGCTGCCACCGCTGGCCCGAG
>CEUN01005656.1_pt1 | contig 13259 bp, 15 predicted proteins | sample 361501 | NCBI WGS metagenome assembly CEUN01 (sample SAMEA2622801, study PRJEB7988) | marine metagenome | biome: marine biome (ENVO:00000447); feature: marine epipelagic mixed layer (ENVO:xxxxxxxxx); material: "saline water (ENVO:00002010), including plankton (ENVO:xxxxxxxx)" | depth 120 m | reverse complement strand
GTCACCATGAACTTGTGCATAGGGGTGGGGCCCGGCGCGAAGTCTACGCCATGATCGCGCAGCCAATAGACGGTGCGGCTGGCATTTTCAGCCATCACTCGAGCGAGAGCCGGGTCGGCTTCGTCCTTGGTCACCCGGTTGATTGCGGCCAGCAGGTCGTCCGGCTCTGACGTCGGGTCGGTATAAGCGACATGAAAGGCGCCACCGGCAAATCGGGAGTTGCAGGGATACCGCGCATCGGCGCCGCGCTCGAAGATGGCAACGCGGAGGCCGCGTTCCGACGCGGCTATACCAGCCGTCAGTCCCGCTAGCCCGCCGCCGATGATTGCGAGATCGCAGGGCGTATCGATTGATGTCATGACCAGTCCGTTATTTGTCGATCCGGAGCCGCTGCAAGGCGTCCTCGTCAAGTGTTACGCCGAGGCCTGGTCCCTCGGGGATCGCGATTTCACCATTTTCGGGACGCATCGGATTCTCGACGACATCCTCTGCAAGGGCCCCGCTGACGCCGACGGCGAAGACGCCGGCCATCAGCGGGCCGGGCCAGGAGCCGCACATCTGCGCCACGGACGCGGTGGCCACGCTGGTCGCGGGGTGATTGCCGGGGTTAATGCCCATCCCCGCCGTCGCCAGGACATGCCACAAGCGGCGAATGTGATAGATGCCGCCGTTCTTCGCGACCTTGGTTTGAGCGGAGGTCGCGGCGCGCTTGCGGATAATGTCGAGAAGCGCGTGATCGGTTGCGGCGCATTCGTCCGCCATCAACGGCATCCGTACCGCCTTCGCCAGAGCGGCCATGCCGTCCATATCCCAGATGGCCAACGGTTGCTCCGCGGTTTCAATGTCGAAAGGCTCAAGACCTTTAAGAAGGCCGAGCGCGGTATCGTAGTCGAGCGCTGCGTTCGCGTCGACGCGAAGTGCGATCTCGTTTCCATAACGGTTTCGCAACGCTTCGGCATTTCGCCGATCCTCCTGCGGATCGATGCCGATCTTCAGTACGAGATGGCGAAATCCACGTTCGAAGAACGCATCCGCGGATTCCAACAGCGATTCTACACTGCCCTTCATTGATAGGACGGCGGCGATGCGGACGCGATCTCGCGTCTTTCCGCCGAGAAGTTGATGGACCGGAATACCAAGCATCTTACCGACGACATCGTAAAGCGCATCGCCGACGGGTGCCTGGCTGTAATGGCTGTGATACATGCTCTCGTCCAGGCCGTGCATGATCGCGTTTACATCGAATGGGGACCGCCCGAGCAGCTGCGGCTCAAAGTGGTTTTTGATGGTGTCGACCTGGCCTTCCAGGGTCTCCGCACTGCCTTGTCGGCGCCAGGCCTGGGTTTCTCCGACACCGGTGACACCCTGATCCGTGTGGATTTTGACAATGAGAGTCTCGACAACAGGTCGCGCGGCCCCGGTCGATATCTTGAACGGTACCTTGAAGGGTACGTTTAGGGGGACGCATTCAACTCCGGTGATTTTTGCGGGTACGCGGTTGGCTGCGCTTACGTCCAATTCCTGTACATCGTTCATGGTATCGCTTCCATTTGGCTTAATCGTCAATAAGCATAGGTGTTCCCACTCCCCAGACTATAGTCATTTCAGTCAGAGAACATCTCGTGAAAGGGAAGATATCATGCAATTCGGAGTGTCGATGCCGAACCGGGGGCCGTTGGCGACGCCCGAGACGATGCGGGAGATTGCCACCGCGGCAGAGCGGCTGGGCTATGGCTACATCACCGTCTCCGATCACATCGTCGTGCCGCGTAAGATCGATCCCAATTATCCCTACAGCGAAAACGGAGAATTCCGTTGGACGTCCGATGGCGAGGTCGACTGCATGGAGCAATTCACACTCCTTGCATGGCTTGCCGCTGTAACCAGCCAAATTCGCATTATGACATCGGTTATCGTAATTCCGCACCGCAATCCGTTGTTTATGGCGAAGTCGATCGCAACGACGGATGTTCTCTCGGGTGGCCGCGTGACGCTGGGCTGTGGTGCAGGTTGGATGCATGAGGAATTCGAGGCGCTCAACCTGCCGGACTTCGCTGCGCGAGGGCAGGTGACCAACGAGTATCTCGACGTAATGAAGATCGCCTGGACCGACCCGGACCCATCCTACGATGGCGAATTCTACAGTTTTGACCGGGTCGACCTCGAACCGCGTCCGGTGCAGGACCCGCATCCGCCGATTTGGATTGGCGGTGAAAGCATGCCGGCGATCCGTCGTGTCGTCTCGCACGGCGATGCCTGGTATCCATTCGGCAGTAATCCGAAATTCCGCATGGATACGGTCGCATCATACGCTGCACGGCGCGATAGGTTGTGGAAATGTGCAGAAGAGGCCGGCAGAAACCCTGCGACCATTGCGCTCTCTTACAACTGCGCCTTCCACAACGCCGAAGCACAGGTGCACGTGGATGGCGGCCGACAGCTCGTGACCGGTACCCCGGAACAACGCGCGGAAGATATCGCGGCGCTCGGAGAGGCCGGAATTTCCACAATGGTGGTTAACGTCGCCTCAAACGATAAGTCCGAAATGTTGGCTCGGATGACGGAATTCTCGGAAAACGTCATGCCACTGGTTGGATAGGAGCCGTATCGTTCCTAAATAGGTGTTTTTGCAGTGGGAGGCGGTGATGAGCGGAAACGGCGAAAAAGTAATAGCGCTCGATAAAGAACGCATGCAGGCGATGACGGAAAAGGACGTCGCCAAACTGAAGAACCTGATTTGTAAAGATTTGGTCTATACGCATTCCTCGGCGCGGCTCGATACGAAAGAGAGCCTGATCGGCAATATGGAATCGGGAGCGACAGTCTATACCCGATGCACGCCGTCTGATGTCGAAGCACTGGATCTGGGCGATGCGGTTGTGCTTACAGGGCGAGCCGATATCACCGTCGAGGCGAACGGCAATCCCAACGCCTTTTCCGTAAGATTTACCGATGTTTGGCAGAATCAGAGCGGCCAGTGGCGCATGGTTGCTTGGCAGTCCACAAAGCTTCCTGGATAACTCATTTTCCGAACGGAGGCTACAAGATGAACGACACCTACACGCCCCCTAAGGTCTGGAAATGGGAGGGGCAGGACGGCGGCGCCTTCACCAATATCAACCGTCCGGTCGCGGGTGCGACGCATGAGAAGGTACTGCCCGTCGGTGAGCATCCATTGCAGCTCTACTCGTTGGGGACGCCCAACGGCGTCAAGGTGACAATCATGCTGGAAGAGTTGCTGGCCCTTGGGCACAGCGGTGCAGAGTACGACGCTTGGCTCATCAAGATCGGCGATGGCGATCAGTTCGGGAGCGGCTTTGTTGGGGTCAATCCGAATTCCAAGATCCCGGCATTGATGGATCATAGTACAAACCCGCCGACCCGCGTTTTCGAGTCTGGTGCGATCCTGATGTATCTCGCCGAGAAGTTCGGAGAATTCTTGCCGACCGATCCGTCAGCTCGGGCGGAGTGCCTCTCCTGGCTATTCTGGCAGATGGGCAGCGCGCCATATCTCGGCGGTGGGTTTGGCCATTTTTATGCCTACGCACCGACGAAGATCCAATATGCCATTGACCGTTTCACCATGGAGGTCAAACGCCAGCTCGATGTTCTGGACCGCCAGCTCGCCGACAATCGCTATCTCTGTGGCGACGATTACACCATCGCTGATATGGCGGTGTGGCCATGGTACGGTGGTTTGGTGATGGGATGGCAGTACGACTCCGGTGAATTTCTGGATGTCGAAATTTACACCAACGTCAAGCGCTGGGCGGATGAAACGCACAGCCGCGAGCCAGTCCGGCGGGGCCGGATGGTCAATCGCGTCCGGGGGGAGGCGAGCGGGCAGCTCCGAGAACGCCATGACGCCGGCGATTTCGAAACCAAGACGCAAGACAAGCTCGAAGCCGCCGACTAAGCCGCGCAGAACGATCCGCCACGGCGGTCACGCTTGAGGGTCTGCCCGCCGTTAACGTTCTCTTAAGCCGTGTCTGCCAAGGTATTGGGCGAGAGGTTCCCAATGTTGGGGGTGACAGACGATGCGGTAACAAACGGGCGATAGAAGCTCAGCGCTACGTGTGGCAACGCAGCTTACGATCAAAGGTATTGGTTCATACTCGGGAGAGGGGCAGGGCGACTATCGGATATGTTGCGCCGACGACGATGGTGACATCGTCGCTTCGATATTTTGGGTGATAAATCTCGCACCCGGCGATCCGGCCGTTGTATCCATCCGGCCAAAGGTTGGCAGCCGGGTGCTGAGCGTCGCAAAACGCCCCGCGCAACACGAGTTGGCCGCGCTTTGCCGTAATCCTGTTCTTGGAATCGTTGAATTCTATGGTGCTTGTGACGAGGCACGTGACGCAGGTCCGTATCGTGACGCGTCACCTCGCTCGATTATGGCCGAATTTTCAACCGAGACTGCCTATCCCCTCGTTCTGGCACAGTAATCGTGTGGCGGTTGGAAATGGCGACTGGTCTCTCTGACGATCGCCGCTCGGCGGTTCAGATATGGCTGCATGGAGGCATCGCGAACGAATTGCTGCATGACAAACTGGAGATTGGATCGCTTTCGAACGCGTTTGCTCTCGATAATATCGTTGAGTTTCTCAAAGAAGTTGAAGACCGTCTGTCGTTCGACGAACTCGTGATGCGGCGTATTCACGTTTTTGCGGAATGGAGCGATCAGAAAATCGCCATCAGTATCACGGATAAAGGCCAAGGCTACGATCATCGCTCCGTGATGCGGTTCCGTCGCGATTTGCGACACAGCCCCGCGGTATAGGACTTTTCGTCCAACTTACCGATCACATCGAATATCAGGATTCTGGGCGTACTTTACGGTTCGAGTTCGCCCACAGCATCGCCGCCGCTTAATCGTACGGTGACCCTATTGATCGTTTTGCCGACGCGCCTCACCATCCATATAGTGACCGCTTAGATAGCGGGCAATTCCGTAGTGCCGTGGACAGCGTCTTTTCGGCCCGTGCCCGACGAACATTTTTGGAGATTTGGTATGGGTGATACACCTGTTGCACTGATCACTGGAGGGGCTCAAGGCATTGGGTATGCCTGCGCCGAGGCGATTGGAGCATCCGGGGCGCGCATCGTCGTCGCTGATATAAACAAGGTGGGTGTTGAAGAAGCCGCCAATAAGTTGGGTGGGTGCGCTGTCGGATTGGCCTGCGATATGGGCGATTCAGCGCAAATCGACGCGCTTTTCGATACCATCGAGAGCGAGGCCGGCCCGGTGTCGATCCTGGTCAATAACGCAGGCATCGCTTTGCCGAATGACTTTCTCGAAACTTCCCTCGATCAATTCCGATCTGTGATCGACGTTAATCTGATCGGCACATTTTCGGCATTGCAACGGGCGGCGAAAAGCATGGTCGCGGAGAAGATTGAAGGTGCCATCGTGAACATGTCGTCGATCAATGCACAGGTTGCGATTCCATCCATTGCCGCCTATTGCGCCTCCAAGGGCGGCGTCATGCAGTTGACCAAATCAGCGGCTTTGGCGTTGGCGCCGCATAACATTCGGGTGAACGCGGTAGGCCCGGGCTCGATCGACACGGCAATGATGGCGAGTGTTAACGCCAACCCCGAAGCGATGGAAATGGTCATGTCGCGCACACCGCTAAAACGCATTGGCACGCCGCGGGAGATTGGCGATGTCGTCGCGTTTCTGGCCAGCGACAAGGCGAGCTACATCACAGGCGAGACTATCTATGTCGATGGCGGTCGGATCGGTATGAACTATACGATGTAGTCCGGTCAGTCGGTGATTGGTGCTGAACCGACCCGAGGATGAGGACGGCCGCCATCCGCAACGCCCATGCACAGCACGATTTCGTCCGGTCGCGGCGCGTCCGCCACCATGACGGTGATCGTGTCGAAATGATTGAATGACCAGGCCTCGTCCTTATGGCCGAGAGGCATGTCTATGGGTGATCCAAGCGCGGCGACTTTTGCATTCGACGCGATGAGCGCCGCGCCGCCGCCGACAGCGTCGCGCATGGGTTTGCCGAGCTTTGGGTGTATTACGGCGCCGCCGTGTTCCAAATCACCATCCACGCCGACAATTGCGGCCTTGCCGTAATTGACGGGGGGACCGACCAGTTGCGCTACTGCGTCCTCCATCAGACGTTCACCAAGCGCGCGGCTGATATCGAACAAGGGGGACAGGTCTTCTTCGAAACAACCGGCGAACGGATTTTGGAAAACCGCCATCGCAACCACCCGGGTAATCGGTGAGCAGGCCTTACCTACATTGTCGGCTTCGATGACCTCCTTAAGGAGCAGAGTCTTTCGAACATGCATGATGTGGCCTCCAGTCGAATCGTATGACGTAATCTTTTGTGTGGGTTTTTTGCACCACTCTACCTCTCGTCGACGAGTACCTTCCGCAAGGCAGATACGGTCGTCTCAATATCGTCTTTGGTGGTGTCGAACCCGACGCTAAAGCGGATGGCGCCCATGGCGATGTCTTCCCCGACGTCCATGGCCGCGAGAACCGGTGACATGGTGACTCGGTCCTCATGGCACGCGGAACCGGTAGAGGCGGCAATTCCTTCGAGCGCCTCTAATAGCTTTGAACCGTCCCGGCGAACGAAAGAGACGTTGAGCGTGTTTGGAAGTCGCCGGTCCACGGCGCCGTTCTGGACGACCTGATCGCCGAAGGCCTGATACAGTTTTTCCCAGAAATAATCTCTCGTTAAAGCCAGCGGATTTTCTGCCAGGCGGGACTCAGCCAAGGCGCAAGCCGCGCCGAGGGCAACTGCCATGACTATCGATTCTGTTCCGGATCGCCGGCCGTCTTCCTGTCCTCCGCCGTGGATCAGTGGTTCCAACTCCACCCCGGACTTAATGTAGAGCATGCCGACGCCTTTTGGTGCGTAGAGCTTATGGCCGGCCAAGGTCAGTAGATCGACGCCGAGTGTGCCAACGTCGACGGGAATTTTGCCTGAGGATTGCGCGGCGTCGGTATGGCAAAGAACGCCGTGTTCTCGGGCAATTGAGGCTACCTCCGAAATTGGCTGGACGGTGCCGACTTCGTTATTCGCGTGCATGACACTGACGAGGATCGTCCGTTCGGTAACCGCGCGCCGGACGTCTTCCGGATCCAGCATTCCTTCTCTATCGACAGGCAGATAGCTCACTTCGGCGCCGAGACGTTCCAAAAAGCGGCAGGTCTCGATGGTCGCGGGATGTTCGATCTGGGTGGTCACGATATGGGCGTCGCGCCGACTCGATGCAAAATACGCACCCTTCAGCGCGTGATTGGATGCCTCGCTGCCGCCGCTTGTGAAGACGACTTCTTCGCTAGTACAGCCCAGGAGCGAGGCGACTTGCGAGCGGGCCTTTGCCAAAGCGTTCTGCAATCCGTCACTCGCCCAGTGCCGGCTTGACGGGTTTCCGTAACCGTGCCGTAGATATGGCTGCATCGCTTCCACGACTTCGGCGGCGACCGGCGTGCTCGCATTATGGTCGAGATAAATGGTCATCCGTGTCTCCTGGTTCAGGTGACGGCGCCACTTTCTTTGAGTGCGGCGATTCTTTCTTCATCGTATCCCAAGATATGACCGAGCACGTGGTCGGTATGCTGCGCAAGCATCGGAGGAGCGGTGGCGGACCTAACCGGGGTCTCCGACATCCGTAACGGTGAGCGAAGGTTTGGGACGGTGCCAACCAGGGGATGCGGCAAGTGCTCCACAAGATTGCGCTCCTCGACAAACGGATCTGTTAGGGCGTCGCCGATTTCATTGATCGCACCAACGGGAGCGCCCGCGGCCTCGAGCTTCGCTAGCCAAGCGTCGCGCGTATCGCATGCTAGTGTTTCTGTTACGATGACATATAGCGCATCCCGATTTTCGAGGCGCTTTGGGTTTGTCGCGAAACGTTCGTCCTCCAGAAGATCCTCACGACCCAATGCCGTTGCGAATTGGAAGAATCCGCGCTCGCTAGCACACGTCACTTGTATCAATTTCCCGTCTTTGGCGGGAAATACACCGATGGGTTGCGCCGCGTTGCTGCCATTGCCGACGCGCGGCAATTCCGTCCCGTCGAGCAGGTAGCGAATTCCGTAATGCGACAAAGACGATACGGCGACATCGAACAAGGGGACCTCGATATTTTGGCCTCTTCCCGAACGCTCGCGGGCGAAAAGAGCGGCGAGGATACCCTGCACGGCGAAATGGCCGGTTTGCGTATCGGTAACAGCGAGGCCCGTCCGCATCGGCCCAGATTCTACACTGCCGTTCGTCGCCATCTGGCCGCTCTCCGCCTGAACGATCGGGTCATAGGCGGCCCGTGACTTCTGTGATCCTTCGCGGCCATAGCCCGAAATCGAACAATAAACGAGCTTCGGAAACCGATTCTTTAGGCTCTCGTATCCGAAACCAAATTTCTCCATAACGCCGGTTCGAAAATTCTCGACGAGGACGTCTGCTTCAGACAGAAGCTCGAGGATTACATCGCGCCCCTCCGGGTCGGCCATGTCGATGGCGATGCTTTGCTTGTTTCGGTTCAGCGACAGAAAATAAGGGGAATCGCATTCGATGTGCGGTGGCTTGTGGTTGCGTAGATCGTCGCCTTTGCCGGTATCCTCAATCTTGATGACGTCCGCGCCGAGATCCGCGAGGCACATTGTGCAGTGTGGGCCGGCAACGATACGGCTGAAATCGATAACCCGAATTCCTGAAAGTGCCTTCGGGGTGTCTGATGTGTCCGACATGCTTGTTTTCCTCTTTTCTTACGGGTTGTATTTAGCGCAATGCCGACAGGGATAAACCGCGTCGAGGTAATAGCGGCGCTGAGAAGGAGAAGGTTATGAGCGGAAAGGCAAAAATTGCGATCGTTACAGGAGCTGGCAGTGGAATTGGCCGCGCCTCGGCGCTCGCACTGCTGGAAGACGGTTGGAGCGTTTCTCTTGCGGGCCGCCGGTCTGACCCCTTGGAGGAAACAGTAAGTCTGGCGGGTGCCGCAGGCGAGCGAACCCTTGTCGTGCCGGCAGACGTTGCCGACGAGGACGCGATGCGAAACTTGTTCGACAAGACGAAAGAACGTTTTGGGCGCCTAGATTTCCTGTTCAATAATGCCGGTATGGGCGTGCCGCCGGGCGATCCCGACGAAATCGCATTTGCCGATTGGAAGAAGGTCGTTGACGCGAACCTGCATGGTTCATTCCTCGGCATTCAGAACGCCTTCCGCCTGATGCGCGCGCAGGAACCGAAAGGCGGCCGCATCGTGAACAACGGGTCGATTTCCTCCTATACCCCGCGTCCGGGTTCTATCCCGTATACGTCGACGAAGCACGCCGTAACCGGTCTGACCAAGACGGCTTCGCTCGACGGCCGAAAGCACGATATTGCCGTGGGGCAGCTTGACGTGGGCAACGCCGCAACACCGATGACGGCGCGTATGGCCAAAGGAGTACCGCAGGCAAACGGCGATACGATGATCGAGCCGACAATGGATGTCGATAACGTCGCTCGGGCCATCGTCTATATGGCGAGCCTGCCGCTTGACGCTAACGTCCAATTCATGACCGTGATGGCGTCGAAGATGCCGTATGTCGGCAGGGGTTAGCGCCGCAGAAGGCTAGGAACAGTGCGTAAGGATGCAGAGCCGTTCCTGACCATCGAGGGCGCGGCTGATATGACCCTGTCCCGTGTGTCCTCGCCGCAATAAATATCGCCGACGCGGACGTCGCGTTTCGGAGCATTTCTGACTTCGACCTTAATGCCATCTGTTAGGCACAACAGCACTTGGCGTTGCGACGCTTGTTGATAGGCAAGGATTTAGGTCGGCCAATTTCTCAACGAACGGAAGCCTTTGAGGGGTAGTTCTTTTGTCATTTTTCCGCTCGGGCTTTCGAAGATGTGCGGGAGCTGCCGGTCCTCGAATGTCGACCTGCCTTCCGGTCCGGTGCAGCAGCGCAGTACCGGGACCGTGCCCGCCGACGGCGCTCAGCGACCAGTTCGTCATCCAGGTTGATGAATACCGGATGGAAATCCCTACCATCGAGCGCGTGGCTGATGTGTCCGTGACCATGCGTGTCCGTCCCTTCCAGCATGTCCCCGGCGCGGAACTATCTCTTGTCGCCATGGCTGATTTCAACTTCGAGGCCGTTGTCCAATAGAATTATCAGGCGGCGGCGCGGTGCCGTTTTAAAGCCATAATCCGTATTGCCGTGCGTCAGACGGAAGTGAATCGGTTCTGCCGGCATCAGATCTGTTTCGCGGCCCTGTGCGTGCTCGAAGCGGAATGGGATGTCGACTTACTCGAAATAGGTGCGGTCGTCCTTTCCCGTATACGTGCGGAGGTATTTCATTTTACGAGTGCCAATGTTCCCGTGATTAATACCAATACTATGACAACCCAGCGGAACATTGTTTCCGACGCGCCTTTAAAAAATTGGTTGCCGATCCAGATTCCGGCCATGTAGACCGGCGCCAGTACCAGGCTCAGCACGATGGCGTCCTGGGTGTAGAGGTCATACCAGCCGAAGGCGGCAAGGCGGAGGGCCATGGCCAGCGCAAAATAGGCGACGATACCCGCGCGCGTCTGCGCGGCGTTGCTGCCTTTGGCAATGAGGAACATCACGACCGGCGGTCCACCCAGGCTCGCGACGCCGCTGCAAAAACCGCTGAAAAAGCCGACGCAAGCTGACAGCAACTTCGTGACTTCACCCTTATATCGCCATCCCGTCGCGATCAGCACAGCGAAGACGACAACCATTGCGGCAATGCCTCTGCGGACGGTCTCCGCGTCGAGAACGGCGAGCGACCAAGCACCAAGTGGTACGGTGATTGCGGCGGCAAGGCAGAGCGGGGCTAATGCCCGCCAGTCCGCTTCTCGGGTCGCGGTTCGCGCAAGTTGCAAAACGCCGGGAACCTCGATCAGTGACATCAGGACCACCGCCGGTATCGGACCGTAGACAATGATCAGAACCGGAACGATGATAAGCGCGGCACCAAACCCGGTAAAACCGCGTGACAGGCCGCCGAGAAAAACGACGCAAAGCGCAAGCGCGAGCAAAGGGTCGAAAGAAATCACAGGGCGGTCACGCTACGGTCGAAAAGTCGATAACCGGTCACTCGGCTGCTAATGTGGTCGTCGAATCGTAGTTTCCGGACACTAGTGTACGCATCAGGTCGTCGATATTGGAGGTGTCCGGCAATCTGCGCACCGCGTCCGCGATCGCACCGAGATCCATCGACGGATCGACCATGTCGATCAGTGGTTCTGCTTTCTCACTAACACCATCGAATGACAAAGGCCGTTCCGGTGACCCGAGTGCCTCGATCACCTCAGCACTTTCCTGCCGTCCGTCGGCAAATGTCACCGTGACGCGGTTCGCCATACGGTCCGGTAGATAGTCGTCCAATTTCGGATCGTGATGGGCTTCCGTCTTGTCGATCAAGGAAATGATCGTTGGATCGTTGTGGTATCCGCTCTCAAACGCCGAATATTTCTTGGGTCCGTAAGCCAGCGTCGCGGCGGTTATGTACGGCATGCTGTATTGCGCGGCCATCACGGAGTTTGGCCGCCGAATAGCGTGTTTCTTGATCGCGTTTGCTGGCGAAAAGACATCAACCTTGGTGATATCGGCGGGGTCGTGTGTGAAATGCGCTGTTGCGATTTCCAAACAGTCGATCATTGAATGGAATTTGCGGCAACAGGAATAGGGCTTGAAGCTGATGTTGTGAATTTCGAGCGGCGCGCCAGTCTTCCTCGCGAGAAGCTCCAGCTTCGGATTTTCGCTGTAAAGGTGATAGAAAGCGAGCGGACCTTCGAGTGAATTTTGCGGCGCCGTCATTTCCAGTTTTCCAAGCTGCGCTGCGAGGACGCCGTGCATCGACGGGATCCCGGCGTGCATCCTCTTGACCATCGTTCCCTGTGGCTCGTGTGCGAACTGGGAGGAACCGCTGACCATGGACAGCGCGAGGCCCCAAGACCGGGCGAGACCTTCTGCATCCAACCCCATGAGTTTAGCCGCCGCCGCTGCGGCGCCGAATGGCCCGAAAAGGCATGTCGCATGGAAACCTCGTTCCGTGACTTCTTGCGAGACCGCGGCTCGGCCAATGCGTGTCATCGCTTCATAACCCGCGGCGATGGCGGCGAGAATATCGCGGCCACTCGAACCGCTTTCGGCAGCGACAGCAAGGGCGGCCGAAATCACGACAGCGCCTGGATGGCTGCTCGAGGCCTCATGGGTGTCGTCTAGTTCATAACCGTGCGCTGCCGTGCCGTTAGCAAGGGCTGCTGTCGCGGCATTCGTAAGGTCACCTGAGCCAATCAGGCGGGCCGGGCCTGATGCATTTTGGTCTTGGGACCAGGCGCGCATCTTTCGTCCCCAGGGCTGGATAGAACCGCACAGGGTTACGGCAGCGTAATCCAGAATAAGGCGTTGTAACTGTGCGACATCGGAATCGTTCAACCCATTGAAATCGAAATCGATCATCTCGCTTGCAAGTTCCAGGCTCGAAGGGTGCTTATCAGACATCTTTCCGTTCCCTATCCAATGCTTAGTTCTTTACCTAATTTGGCAGGGCCTTAGTACAATCTGCGCTGCAATTGGCACCACGCAGGGCGAGGAGAAGGACGGTCGCGATATGGAGCAATATCCAGCAGTAAGAATAATGGTTAAGTACGGCAGCATGTTTGCGGTATTGGCAGGCTTGGCATTACCCTCATTGGCGCTTGTCGGATTTTTGAGCGCCGGCTGGCATTGGGTCTGGCTCGTCGCGGCCGTATTCGCGGGGATCGCGCTTGGGTTCGTTTTCCGAACCTTCGCAGAGCTGACTCAAATAATTGCGGATATGCTTTTGCCGCAATAGCGGGTCTGCGAAGGTTCGGAACGCGAAGCAATAAGCCCAACCTCGCGGAATCGATGGATTTAAGGTTCGACAAAAAATGATCTTGTTTGTCGCAGCGTCCGCAATGAGTTCCGAAATAAGCGTGCGGCATGTCGAATGTTCGTCGAACGTCAGCCGCCCACCGAGATCGGCTCTAAAGCCGTCGTCCGTCTTTTTTGAATTTTATTCGAATGTCTTCCCTCACAGTGAAATCCGATTGTAACTGCAAATGATCGCCAGGTTTCTCTTTTCTATCACTTAGCCTAACGCCAAATTGGTTGGAAATTTATTAAAGAATTTTGGTTTTAGAGCTGCACTTTCACGTCTGTATTACCTGGTCGAAATTCCTGTATCCCTTTCAGATCTTTCGACGGCAATTCGTACGTCGTTCTCAACATTGCC
>CEUN01033280.1_pt1 | contig 13260 bp, 5 predicted proteins | sample 361501 | NCBI WGS metagenome assembly CEUN01 (sample SAMEA2622801, study PRJEB7988) | marine metagenome | biome: marine biome (ENVO:00000447); feature: marine epipelagic mixed layer (ENVO:xxxxxxxxx); material: "saline water (ENVO:00002010), including plankton (ENVO:xxxxxxxx)" | depth 120 m | reverse complement strand
AATGTGTAGCCCGTACCTCCATCGCTCCCCATAACATAGCGAATGCCAGTCCAATACTTATGTTTTTTTTCATTTATCGATCTCTTTTCTTCAGTTTTTTTAGAGACCGATTGGGTTAGGCATAAAAAAAGACCTTCCGCATGGGAAGATCTTAGGATTAAAGCTGCACCAACGTGCCGGCCTCATCCTTCTCTAGTGCGGAGAAGTTGGACGCAAAAGCGACCAGACGAGCATTAACGACGAAATTGACCTGACTTTGAGTATAAATAATAACTCATCACAGTGGCGCAACCGTTCCCGATTTTCACGGGATTCCTTCCTGCGTTAAAGATTTTTTAAATCAAAGAACAAAAAAATTATGCACTTACCTTTGACTTAATCAAGTCAACAATTTTGCGTAGCCAGCAGGGCCGCCTTCTGATTGAATCGACATCCCATGCTGAACCTTAGTCAATCAATTGCGATCGGACTATTAGCCGCGCTATCGGTCGCAAACGCTGACATCCTTCCACCGGGAAACCGTCCACTGCCGCCTGGCCATCACGCCCTCATAAACGCCACAGTTATCATTAAGCCAGGTGTCTCAATTAAAAATGCGACTGTGGTTATTCGCGATGGCCGTATACAGAGCGTCAACGAAAAGTCAAAACCACCAGCTTCAGCTCGCAAATGGGATATGAGCGGTTTGACACTTTATGCCGGCTTCATCGAACCTTACGCCACCGAAGCCAAGCCTATCTCAACGACGATGACACAGAGCATTACCGCCATCGGAGCCACCGCCGCGGGCAAACCTGGCTTCCTTGGCACACCCGGCAATGAAATGGACCCTGGGGTAACCGGACCGGGATCCGGGTTATCCACGATGAAACCCGAACATGATGTCACTACAGCGTTTAGCCCCAAACCAGATACACACCAATCCTTGCGCGAACAGGGATTTACCGCCGCAGTACTAGCCCCTGATGTCGGTATCATACGTGGGCAAAGTGCACTGATATCGCTTGGTCAAGACTCACCAAACCGCCTTATCATCCGGCCGCGCGTGTTTCAGCACATCGTATTCGACACAAAAGCATCCAAGACGGACGAGTTCCCTAAGTCACTCATGGGCGTGATCGCTGCTATTCGTCAGACCCTTTCTGATGCTAACCATTACAATGACACTTGGGCATATCACCGAGCCCACGTGACATCCACCAAACGGCCAGCTTTCAATCTATCACTCGATGCCCTCCAGTCCTTAATAAAAAAAGAACAACAACTTGTCATAGAACCAGGCAGTGTTTTGATGGTCGACAAGGCGATGAGGCTCAGCAGCGAATTTAATATCCGACCGGTCATCGTTGCAACTGGAAACGAATGGCGACGGCCGGACCTCATTAAAGATTTAACAACCCGATTCATCGTACCAGTTAATTTCCCAAAGGCTCCTAATATGCCAAGTGACACCGATTGGGAAAGGGTCTCGCTTGACCAACTACGAGCCTGGGACTGGGCGCCAGAAAACCCGGCGCTATTAAAGCAAAATGGCCTTGAGATCGCCCTGACGACGCATGGCCTCAAGGACAAAAAGTCGTTCCGCAAAAACGTAACCAAGGTCATCGCACGCGGCTTGACCAAGAGAGACACACTCGCCGCATTGACCACCGTCCCGGCTAAGCTCGCCGGCATCGCGAATCAACTCGGAACCATCGAAAACGGCAAACTAGCTAATATTGTCGTTGTGGAAGGCGACTACTTTGACCCCGAAGCCAAGATAAAGGGCGTTTGGATTGAGGGAAGGTGGCATACCTTTGAGCCAGAAAAACTTACGTGGATCGATAAAAAGAAGAATAAAAAAGAGAAGAAAGACGATGAACCTTTGAAAGAAAAGGAGGAGAAGCCGGATGAACGACTGGCAAAGTCACCAATCGCGGAAATCAATTTACTGAAGCCTGACTCGGTGCTGGTCCGCAACGCCACACTATGGACAAGCGGCGAGCGTGGTGTGCTAAAAAAACACGACCTTTTGGTCGTAAACGGCAAAATAAAGCAGATCGGCCGCAAACTGAAGGCGAATGAAAATACTCATATCATCGACGCCAAAGGGATGCACATCACTGCAGGCCTGATCGACGCGCACAGTCATAGCATGATTCTCGGTTCTGTAAACGAAGGCACCTTGCCCTCTTCAGCAATGGTATCGATCGGCGATGTCGTCAACTCAGAATCACCGGAAATCTTACGTCAACTCGCTGGCGGACTAACCGTAGCCAATTTGTTACATGGTTCAGCAAATCCGATCGGCGGACAAAATGCCGTCATCAAACTCAGGCTTGGTGAAGGGCCTGAAGGACTTAAATTCAAGGCCGCACCGTCTGGCATTAAGTTTGCGCTGGGGGAAAATGTTAAACAATCGAACTGGGGCGACAACAAAAACACCCGATTCCCACAAACCAGAATGGGCGTACCAGCCTTTCACGAAAATCGTTTCACCGCCGCTTGGCAATACATACGTGAATGGCGTCGCTTTCGCGAAAAAGGCGGGCCGCCCCCAAGACGTGACCTCGAACTCGAGACCTTGGGACAAATCATCAAGGCTGAAAGGTGGATTCATTGCCACTCATACCGTCAGGACGAAATTCTGGCATTCTTGCGTACGATGGAAAAATTTGGCGTCCGAGTTGGCACGCTGCAACACGTACTTGAGGGTTACAAGGTTGCAGATGAGATTGCAGCACACGGTGCCGGCGGCTCCTGCTTTTCGGACTGGTGGGCTTACAAGTACGAGGTGATAGATGCCATCCCTTATGCTGGCAGCCTGATGCACCAACGCGGTGTTGTGGTTTCGTTCAACTCTGACTCGTCCGACCTTGCCCGTCGCATGAACCTTGAAGCAGCCAAGGCCGTGAAATACGGTAATACGAGCGAAACCGAAGCACTTCAATTCGTCACCCTAAACCCCGCTAGACAGTTGCGGATCGACCACCGCGTCGGCTCACTAGAAGTCGGCAAGGATGGCGATTTTGTGATCTGGACCGCTCATCCGTTGAGCACCAGCTCGATTTGTTTAGAAACGTGGATCGATGGTAAACGCTACTTCGAGCGCGAGACTGCTATCCGCTTGGCAGAAGCCCGAGCTAGGGAACGAGAAAAACTACTCGCAAAGGCCAAAGGCAAAGCCAAGGAGGTTGAAAAAGAGGATAAAAATGAGGGTTCGGAAGACGCTCGAGCTGCCTTTTTTCGGCGCGCACTCGAGACGGCGCATGGCTTGGGGGTCGTCGATTGCCAAGACTGTAAAATTGAAACTGAGTAACTAAGCAAAGGAAGATCCATGACATTTACGAAACAATCCTTCCCTGTTCTTACAATTACGACGATCGCGCTGCTGGCCGCTTTCTCAAGCGCCTTGGCCAAGAATACGCTTTTAACAAACGCTGTCGTACACACAGTCTCGGGGCCGACACACTCGCCTGGTTTTGTACTTATCGAAGGCGACACAATTAAGGCCGTAGGCCCGGCCAAAAAGAAACCCGATGCCGGAGAGGCAAAGGTGTTGAACCTGAAGGGTCAGCACCTGTTCCCAGGCCTCATTGCACCGACCACAGCGTTAGGACTGATGGAAATCGCGGCCGTACGCGCGACGGTCGACACTCGTGAAGTCGGTACCTATACACCGGAAGTCAAATCGTGGCTAGCGATCAATCCAGACTCGGAACTGATCCCAGTCGCCCGCGCTAATGGCATTACGCATTTTTTGCCGGTACCTCAAGGCGGCACCGTCACGGGTCAGTCTGGCCTAATGGCCACTGTCGGCTGGGGTTACGAGAATATGCTCCGCTACTCGCCAGTTGCGTTGCACTTGTTCTGGCCATCAATGAACATCAATCCGGCCGCGGACAACGCCAAGAAGCAGATCAAAGAAAGGGACAAGCGACTAAAAAAAATCGATGACTTTTTTCTGGAAGCTCAAGCCTATGCCAAGTCACAATCGACCCCTCAACATAAAGGCGTACCTGCCTGGGATGCGATGCTTCCCTGGGTACGCGGCGAAAAACCCTTAATCATCCACGCAAACTCACGAATGCAGATCGAGTCTGCTCTCGACTGGACCAGCAAGCGCAGTTGGACTCCGATTATCGCCGGAGCACGCGATGCGTGGCAAATAGCTGGGCGCTTGGCCAAGCAAAAGATACCGGTGATTTTCGAACACACCTTCACTTTGCCGGTTCGCGACTTCGACCGATACGACATCCATTTCCGAGCCGCCGGGATTCTGCACGAGGCAGGAGTTAAAGTCGCGTTCAGCGAAGGTCTCGCGCGATTCGCCGCTTCAAACGCCCGCAATCTACCCTACTCAGCGGCGCAATCATCCGCACACGGTTTACCCCGATCCGAGGCACTCAAGGGCATCACGCTGAATACAGCGGAGATCCTCGGCGTGGCCAAGCGGCTCGGATCGATCGAAGCCGGCAAGGAAGCAACCTTCTTCACAGCCAACGGCGACATTCTCGACATCCGAACGCAAGTAAAACAAATGTGGGTCGCCGGTAAAAAGGTCAATCTCGATAACCGCCACAAGCGGCTTTACAAAAAATATCGCAATCGCCCAAAACCAGAGAACACCAGTAAGGAAAAATACCCTATTTCAGCCGACTTACCTAAACGGCTGAATCTCCCCTCATTTTACAAAAAGAGCACACATGTCAACGGTTTCCCAATCGTCTCCTCGGAAAAGGTTTCTAATTACGCACTCAAGGAAGCCGCCCATCTCGTCGACCAGATGATCGGTCACCGTCAGGATATCATTGACAATTTGATCCGGCGTAATTGCCGCCTTGTTGTCATGGCTCACAACGAGTTCACCACACAAGTACCGGAGCACAGCCACTTGTCGCCATCCAAATTCTGGGACCGAAGAGCGCGCGGACTGGGCTCTTCCCGCACTGATCCGGTTGTCAGTTGCGCGGAGGAAAATCTACTCTGTTACCCCGGCGACCCGTACAGTACCGAAAACATCCTGATCCACGAGTTCGCACATGCGGTCCACCTCAACGGCATCTTCGACATCGACCCTACCTTCGACAAGCGTCTCGCCGCAGCCTACGAGGCTGCGTTGGCCAATGGATTGTGGAAAGGCAAATACGCCTCGAAAAACAAAGCCGAATATTGGGCAGAGGGGGTGCAAAGTTGGTTCAACACCAACCGACCACCCGACCACGATCACAACCACGTCGACACACGAGAAGAATTGAAAGCGTACGACCCTGAATTAGCCAAGCTGGTTAAGGAGATATTCGGCGATGCCTCATGGCGTTACAAACGCCCATCCCAACGCATCGCACTCGATCACCTCTATGGATTTGACCCTCTCAACTCGCCCACCTTCCTCTGGCCTGATAAATTACAAAAGAAATTATCACCACCCAAGCGCGAACAAGAAAAGACCTAGGCCACCCGGCTTTCCAAAGCAGTTGGTTGACGCCCTACGGTTACAACGGTACACAAGCTGCATGCGACTGTTATCAACCCTGCTGGCTGTAATCCTTTCACCCATCCTTGGCCTGACGGCCAATACCGAAAAACCCAATATTATTGTTATCATGGCCGATGACCTCGGCTATGGAGATGTTGGTTGTTACGGAGCCAAGTCAAAAAACCTTAAGACACCGCATATCGATCGGTTGGCAAGCAACGGGTTGCGATTCACTAGCGGCTACTGTTCAGCCTCCACCTGCACACCAACCCGCTTCTCGTTCCTTACAGGTAAGTACGCCTTCCGCCAAAAAAACACCGGCATCGCCCCGCCTAACGGTCCTGCGATCATCCAGCCTGGCGTGGAAACTCTACCAGCACTACTCAAACGCGCTGGCTACGCCACTGCTGTAATCGGTAAATGGCACCTCGGGCTAGGCGGACCTAACGGGCCGGATTGGAATGGCGACCTAAAGCCTGGCCCTCTTGAGATAGGGTTTGACCATTGCTTTCTGTTGCCGACTACCAACGACCGCGTGCCGCAGGTTTACGTCGAGAATCATAACGTAAAGAATCTCGATCCGAATGATCCACTTTGGGTCGGCAGAAAAAAGCCGAGCACGGACCACCCGACCGGACTCACGCACCGAGGCACGCTCAAGATGGACTGGAGCCACGGCCACAACTCGACGATCCACAACGGTATTAGCCGCATCGGATTTTACACCGGCGGACATGCCGCACGGTTCCGAGACGAAGACCTAGCCGACGAATGGGTAACGCAATCCAACAAATGGATCGAAGCAAACAAAGCAAATCCATTCTTCCTGTTTTTTTCGTCGCACGACCTGCACGTTCCTCGTATCCCCCACGAACGATTCCAGGGCAAGTCCGGCCTAGGCTTTCGCGGCGACGCTATCGTGCAACTTGATTGGTGCGTTGGCGAACTCATCAAGACCCTTGAACAACTAAAGCTTTCAAATAATACACTCATCGTATTCTGCTCCGACAATGGCCCAGTCGGCGACGATGGCTACAAGGATGATGCACTTGAGAAAATGGGCGATCACCAGCCGGGCGGCCCGTTCAGTGGTGGAAAATACAGCGTGCTAGAAGGTGGCACTCGAACGCCATTCATTACGTACTGGCCTGGACGCATATCGCCTGGCATCTCAGACGAAATGGTCTGTACGATCGATTTCGCCGCAAGTTTCGCATCGCTTACAGGAGTCGAACTACCGAATGAAGCTTGCCCAGACAGTTTTGACATCATGGACGCATTGCTTGGAAAGAAAGGCGCCAAGGGGCGAAGGCATCTCATACAACAGGACAACGGCAAAGGAGGAAACTACGGTTTCCGTGCAGGCAAATGGAAGCTTCAACGCCACGACTCGAAGCGCAAACGGAACGTTGTTGTAACCAACAAACTTGCAAATTCTCCTGCTCCTAGATTCGCACTTTTCGATCTTAGCCAAGATGAACTGGAAGAAAATAATATCGCCAACGCACATCCAAAAGTTCTTGAACGCATGAAGCATCGACTACAAAAAATTATCGACTCAGGCCGAAGCCGGCCGAGCAAGTAAATTTTCCCTTCAAAAGGATCTTAATATCCTCAGATACTCTTTAAAAAATTCCCTTAATGAATTTTGAATCTTAGACGTCACAGAATATCGTTAACCATTATTGCTTGTTTCAGTTTTCTACACCTTAAAGCTCCAATTGCGAACTGCAATGACAACCAAATCAAAAACACCAAAGAGAATCTCATTCACGGAAATCTAATTCTTGATAAAGAAACCAAATATCTAAGCTATAAAATACCTGTTATGGCAAATCCACCAAACTGGACATGGTGGCATAAAATTCACCCATCCAACAAAAAAGAAAATACTTCACTATCGAAAGACAGAAAATATTTGTTAATACGCGCCAATGAAACAGCACCAAGAAAGCTTCAAATAGCAATCCAATCTCAGCTCATACCAAAATCGGATCTGATCATAAAATTGAACCAGATCCAGCTCATTGGAACACATAATAGTTATCATATTGCACCTGAACCTGGAGTTATGAAAATAATTCAGTCTGTCATGCCGAATCAGGCTGAAAATATTTCATATACCCATCGAGGGCTGACTGAGCAATTGAAACTTCTCGGAATTCGAAAATTCGAACTAGACCTGTTTCATGACACAAAAGGAGGCACTTTCGCTTACCCTCTGGGACCAACATTAGCGGGCCTTAAAAACTGGAAATCACTTCACCCTGAATTCGATACTGAATCGATGATGGTTGCGGGAATGAAAATAATCCACTTCCCTAACTTTGACTTTAGATCCAACACTCCAACTTTTAAAACTGCCTTAAGCGAACTAAACAAATGGTCCAGCAGAAATAATCTGCATTTACCAATTATGATTTTGATTGAAACAAAAAAAACAATTACGAGTAGTAAAGAAAATAAATTGGGTGCCTTCGATGCTAACGACTTCAGACAACTAGAGAAGGAAATACTTGAAGTAATTCAGCCTGAGAAAATTATTACCCCCAACAAGGTTCAGGGTGATCACAAAACATTAAACCAAGCTATTCGCAAAGGTGACTGGCCATTGCTTGCGGAAAGTCGCGGCAAATTTATCCTGGCTTTGGATAATCAAGGAGTAGAGAGAGTCAACTACCTCAAGCTTCACCCAGGATTACATGGAGCACTTTTATTTGTAAGCTCACCACCCGGCAATCCAGAATCTGCCTTTCTAAAAATCAATGATCCGATAGAAAACCATTCAGAGATCCAAAAACGAATCAATCAAGGGTACCTTATAAGGACTCGAGCCGACTCAAATTTGAAAGAAGGCCGCAGAAATGATTACCGACAAATGAATTTGGCTTTTTCAAGCGGCGCACAATACATAAGCACTGACTTCCCGGAAAAAATGGCAGGCTTCTCAGATTATAAAGTTCAATGGCCGAACGGGAAAGTTGGCAGGCTTAACCCATTGTTTACACCTGATCAACAAGTTATAATGGAACCCGAAAAATTGAATTCCCAAATTATTTCAAGGCAGTTTTCCCTGAAAACACCAACTCATGTGCCGAAAAAATGAGATAATCTAAATTATTTCACAACCCTTTCCTGCGGGCAAGCAGCACAATAAGGCCACCGACAATCAGTATCGTAATTCCGCCCATAGAAACCCAACTTAAAATCTTAAATCCTTCCTGTGGAGGATTATTTGTTTCCAAACTTTCCGCAAACGGTTCTTCAGCTGTTTCGGAAGTATTCTTCGCAGCCAAATTCTTGGCTCGATAACCAGTAAGCAGTTCGTCGAGAGTGTCACCAATGATCTTGGAACGATGAAGGCCCTGCCCTGGGCCGCTCTTGGCTAAGATCTGGCTCATCTCGATCCGAATCTCTGGACTTTCCGGGTTGAAGCCCAATTGCTTAACAACCTTTTGCTTCCGCTCTCTATCCCACTTGAGCGGCACCATCACACCCTGCATCCACTTCCGGTCTAGCCCACATTCACAATTTAATCCGATCGTGTCCAAAATGGCACTGATACTTTCCCGGTTGAGCCGCTCCCCATCTAGCACCGGACCGATCATTCTTCCCCGGCCATACAAGATCACCACCCGAGGCTCATCCTTGACTTCCGATATGCCAAGACTCCAAAGAAACGCTCGCTCGGCCTCCATTTCCTCAGTAGTAATAATCTCAACTGTCGGTGGCTGTTGAATTTCCTTTTCCAGACCAGGAAGCTTCGCGGTTGTCTCCGAAACAGCATGGTCGGCCATCGACCGAACCTTACGGTTTGCAACAGCATCTCGGCCCTCTATGATCAAAACAACCCCATAACAATCAAAAACTCGCTCAAGAATGGCGTTGCGTTTAGGGGAATCCAACATCGATTCCAAAACATCCCAAGCCGTTTGCAAAACCGAGGCACCGGACTTAGCCAGAGGAACAGGAAGTGTTGTTTTTTTATCAGGTGAAACCAAGACCGCCACTGGAGGTTCGCCATTAAAACTATCCGGAACATAGGCCTTGGCTTCGCCCTGACCCGCCTGGTCAAACGTCATCAGTTGAGGCTTCACATTCGAATCGTAAAACGTGGCAGTTGAGATTGATTGCAGTGCTTCGCGTTCGGATGCTGGCATGGCGTTGCCAACATACATATAAAGCCTATAGGGTTCGGACCCAAGATCAACAAACCCAACGTCACGTACGTTAAAGCGACAACCCAATACATCAAAATGTGCGACACAAGCCGCAAGAATCAAGAATCTTTTCAAGCAAGGAGTCACCAGTTACTAATTGGCCGCCTGAATCTGTTCTCGGTTCACCTCTAACGTTTGGATGACGGTCGGCGCAACCTTTGCGTTGGTGGCGTTGACTGGAATCAACTCAACCGTCAGATTTTCTACCACTTCGATGCCCTCAAACTTGCGCAAGACAACCTGACCAAGTGGTCCGGCGGCCTCGGCGACATCGAACGATTCGAGGACTGTTCTACCCTGAAGCTTCACAGAGAACACCCTACTACCTTCAGTGTCGCCTGGTAGTTTTGTAAAACCAAGCCGCACAGTATATCGACCTCTTTGGCCTTCTTCGAGCAATGGCAACTGAAGTCGAGTCACACCTTTGAGTGCAGATGTGTAAAGCCACGGTTTATCGGTGCCAGGGATACTTGCCCCAACCCAGTCGCGCTGAACAACTTCGGTGTTTCCTTTTTCATTTAGTTTGAACTTGATGCCGTAGTTTTTAAAAGCATTGCGACCCTCTTTTGTATTTGGTCTTGGATACGAGAACCAAACTGAACCATCCTTAGCACGCATGTCACCAGGGGCACCGAAATTAATGGCTAGATGCTTCACCGGTTTGATTGAAGCCTGACTAATAAATACGGCCCACTCTGCATGGCCTTTCTGGGGCTTATTCTTAAGAACCACAGTAGTCCGAAGCGAATAGTTGCAAGTGCAACCAGCACTTGCTTCCTGCATACTCAAAAGCCCGTTTGCCGGGATCATACTATTCCAACATCCAGGTCGCATACCTCCAAACAATTGCAATCCACTGTCCTGTTCGGTATTCACAATCGCACCACTATACGAGCGAAAAAACAGGTTGTGTGGCGAGGCAGTTACAATACCACAACTGTGGCCCGGCCGTACAAACTCCCAATCCACCGTATCACCGGTAATTGGATGGGTGCGGGTCTGAATCTCGCCTGTGGCTAAGTCACAACGACGCGGTTCAATGTAGATCGTGTCACCTACAATAGTAGGCCGGCGACGATAATTCAGAGGCTTGCTCCAAAGCAGGCTACCGCTCTCGCCTTGTAACACTGTGATCCGACGCCACGTCAGTTCGCCCTTGTTGAACGGACCTTCGTCGTGATTGCTATAATGCCCGAAAAAGAGCAACTTGCCATCCTGGTATGCGAGACCGAGTTTTGTGCCTCCGCTGCCTGTTAAATCGTGCGGACGATTCCAAAGTTGCTTTCCGGTTTCACTGTCCAGGCAGACCACCCGGCGAATATCACGATCTTTCTCGGCAAGATTCTGTTCTCCTTCCGGAACATAACTACCGCTATCGATGCTAACGCGAACGGCATCACGAGCCACCATTCGATCCTCTTTAGTGAGATCATCCTGCAGGAAGAATATACGGCCATCTCCAATTACTAGTGAGATATTTGGAATAGATTCCCCTTCATGTTCCCATAGCAAATTCCCGGTTGGAATGTCATAAGCAAACACTTTCTCGCTCAGCATAATGGTGTCCGCAACTGCCGAAGGTTTAAAATCAGGTAACCAGTCCGGAAATGTGTTAATCGGGTACCAGTGCAAGCCGGCACGTTTGAAGTATTCATAGGCACGATCATCCGGTCGCGGGTAACTCGCCTTGATGGTTTTTAATCGAGAACGAGCTTTTTCAGGAGCATCCTCTTGATCAATCCATTCGCCATTCCTTACGAGTGTATTCCAAAGATAACCATACTCGTTAGCTAATGGCATCGCGCCCGTGCCGAATATTGTAGTGCCGTCTATCGTTATGTTTCCCCAACGAAGAGCCTTGCCTCCGGGCGTCCTCGGAACACGGAATTCCCTTCGTGTGCGTCCAGTCTGCGCGTCAAGTTGAAGCACCCGGTCGTGAGCAGCGACAAAAAAAGAATCGTCGTTAGCTGCTATGTTTGAACCATCAACATCAACTCTCACACGAACCGCACCAGGAATTTTACGCTGCCAAAGAAAGGTCCCGTTATAGGCATCATACGCCATGACAACCTCCATCCCTTGTACAAACAACCGACCATTGACTGCCAACGGACTCACGGAACGAGCATGTCGGTCAACCATGTACTGCGATCCCGGCTCTCCGAACCACAGCACCCCGAGCGGACCTTTTACTAGTTGATCCTTAGTGGAAGAAGTCTTCGAGTTGTTGCCGTACAAGCCGGTCCAGCTTCCGGCACCATCGAGTTTGCCTCGCGTGAATTTCAACCAGCCATCTGCGTGGCTTACCTCGTGTGCCGCTTTTACATTTGCCTTAAGTCCATCAATCACTTGGGACAGTCTTTCAGCGGGCCATGCTGACGTCGACCCGAGTAGCAACACGCCGCCTGCGGGCCTTAAAACACGAGCCAATTGATCCATCGGGAGATTAACATCATCCCCCATCAAAGCGCGCTCGGAAACAATGAGATTAGCGAAATAATCTGGTAACTCAGTATAATCCCAATCGGCTGCAATCACCCGACTCCCATAAAGCACAGACGAATATAAACTATGTTGAATCGCCTTGAGTCGTTCTTGATCATGCTCAATCACAACAATGTTCATCTCAGTTTCCTTGGCCAAAGCCTTGGCCAAGCTACCGTCAAGTGCTCCGGCAATTAGACACCAACCCTTGGAAAAGCCAGAGCGTTTACTCATTTCTAAAGCCGTGTCCCGTTCCGGTATATCAAGCTCACTAGGATTCGCTTTTTCCGTCAGTCTCTGCACAGGCTTAGAAGAAACTTGGGAGCCGAGGCAATGAATCTCTCCAACATCTGTACTGACGAACAACCGTTCATCCGCTACCGCCAAACTCATCGCCATGCCCTTAACTCCATAAATAGCAAGTAATTCTCCATTGTCGGCATTTATTGAAACGACATACCCGTTGCCCCCAGCGAATAGCGTCTGCCCAGACAAGGCCATAGTACCCAGTTCTCCGGCCACTGCTAGAGGGCCTAGCTGTTCTCTGGATGCAAACCACTTCACACGTGCGCCGTTCAATGCTTCCTTCTCTTTCGCAATGGCTGTTAGTCGCCCGGTTGCCTGGGTTAATTCCGCACTAACTTTGGCAAGGTCATTGTTATTACCAGCTTTAGCAGCAGCCTTGTGGCGCTCTCGGATCTCACCGATCGACTTAACAAGTGAGGCTTCCTCCTTATTAAGCTTGGGAACTTCAGTACTAGCCTTCATGTTGGATGCTCGATCTATGGCGTAGAGGCCTTTCTGGGTAGCAAGATAAGCCACGCCATCGGTCATAAGCATATCGATTGATGGAAAGCTTGCGAACTGGTCGCCACGGTTCGCTCCGGAACCGGCATCAAAAGTTATTTTTGTGTCCGCTCCTTGATTGTCGTTTCCTGCAAACAACTCGTTTCCTGACACTTGAACCCAAGCCCCGCCAACCTTGCCTCCCGCGTGAAGAAATTTCTTGAATTTACCGGTTCGCTTGTCGAATGCCGCAGGCATCCCGCGCCCAGTCGGCACAAAAAGGTTTTCGTTGGATGCCACGAGATAACCTTG